>Ga0190293_1000883_pt1 | contig 10704 bp, 6 predicted proteins | sample 48693001_MG_FD_161671 | JGI IMG/M metagenome (GOLD analysis project Ga0190293, IMG submission 161671) | Hydrothermal vent microbial mat bacterial communities from Southern Trench, Guaymas Basin, Mexico - 4869-30-0-1_MG | ecosystem: Environmental > Aquatic > Marine > Hydrothermal vents > Microbial... | reverse complement strand
TTTTTACGCTGTACCGGCTTGCTTTTCTCTTCCTCTTCCGGGTGCGGGAAAATCATATGCGCCAGCCGTGAAAGGAACCCGGGTGCTTTTTCTTCTGTGCGGGCAGGTATAGGGCGCTCGGGCAGGATACGTTTGACGGCAGGCGCAGGAACTGCGACCGCATTGGCCTGTGAACGCTCGTTAGCGATCACCTGCGCTTCGGATTGATCGACACGGGAATAGCTTGGCTCCGAGGAAACATCTGATTTCCTGACCCGGAGAATCTCAAAATGTGGTGTCACCAGGTACTGATTGGCAAGCATCACGATAGGCACTTTATGTCGTGATTCAACTTCGGCCAGTGCAGTACGTTTCTCGTTGTGGAGGAAATTGATCACCTCCGTAGGTGCCTGCACGATGAGTTGGCCAGTGTAATCCTTCATGACCTCTTCTTCGACGAGGCGAAGAATGGACAGGGCGAGGGATTCAACGCTACGGATGGTGCCATGACCCTCACAACGCGGACAGGTCTCCTGGCTGGATTCACCCAGTGACGGACGTAGCCGCTGCCGGGACATTTCCAGCAGCCCAAAACGCGAAATACGGCCAATCTGGACCCTGGCTTTATCGATTTGCATGGCACTGCGCAAACATTCTTCAACTTCGCGCTGGTGCTTGCGACTGGTCATATCAATGAAATCAATAACGATGAGACCACCGAGATCGCGCAGGCGAAGCTGGCGGGCAATTTCGTTGGCCGATTCCATGTTGGTGTTATAGGCCGTCTCTTCAATATCCGAGCCCTTGGTTGCGCGGGCCGAGTTGATGTCGATAGAGAGCAGGGCTTCGGTATGATCGAATACGACTGCGCCACCCGAAGGTAAATGCACGGTACGTGCAAATGCTGATTCAATCTGGGTTTCAATCTGGTAACGATTAAAAAGCGGAACCGGGTCAGTGTACAGTTTCAGTTTGCTCAGGTTGTGCGGCATCACCTGCTGCATAAATTCCCGTGCATCGTTATAAACACTTTCATTGTCGACCAGTATTTCGCCGATATCATTTCGCAGATGATCCCGAAGTGCCCGTATAAACAGGTTACTTTCCTGGTAGATCAGGAACGGGGCAGAGCGCTTGATGGCAGCCTGTTCGATGGCAGTCCATAGCTGCAGCAGGTAATCAAGATCCCATTGCAGTTCGTCTGCATCACGCCCGACACCTGCTGTGCGTACGATGATGCCAACGTTATCGGGGCTGGTGACTTTTTGTAATTGTTCACGCAGATGATCACGGTCATTTCCGGTGATCCGTCGCGACACGCCACCTGCGGTGGGGTTGGTCGGCATCAATACGAGATAACGGCCTGCCAGTGATATGTAAGTTGTCAGGGCCGCGCCTTTGTTGCCGCGTTCCTCTTTCTCAACCTGGACGATGATTTCCTGGCCTTCGCGGACCGCATCGCGGATGGCGACTTTGCCACCTTTTTTAGGTGCTTTTTTCTGGTAACAGCTCGGGCAGATTTCCTTGAGTGGCAGAAAGCCGTGCCGGGCGGAGCCAAACTCAACAAAGCAGGCTTCCAGCGATGGCTCAACGCGTGTGATTTTCCCCTTGTAAACGTTTGATTTCTTTTGTTCCTGGGAGGGTACTTCTATATCAAGGTCAAACAGGTGTTGCCCTTCAGCAACGGCAACACGCAACTCTTCTGGCTGAGTTGCGTTAATCAGCATTCTTTTCATTGTAAATTCCTCAGGCACCCCGGTACGGGGCGGCAGTGGAACCACATAACGCTTTTACGCCATGTTTCCACTCTGCTGACCCGGCGATGCCTTGCACCTTTGCCGGGGGTACCAAAAATTGTTTTAGTAGCCAGCCCCTTTCATTATGGGCCGGTTCTCAGATGCCAGATTGTCGGTCCGCCATCAAAAATTAAGTCTTGCCCGCTGCCTTAAAACCTACTGGTCAGCGGCTGAATTCGATTTATCTGCCCGTTAAACAACGTGTAAACTGTTGCTGTACCTATAGATACCGGCCCTTTTAAAGCACGGTTTAGGTGAGATAATCAGGCGGTTCCGGAGAACAATTCGGCAGGGCGAATTCATTGCCGCAACAATATAGCAGTCTTTTCATTTTCTATCAATGAGTTGGGGATCGTTAGCGATGAATAAGGTCACATCCACAGTAAATTACGTCGAAGTATCACAGGATCGGGATGGCCAACGGCTGGACAATTTCCTTTCTGCCCGGCTCAAAGGGCTGCCCCGGTCGCTTATCTACCGCATCATCCGCACCGGCCAGGTACGCGTGAACGGCGGTCGGGCGAAACCGGCTACGCGTCTGGAAACCGGCGACATGGTACGCATTCCACCGGCGTCCGTTCGCAAGAACAAATCCGGAGATATACCTCCGACCGTGATGCAGTTGCTGAGCCAGTCTGTCTGCTATGAAGGCCATGGGGTCATGGTTATCAACAAACCGGCCGGCATGGCCGTTCACGGTGGCAGCGGCCTTGCCTGGGGCGTAATTGATGCGGTGCGGAAGATGCGGCCAGGCATGAGTGTGGATCTCGTGCACCGCCTGGACCGCGAAACCAGCGGCTGTTTAATACTGGCGCTTGACGGCCAAGCTCTGCGGGAATTGAACACCCAGATACAGAATAACCAGATTGAGAAGCGTTACCTGTGCCTGCTGGACGGGACTCTGAAACAGGATCTGCTTGAAGTGTACGAGCCCGTCGGCAAATTTGAGCGCTCCGGACAACGTTTTATGCGGGTAGATCCGGGTGGCAAACCAGCCCATACGACATTTCGTCTGCTACAAAACTATGGCCCCTGTAGTTTTGTGGAAGCACAACTCCATACCGGACGTACCCATCAAATTCGTGTACATGCCGCGCACCTGGGCATGCCACTGGCGGGTGATAAACGCTATTCACCCGCAGACCGGCAGAAATTCTGGAAAACACAGGGGCTCAAACGCATGTTTTTACATGCTCACCAGCTACGGTTTTACACCCGGGACGTGGAAGAGCAATTGGTTAGTTCTCCGTTGCCTGAAGAATTGAGCGGTTTGCTGGAAAAGCTGGTGTAACCACATCACCCCGGACTTGATCCGGGGTCCCTTGAAAAACAGAACGGCAATTACCTACAAGCAAAAAGCAAATTTCGACTGGTTGCCGGTTTTGCGATATGGTCTAATTCCCACATGTATAAACCACTTTCCGCCTTCATTGGCCTGCGCTACCTGAAGGCCAAGAGACAAAACCATTTCATATCATTCATTTCCCTGACATCCATGCTGGGAATTGCGCTGGGTGTCACCACGCTGATCACGGTGATTTCGGTGATGAATGGTTTTGAAAAAGAATTGCGCGCCCGCATCCTCGGTGCGATTTCCCACGCAACCATTCAGCCGCTGGAAAAGCCGCTCGATGAATGGCGTGAGGTTATCGATCATGTCAATCAGCGTGATGATGTCATTGCTTCAGCGCCTTATATCGAAGTGGGTGCCTGGCTGCAGTCCAATGGTTCGAGTGCCGCACTGGTGCGGGGTGTCGACCCGGACTATGAAGCAACCGTGTCGGATGTTGCCATCAGCATGGTCAACGGCAAGCTGGAAGACCTGCGCAGCGGCGAATACAGCATCGTGCTTGGCATCGGCCTGGCTGTACGACTGCGGGTCGGGCTGGGCGACAAGGTGACCATCATTGCGCCCAGGCTCAAAGCCAGTCCTTTTGGCGCCAGTCCCCTGATGCGCCGTTTTACCGTTGTTGGCATGTTCGAGTTTGGTGAACATGAAAACGATACCGGGCTGGCCATGGTGCATATTGAGGATGCTGCCCGGTTACTACGTATGCCGGAAGAGTCCATCGGCGGCATCCGGTTAAAATTGAAAGACCTGGATTCCGCCTGGTGGGTGGCGCGTGAGATTTCAGCAGAGCTCGAAGGTGCTTACCGTGTCAGGGACTGGAGCCAGGAGCGCGGCAACCTGTTCCAGGCTGTGGCCACTGAAAAGAAAGTCATGTGGGTCATCCTGTCGCTGATTATCGCGGTGGCTGCGTTTAATATTATTTCCATGCTGGTGATGGTGGTGACGGATAAACAATCCGATATCGCCATACTCAAAACCATGGGGGCCCACGCGGGTACCATCATGCGGGTTTTCGTGGTCCAGGGCAGCCTGATCGGCATCATTGGCACAATTTTGGGTGTGATTGGCGGTATTTTGCTGGCCCAGAACATCGGCGCCCTGATGCCGGTGCTTGAACGTATTTTTGGCTTTTCCCTGTTTCCGGCAGATATTTATTACATCAGCGAGTTGCCGACCGACCTGCGTCGTTCAGACGTGATTGGTTTTGCAACGATGTCACTGGTCATGTCACTCCTGTCAACCCTTTATCCGGCGTGGCGTGCGTCGAAGACCGACCCGGCGGAGGCCTTGCGTTATGAATGAGCAGGGCAACATGGTGATCGAGGCGAAGGGTATCAGCAGGGGGTTCCGGCAGGGCCCGAAAAGGGTGCAGGTACTTGATAATGTCAGCTTGCAGGTGCCCGCGGGCACATCGATGGCCATTGTGGGCGCATCGGGCGCCGGTAAAAGCACTCTGTTGCATATTTTGGGTGGGCTGGATAAACCGGATGAAGGGGATGTTTTCGTTGACGGGAAGTCAATGTGGCAAATGAGCGAGCGTCAACGCAGCGACCTGCGCAACGCCCGTATGGGTTTTATCTACCAGTTCCATCATTTGCTACCGGAATTCACGGCTCTTGAAAACGTAGCCATGCCTTTGTTGATTCGCGGTGAATCCACGACAGAAGCAGCGAAAAGTGCAGCTGTCCTGTTAGAAAAAGTGGGGCTGGGCCAACGCCTTGATCATAAACCCGGCGAGTTGTCAGGCGGTGAACGGCAGCGTGCTGCAGTGGCGCGGGCACTGGTGGGCAATCCTGGTTGTATTTTGGGAGATGAACCCACCGGCAACCTGGATGAGCGCATCGCCAACCAGGTATTTGACCAGTTACTCGAACTCAATACCGAGTTGAACACCAGCCTGATACTGGTTACGCATGATATGAAGCTTGCCGCCAGGATGAACCAGCGGTTCGAATTGCATATGGGGGGGTTGAAACCTTTTTAGATTCATAAATTGTTAGCGCTCCTTGCAGGAGCACAAGGGGGGATCATTGAAATTCTGGGCCCTGCTCATCATAGGAGCGGTTGCGCCATTCCTGTTTGTATCTACGCTGCCTTCAACCGTCGCGTTTATACTTCTTATACTGGTTTCAGTCGTAGCTTTAAGACCGGGTACCAGACCCGCTTTAAGGCTGCTCTGCCTGGCACCGGCTTTCTTTTTGATCACCACGTTGCTGATCAATAACCGGCTCGGGCAACGTTTACCACTCTCAGAAAATAAGTCCATCCATGTAATCAGCGGTGTCGTGGGCAGCCTGCCGGATGCCAGGGACGATGTAACACGCTTTTTATTTCTGCCCGATGATGTGTCAAAACCAATCCCGCCAAAAATACGTGTGTACTGGTACAAGGACAGGGCAGGGGGCAAAGACACAAGCGTTCCGGAACTCCATGCCGGCGAGCGCTGGAAATTACAGTTGGAGTTGCGCTCCCCCAGGGGCCGGGTCAACTTCCACGGTATTGATACGGAACGTTGGTACTTTACCCAGGGCATTGGTGCCCGGGCTAATGTGCAAGCAGGGGAAAATGTCCGTCTTGCGGGTCCGGGCAGGTTTGATCTACAGCACTGGCGGGAAGTTGTGTTGGATAAGCTCACCCAACACGCAGGTGAAGTTCCTGCGTTTCGAGTGCTGGTGGCACTGGCCATCGCTGATCGCAGGGGCATGATGCCTCATGACAAAGGGGTTTTATCAGCCACGGGGACAGGTCATTTGCTGGCTATCTCCGGATTGCACATCGGTCTGGCAGCGGCCATGGGTTTTTACCTGGGCAGATTAGGAATACTACTGCTTTCGGTTGGTTTTAAACAGAGGTATGCCATTGTTCTTCCATGGTTGACCGCGTGGTTGGCCGCCCTGGCTTATTCCGGCCTGTCGGGCTTTGGGGTTTCTACTCAGCGAGCCCTGGTTATGCTGACTGTTGCCACGGTGGTGATGTTAAGCAGGCGAAACGTTCACCCCATTTTAGCCTGGCTGATCGCCATGGCCCTGGTACTGATGGCAGACCCTTTTGCACCATTACGTGCGGGATTCTGGTTTTCGTTTGTCGCCGTGGCCCTGTTGATGATGATTTTTGTACCACGGCAAGGGCAGATGCCGGTCTGGCAAAAAATGCTATATGCACAGCTTGCTATCTCGCTGGTGATGGCGCCGTTGGGCATGTACTGGTTTCAACAAGCCAGCTTGCCAGGCTTGCTGGCTAACCTGTTTGCCATCCCGGTGGTCAGCATGCTGATAGTGCCCCTGGTATTGGCGGCCTTGCTGGTATTGTGGTTGCCAGGCCCATTGGCAGGATGGCTGCTGACAATGGCTGGTTACGCCGCGCACTGGTTATTTCTGATGCTGGATTACCTGTCTGCTTTCCAGCCTCTCGTCTTTGCCTCAACGCGTATTCCCGGTCTCGCCGCTACGCTACTCGCCATGTTGGGCGCCGCGATTGTGTTGCTGCCAAGGGGGCTTCCAGGCCGATATGCAGGTCTGTTATTGATGCTTCCCATGATGCTTCCCGGCGGCAACTCCCTTGACAGGGGAGAGACCCGGATCGATTTTCTGGATATCGGGCAGGGGCTTGCAGTTATGCTGACTGCGCATAATTACCTGATGATCTACGACACCGGTCCGGGCAACGGGCTTGTCGGGGATGCAGGATGGGATCTGGTTGCCGGGACAATACAGCCAATGATAAAGGCTACCGGCAGGACGCCGGACCTGATCGTTGCCAGTAATGCAGACCTTGATCATGCCGGTGGCTTGCAGCGATTACAGCTTGAATATCCGGATTCCAGCTACCTTGCCAGCCTGCCCCAAAGCCGTGCCGGAATCCGTGCCTGTCGTGCACCTGAGGCATGGGAGGCTGATGGACTGGAATTCAGGATTTTACATCCATCAACAGGATTGCCTTATCTCGGCAATGACAGTTCCTGTGTCATCAGTGTGAACGGCCCGGGTTTAAGCCTGTTGCTGAGCGGTGATATTGGCCGGATTGTAGAGCAACGACTGGTTCATAACGGGCTCAGGCAACATGCCATTCTGACCGCACCTCACCACGGCAGCTCAACCTCTTCCTCCCAGGTTTTAATCGATACCCTCAAGCCGTCGCTGGTATTGATCTCTGCAGGCAGTAATAACCGCTTCGGTTTTCCGCGTGCGGATGTGATCGAGAGATATTCAAAAGCACATATCCCGACACTGAATACCGCGGATTGCGGTGGTATCAGGATTACCACGGGTGCGAATGGTGATTTCAAGCTGGAATCTGCCCGCGTTAGCCGGAAAGCTATTTGGCGGTGGCCGGTAGATGCAAACTGTCAATTAGCTGGTGAGGGAAGGAACTAGTCAAGAGGGCAATCTGGGCCGAGCCGATAACCAAGAATCCATTGAAGTACAAGCCGGGATGCGGGTAACTTCCCCTGAGACCGTGAGCCGGCAGGACGCCGGCGACCGAGCGACGCAGGGATGCGCTTGCAGCGTGTCTCAGGGGAAGTTACCCGTAGCCCGGCGTTCGGTTTGCACGTTTCTCAAAGGACCAGGGATTCACCGGCAGTTGGGTACTCCTCCTGAGACACGCTGCAAGGCCATCCGTGGCGCGCTCGGGCGCCGACATCCATGTCGGCTCACGGTCTCAGGAGGAGTACCCAACCCCCGGCGAATTGTGCGAGTCTTGAAGAGGTGGTCTCGACCTGTTGTCGATGGCTCAAGCTGATCTCTCGATCAGTTCCTTCTCTCACCTTGTCCATCTGCTCTACTGCAAAGTACCGTACATCCTGTACATAAGGTATTATCCCGCACAGCATTAATCAAAGGAGTGAAATCGCGTGCTGGAAATTATTCTTGCCGGTGGCTGGCTGATGATACCGATCCTGCTGTGCTCGACCCTCGCGGTGGCAATCATCATCGAAAGGTTCTGGACACTACGCAGAAGCAAAGTAACACCGGAAGGACTGGGCGCCATGGTTGAAGACTGGGCATCCAGGCATGAACTGGACCAGCGTCATTTGCAGCAACTGCGGAGCGGATCACCTCTGGGCCGCATTCTCGCAGCGGCTTTTGAGAATCGGAAACGCTCAAGGGAAGTTATTAAAGAAGCGGTTGAGGATACCGGTCGTCATGTTGTTCATGACCTTGAAAGGTTTCTGAACACCCTCGGCACCATTGCCGGCATCTCTCCGTTACTGGGTTTACTGGGCACTGTCATCGGCATGATCAAGGTGTTTTCCGTCATCATGGTCAGCGGCGTTGGTGATGCGAACGTGCTGGCGGGCGGTATTTCCCAGGCATTGATCACCACGGCTGCAGGACTGACTGTTGCGATACCCAGCTTCTTCTTTTACCGTTTTTTCCGCGGCATGGTGTCCGAATACGTTGTTTCGATGGAAGAAAAAGCAATCAGCCTTATTGATTGTATTGAACGCGGTGTCGCCAGACCAGGCACCCAGGGCTCTGTCGGAGGCTAGCTCATGCAACTGAGATCATCCACCCTCGAAGATCCTGAGATGAGCCTCACCGGCCTGATCGATGTGGTCTTCCTTTTATTGCTGTTTTTCATGGTCAGTACGACCTTCGAGCACCAGGCCGTATTGAAAGTTGATCTGCCTGAAGCAAAGAATGTCAGCGCACCTGAAGACCAACCCAACAGTTTTGAACTGGTGATCGATCAAAGCGGCCAGTTTTATCTCAATGACCGGCAACTGATCGATGCAAAACCGGCCACATTGCGAGCTGCATTTATTGAAGCAGCAGGTGAAGACCGCGATGTTCCGGTGATATTGAGAGCGGATGCCGAGACCCCGCATCATTTTGTTGTCACGGCCATGGATATCACGGCACAGCTTGGCTTTACACGCCTGTCTATTGCGACTGAACGGATCACAGATTAACAATGGCTGACAAGGCCGCTTACACCCCCGGCGTCGTTTATAAACGCCTGTGGGGCTACACCAGAAAATACTGGGTGATGTTTACCATCGGTATTTTGGGCGTCAGCCTTGATGCGGCTATGCAGGCGGTATTCATCCGCTTTGTTGAACCCCTGATTGATCGCGTGTTTGTAGCCAAGGATGCGGAATACGGTACGTGGCTTGCCGTCGGCATACTGGTCGTGGTTCTGCTGCGCATTCTCGGTCATTTCTCCGGCGCTTACGGCATGGAATGGACCGGCAGGCGCGTTGTTGCCGACCTGCGCAGAGAATTGTTTTCCAGTTATCTGCACTTGCCAGCAACCTTCTATGATCGCAATTCTGCCGGCCAGCTGATTTCAAAGCTCGCCTATAACAGCGAGCAGGTTTCCCATGCCGCAACCAAGGCCGTGACCTCCGCATTTCGTGACATCATGTTGCTGATCTACCTGGTTATCGTCATGCTCAGCATCAATGCCCGCCTGACCGCAGTGTTGTTGATGCTGGTGCCGGTAGTCGCCCTGGTAGTGACCACGATCAGCCGCAAGTTCCGCAAGATCAGCCGCAATATCCAGGATTCAATGGGAGACGTTGCCCATGTAACAGAAGAGGCGGTTGTAGGCCAACGCGTGGTGAAAGTGTTTCTTGGCCAGGAGACTGAAGAGAAGCGCTTTGAGCGTGTTAACGAGCGAACCCGCCGACTGCATATGCGTATGGTTGCGACTCATATGCTCAGCTCTTCCATGGTGCAACTGGCAGCCGGTCTCGCGATGGTCACCCTGATGCTGATCGCAACCCGTCCATCCATGTTGGATCAGATTACAGCGGGTATATTTACCTCCATATTTTTTGCCATGGTTGCCACCATTCCGCCTCTCAAGCGATTGACGACAGTGCAGGCACAGATGCAAAAAGGCATCGCTGCAGCGGAAAGTATTTTTGTCGTCATTGACGCCGACACGGAAGAGGATAACGGCACTTACAGCGTGGATCGCGCCCGGGGCGAGCTCGAATTCCGAAATGTTACTTTTCAATATGACAATAGTCACCGGCCCGTACTGGAAAACATCAGTCTGAACTTTCCCGCCGGGAGTGTGACTGCGCTGGTAGGACACAGCGGTAGCGGCAAAACCACACTGGCGGGATTGCTGCCACGTTTTTATACCCATAACGAAGGCCAAATCCTGCTTGATGGACACGAGTTGGCGCAATACCAACTCGACAACCTGCGTCAGCAGATCGCACTGGTGAGCCAGGACGTGGTGTTATTTAACGACACCATTGCCGGCAATATCGCCTATGGTGCGATGGCAGGAACCGACCGTGAAGCCATCATTCGTGCCGCCAAAGCCGCGCACGCAATGGAGTTCATCGAAAAACTACCAGAAGGCCTGGATACCCGTCTGGGTGAGAGCGGTACGCTGTTATCCGGCGGCCAGCGCCAGCGCCTGGCAATTGCCAGGGCTTTGCTGAAAGATGCGCCGGTTCTGATCCTCGACGAGGCAACATCCGCACTGGATTCGGAGTCGGAACGGGCTATCCAGGATGCTCTGAAAGAAGTCATGAAGGATCGCACCACCCTGGTTATCGCCCATCGACTGTCCACCATCGAGGATGCAGACCAGGTCATCGTGTTGCGTGAAGGC
>Ga0190293_1000882_pt1 | contig 10707 bp, 9 predicted proteins | sample 48693001_MG_FD_161671 | JGI IMG/M metagenome (GOLD analysis project Ga0190293, IMG submission 161671) | Hydrothermal vent microbial mat bacterial communities from Southern Trench, Guaymas Basin, Mexico - 4869-30-0-1_MG | ecosystem: Environmental > Aquatic > Marine > Hydrothermal vents > Microbial... | reverse complement strand
GACCTCGGTCGCGCCTGCCTACCGGCAGGCAGGGGTTCATCCCGATAATTATCGGGACCCGTCTTTCGCTCAGTATAAAATACTACCAATTAAAAACGCTCGGATGGTGGAATTGGTAGACACGTTGGACTTAAAATCCAATGGACAGTAATGTCCGTGCGGGTTCAAGTCCCGCTCCGAGTACGAGAAAGAACCTCAACTCTTTATATATTAAGATGTTGAGGTTTTTCATTTTGTGATAATTCTCCTTTTCACTCAAAATCCTTAGAAGAATATATTTTCTAATTCTTTAAACTAATAGATTTTTTGATTAAATTTATTAATTTAATTGCCAAGGCTATAAAAGGGCATGAAAGAGATTCTTTCATCAGATAAAAAAGCAAAAAATTGAAAGGCAATCTCAACTAATAGGGATTAACATATGACAAACAAAATAATAATTCTTTTCCTTTTACTCCATGTGATATTTATCAATTTATCTCATTCACAGTATAATATTGATAAAAACAATTTCGCAGATACATCTCTCCTTTTTCAAAACCAAGTTGCAATTCCAATTCAATTAAAATTCTCCATCAAAAACATAAAAAAGAACACAAATGACAGTACATACATTGAATCAACAGTGTTTTACAAAAATGAAACCAAATTGTGGGATTCCATAAAAACCGATCTACGGGCAAGAGGGAATTACAGACGTAAGAATTGTTATTACGTACCCTTGAAATTGAAATTAAAAAAAACACTTACAAAAGGAACTCTTTTTGAGGGGAATAATAAATTAAAAATTGTTCTACCCTGTTTGATTGAAAGGTACAACAATGATTATGTAGTGAAAGAATATATGGCTTACAAGTTGTATGAAATAATTTCACCCTATCATTTCAAAACAAGATTAGCAAATATTGAATTTCTTGAAGAAAAAGGTAAACGAATAAAGAAACATGAACTTAAAGGAATTATAATTGAAGATATTGATAAGGTGGCTGAGCGATATGGAGGCAATGAATATGACAAAGTTATTCACCCCATGAAACTCGACACTATTACGGCAATTCGAAATTCCATTTTTCAATATTTAATTGGAAATACAGACTTTTCCTTAAAATTTCAGCACAATGAAAAGTTATTGTTTATCCATAATAAATTTATTGTTATTCCTTATGATTTTGATATGTCGGGACTTGTAAACACAAGTTATGCTACAATTTCAGGTACGCAAAATTTACCCGTTAAAATAACTGAGGTTACCCAAAGAGCTTATAAAGGATACAAAAGAAACGAGTTATTATTGCAAAAAGTAAGAGAAGAATTTATATCCAACAAAGATCAAATATTTAATACTGTAAATAATTTAAAAGAATTCTTCAATGATTCAAACCAATTTTATAAAGCCAAAAATTTTATTACAGGATTTTATGAGATCATTGAGAACGATAAAAAATTCAAAAAGAATTTTATTGTTCGGGTAAGAACTAAATAGTGTCGGCAAGAAAACTAGTTATTTTAAGAGTCTTTGATAAGAAACAAATCAAAATTAACCATGAGCTTTGCAAAAATCGAAAGGTGCTATTTATGAGTTTCCATAGGTCTGGCATTTAGCCCAAAATCTTGTTCAACAGCTTTATACCAGTTCTCACCTGCTCCTCAAAGTCTCCATTTAATTTTAAACAATCAATATTATTATTACAAATACTCTCTTTTTTGAATAGAGATTGGCATTATTTATCACTTTTCATTCCATTTAGAAAATACATAGGAATTTCTCCCAATCCTTTTACAGGAAATTTACCCCGAAGACTACAGTCGTATTTGTCTTTAATAATTTGATATAAAGATTCAGATATATTGATCATATTAGGCTCGCTACTACTTTCTAAGCGAGAAGCTGTATTCACAGTGCTCCCCCAAATATCATAAGCGAATTTATTGACACCAACAATACCTGCTACCACAGGTCCGGTATGAATACCAATTCTAACATCAAAACAATTCTCTCCCTTTGCCTCCATTTCATTTTTATAGCTTAGCATACAACCTCTTATTTCAAGAGCCGCATTTACTGCGTCAAAGGGATGTGACTCGTTTTCAACGGGTAAACCGGCAGCACACATATAAGAGTCTCCTATTGTTTTTATTTTCTCAATATTGTATTTTTTAATGATGTTGTCAAAACCACTAAAACAATGGTGCAATTCATCTACCAATCTATGGGCATCCATTTTTTCAGATTTTGCTGTAAAATCAACAAAATCTGTAAAAATAACCGTAACCGATTCGTATTTTTTGGCTTTTGCCTGTCCGGTTGTTTTAAGCTCTTCAGCCGTTTCCAAAGGAAGAATATTTAATAATAATTCATCTGATTTTTGTTTTTCTTTTGTTAGCTCAACAGTGCGTTGTTCAACTTGATTACGTGCTGTACTTAAGTCTTTTACCATTTTATTAAAAGCAGTACCTAATTCTCCTATCTCATCTTTTGATATATTTTTTACAAATTGTGTTAAATCACCTTCACCAACCTTATTGGCTGCATCTCTTAAGGCCAACACCGGTCTTGATATATTTCTCGCTAGTAAATATCCTATCGAAAGACCAATTATAAATACTATAAAACTAGCTATTGCTGAGGCAATTCGAATTTCATTTCTACCCTTTATAATTTCTGTAGTAGAGAAACTTAACATAATTTCTCCATTCATAATTGAAGTGAAAAACGGAGCTCTTTTATTGATAAAAAATTCATTGGATATAGCATAGGGATCAACTTCTGCAATTTCTGGAAACGATTTAAAAACAGTCTTTTCAATGCTAAACTCTGAATGATCAGCCTTCCAAACAGTATCTGTTTGAATTAAACTCACAAATTGCAACCTACTGTCATCCCTAACAAAGTTCAGTGCTGTTTCTACTCCTTCAAAATTCTCTTCGGTTAAAGCAATTTTCACCCCTAAAGCTACGGTACTTGCAAAATTTTCAATCTCATTATTATAATTATCAAATAACAGACGTTCTTGTCTATCAGGATAGTAAAAAAGAATAAATAACGCAAACATCAAAACAACAGATAAGACCGTTAATAATATTTTGCTTTGTACTGATAAGGTCATTTAGTTTTTTGGTGTTAAATTATAAACGAGTATAGATTAAATTAATATATGTGTTTAGTCCTGATCTGATTTACTTTTTACCACCAGAATAGTATTTAGTTGTGCATCATTCACTTTTCGCAAAACACCAATGGCTCCAGGAGTATGAGCAACAAAAGCTTCTAATTCATCTGCAGAATCAAAAAAAGTTGGTGCTTTTACTTTGCCCTGAAAAACCAATGCTAAAAAGTGTTTATTCACTTGATTTCCAGTCATGTTGAATAGCCGTTTACTAGTAGTCAAACCTATTGGCGTATCTGTTTTCATTAAGGCAATAACTACTTTTGATCCATCATCCCAACGTAATCTCTCTCCTTTTAATACGGATTTTAATTGCTCTAAATCCATATCTGTTGGTACTGACTTGACATTTCCTACAATTGTAAGTTCGGTTTCTTGTGTATTTATAAATGAATCTTCAAATGAGTTCATAAATAGGGACAAAACCAAAGCAAGATTTATAAATACTAGTTTCATAGGTACTTTTTTTAAAATCCAATTGCGAATTGGACCGATATTCTATTTTCAATTCCTGTAATATCACGATCTTCATATTGATACTCAAGCTTTATAACCATTAGATAATTTATTTCATATCTTAATCCAGTTATTATAGAGCTTGTATCATTATTCCCCAAATATGGGTCACCATCCTGAAAATTTAAATAATCCAATCTAAAGTATGGAACCCATTTTTCTTTTATATAAACACCCGCATATAAATACGAAGCAAAAGATTGAACATCACCCTCACTATCTGTACTATTATTAACTAAAGTTCCTTCTGCCAGTACTTCAAATCTGTTTCCAAAATAGGCTACTGATCCTGAATATAATTGTTGGTTTACTTGTTCATCTAAAACAGTTCCATATAATTCAACTCCTTCAGAAATAATATCATTGTAAAAAGATGCTCCTATCTGTAAATTCTCTAAAGGCTTTATATGCACTGCTGCTGTAATGGATTTATATTTGTCATTATCCGTAATTTCATTAGAACCTATCCCATTACCAACCATCAAATTATATCCAAATTTCAATTTCCCCAAATTTAAACCTTGCAAAGCCAAACCCGTTGTATGTATTGGTATAATATGAGCGGAAAATAGAAGCGGTCTACCTATAGTTGGAAAAAACACCCTCCCATGATGATAGGTGTCATTCCAATAATTAATAGGAGTATGGTGTTTTCCAGCTAATAAACTGTGATTTCCTTTATAATTGTAATTTATTATAACTCTTTCAACACCAACGGAGAATTCTGTTGATGACGATGGGTCGTATTTAAACACAGTTTCACCCAGAAAAGAAATGTGATCATTTAGTTCAGAGGTAATAAACAAATCGTATTCGCCAATTCCGAAATTGAGTTTGTCATCTTGAAAGAAAGCACTCACATCTACAAATCCCCTTATCTTCGTTTTTTGAGCAACAATATCATTGCAAAAACTTAGACAAAAAAAACATGAAATTATTATAACCAGAATCCTGTCAATTCTTCTCATAAAATTATTTTTAGGTTTAGTAGTTTATCTTTAATTTATGGGTGTAAAATCAGTTTGAATTTGTAATTACAATCCTAAATCATACTCTTTATTTTGATTTCAACACCAATAGTTTCAACTCTGCAATTCTCTTCTCCTTTTGTGGTTGCCTGTTTCTTTTTGCAAAATCTGTGTGAAAATTATGTGTTTCTAAAAACTCGATCTGAATTTTATTCCATTCAAATTTATTTGGTGCCAATGAATTATTCTGCAACTCCCTGTATAATTGATTACTTATTGGATAAAAATCATCTCTACCCAAATAATCGAGGTCTATATCACAAATCATTCTTTCCAGCTGATTCTTTGGGTTTTGCGGCATCCGAGTGGCCATGATAAGTCCGGTTATAACATCCATGTCTTTTTTTGGAAAATTAAATTCCTTCATTAAACCTTCTGCAATTTGAATCCCACTTGCTTCATGATTCTTCTTAGAAACAGTAAAACCAATGTCATGAAACAAAACTCCCAAGCGTAAAAGTTTAGCAGAATGATGATCTAGCCCAATTCGTTTTACATATTGATTACAAACATAAAGTGCATCAAGCGTATGTTGTAAGTTGTGATAAGATAATTCTTTAGGCAATTTCGTATTCAAAATACCCAGGATCTTATTTCTTATCTTGATATACCCCTTCATTTTTTTTAGTTAGAACATCGATCATAAACTTATTACCGATACCATGAGTATTACTATTACGAAAGCAAAACTCAATCCAAAAAATCTTATTGATTTTTGAACATTTACAAATTTTTGATCTATTATTTTACTTTCTACATGAATTTGTTCACTTAGTTGCTCGTAGAGCTCATCTTCACTTCCGCAAACTTCTATCAATTTTTTATTGAACTCTTTGACATCACCAAAAGCATAAGCGGCATTCTTGAAAAAAAATACATTCTTATCATATTTCAATTCTATCCGTGGCCTAAAAACTTTAAAACAATAAAAAATAGAGATCAAAACAGATGACAACCATAATATGGCCAAAACTATTAACAAGTTACTTTCTTTAAATATCTGACTAAAATGTTCTAATCTATCAGCAAAAAGGCCTAAAATTAAACTATGAAAGGAGAAAATAACTCCTGCTTTGAGTTCTGATGCCCTTATAAGTTTTTCTAATCTTTCTAATTGTTCCCAGTAATTATTTGGATCTTGTCTCATATCTAAAATTAATTGATTTAATATTTATACAATGCTGATTATTAAACCAATATACAATAAAAACTTAAGATTTTGGATTATTGCATAATAAATTGGGAGACAAATCTCCATTTTTATCATTAATTCATTTATAAATAAACATTTTTAAAAACCAATAACCAATTGATTTAGGACGAAACTATACTTTCATTGTCCGAAGGTGGTTTTATTTTTATCCAAGACAAAACCGAAAATTAAGAATATGCATTCAATAATATTTCGATCTATTCGTTATCATTTTATAATTTAAAGATTAGTTCTCTAATATTTCTTTTCTTTAATTCAATAACAATTACATGAAGAGTTCCTTAAAAAATATCATTTTCGTATGTATCTTAGTTTTAAGCTTCACAGCTTGCAATACAGGTAAGAATCTGTATGAGAAAGGTAATTATTACCAGGCAGTATTAAGATCGGTTGAAAAACTTAAAAAAAGCCCTAATAACAAAAAAGCACAAGAAACTCTTGCTAATGCTTATCCTAACGCAGTAAATTATTATTTGGATCAATTGGATAACCTAAAATCATCTTCATCTGAATTTAGGAATACGGAAGCAGTTTATATCTATGACAAACTAAACAGTATGTACGAAAACATTCAACTTTCACCAGCAGCAAAGAATGTGATTGAAAATCCTAAAAAATACTATTCTAGCTTAGAAAAAATTAAACCATTCGCAGCCGAAGAGCAATACAATGCGGGAATTCAATTTCTAAATTATGGGAATAGAGAAAACGCTAAAAAAGCATATTTCTATTTTCTGGAAGCAGATAAATTTGTCGTAAATTATAAAGATGTTAATGAAAAAATAGATGAAGCATACGACCGTTCCCTTTTACACGTAATAACATATTTACAGCCAATTCAATCTAGATATTATAAGTTGAGTGCAACAATATTTTATTCACAAGTAGAAACGATTTTAAAGCAAATAGAACAAAAAGAATTTATTCGGTTTCACACTACTAAGGAAGCAAAAAATACAGACTTAAGAGATCCTGATCAAATTTTAAATATCAATTTTGAAGATTTCGTTGTTGGTGAAACCCATACAAAAGAGCGAGTTGAAAAAATGGAAAGTGACAGCATTAAAATTGGTGAAGTAAAATTAAACAGCCGAACCACAAAAGATGTATATGGAACCGTGAAAGCTGTTGTTACCATCAACAGGATGGAGATTATCTCAAAAGGATTTATAAACCTGACTATAGAGCAAAACGGAAATTCAAAGGAAGTATTGATTTCAGAGGATATTGCAGGTCAATATGTTTGGTTCAATGAATGGGGAAATTATAACGGTGATGAACGAGCCTTAACAAAAGAGCAAATTGATATTTGCATTCAAAAAAGAATTAATCCTATTCCTCCTCAACAGATGTTTGTAGAATTTACTAAACCAATTCACGACCAGTTAAAAACAAGACTGTTCAGTTATTACAGAAATTTTTGATTGAATAAACCAATTTGCGATTCAATTTAATTATCAATCCTCATTCTACAATTATACAAAGTGTTCTGATTTAAATGACTGCGGATTTTTTCCTGTAATTTTTTTAAAGGTTCTATTAAAATAAGAAAGGCTTTCAAAGCCACATTGAAAGCAAGTTTCTGTTACATTATTATCAAGGAGTAGTAATTTTTTAGCTTTATCAATTCGATAGTGATTGACAAATTGGGTAAAGGTCAAACGTGTCATTTTTTTAAAATACCTGCAAAAAGCAGCATTTGACAAATTACTCAATTTGGCTACATCTCGAATCTCAATCTTCTGTTGATAGTGATCATCTATAAATGAGTGAATTCTGCCTAATCTATCTTCATCTTTTCTGGTAAATTGATTTTTAACCGGGTCTTGATGCAATAATTCTTTATCATCAGCAAGCATCAAATAATTCAATATTTGTAATAGCTCAAGAAATTGATCGAACTTTGAAAGAGAAGGCAACTTCTTCAAACGGGGTCCGATCGCCCGTTTGGTCAATTCACCAAAAGCCAAACCATGTTGTGATAATTGTAAGAGCTTATTAATAGAATTAAGCTCTGGTGTAGAAACAAAAGCATTTTTCAAAAAATCAGGTCTTATATGAACCACTATTTTTTCATAAGAAGTTTTGATCCCGTAGTCAAAATTAAGATGTGGTATATAGGAACCTATCATTACAAGATCACTCCCTTTAAATCTTGATAAATGCTTTCCAACATGCCTGTTACAATCTGCTCCTTCAATAAAAACCAATTCGTATTCAGGGTGAAAATGCCAGAAAAAGAAATCACTGAGATTTGGATTTACATCCAAACTAATCGAACTGCCTTTATTGGGTAAAATCTTCTCTAATTCAGTTTTCATAAATTAAAATTACACTTATTTCGCATAAATCTGTATAATATAATTGTATAATTATCAATATAGTTCAAATTGTTATCATTATAGGCGTAGCAAATGAATGCTGCGTACAATATCTTTGATCGAACATTTATTTATTTTTAATAAAACCTATAGAATTTATGAAAGATCATGCTGAAAAATTAGAGGAAAGACAAAGTCCAAATAAGTATCATGAGAAAATTCCAGGAAACCCAACCACAGCTACAAGTAGTCTATTTAAACTCAATGATCGGTCCAATAACAAACCCCTTAGAATATTGAGTGAGGAAGACTGGAAATTTTGGATCTATAATGGATATATAGTCATAAAAAATGCCATTTCAAAAGAACAGGCGGCTAATACTGCAGATTTTCTTTGGGAGTTTGAAGAAAAGGATAAAAATGATGTTTCAACCTGGTATGCCCCGCCACGTGCTGAAATTGAAATGACAGAATTGGCCGGTACAGGAATGATTGAGGTATATAACAATCAGGCTTTATGGAACAACAGGCAAACTCAAAGAATCTATGATGCTTTTGTTGATATTTGGGGTACAGAAAAATTGTGGGTAACCATTGATCGAGCCAACCTTAACTTCCCTATAAAACCCGAATACGGATACAAAGGATTTATTCACTGGGATTATGATCCGGAAACCAGACCTCAGAATGTGCAAGGAGTTTTGGCCCTGGTTGACCAAACAGATGAAAATATGGGGGGATTTCAGTGTATTCCTGAATTATACCGCACTTATGACACCTGGAAACTTTCACAACCCGAAGATAGGGATAGATTCAACCCAGATATCACCGGGTTTGAAGATCGTTTGGTAAAAGTTAAATTAAATGCTGGTGATCTTCTTATTTTTAATTGTACTCAACCCCATGGAATACGACCAAATAATTCAAAAGACAAAGTAAGAATAGCACAGTATATATCAATGATGCCAGCAGAAGAAAAGAACGAAGCACTAAAAAACTGGAGAATTAATTCATGGAAAAACCGAATTGCACCAAGTGGTTATGCCTTTCCGGGTGATCCAAGAAATTTTGAACAAGTTAAGTACAAAAAAGCTGAATTAAATGAATTGGGTAAAAAAATACTTGGTCTTACAAAATGGTAAATAGGTCATTTCTAATTTATTATATTTACTTTTAATAATTCATTTTAATCAAACTAATGAAAATCTGTACATGTTAGAAAATCTTCATTTTTGGGATCTTTCCATTATAGGTGTTTATTTTCTTATTGTATTGTGGATTGCCTGGTGGGCCTCTAGAGGTGGAGGAAGAAGCAAAAAAAGTCGTGATTCTAAAGATTATTTTTTAGCCGGGAAGAACGAGGGATGGTTCGTTATTGGAGCTTCCCTATTTGCATCTAACATTGGTTCAGAAATTATATTAGGTGTTTCTGGTGCAGGTGCCAGAGCAGAAATGCCACAGGCAAATTTTGAAATCTTTGCTGCCCTGATACTTATTTTATTGGGCTGGGTGTTTGTTCCATTTTACTTGAGAACCAGTGTCTTTACAATGCCTGAATTTTTAGAACGAAGGTATTCTAAAGCTTGTAGAAACTATCTTTCAGTAGTATCTCTTTTAGCCTATGTTCTTACTAAAATATCCTTAATTATTTTTGCCGGAGCGCTGGTCTTTGAAACAATGGGTATTCCCTTTTGGACGGGAGCAATTATTACAGTCGTTGCTACAGGTTTCTATACCATTTTAGGAGGTTTAAAAGCGGTGATCTATACAGATATGATCCAGGCATTTATACTGCTTATAGGAACAGGTGCAGTAACCTATTTCGGACTTAACCTTTTGGGTGGATGGGATGCAATGATCGAAACAATTTCTGAAGCTTCTCTTCAATCTGGCAATCCACCTGTTGACCGGTTTTTCAATCTTTGGAGGCCATCAGGAGATTCTGAATATCCCTGGACCGGAATGTTGTTTGGTGCTCCAATTTTAGGAGTTTGGTATTGGTGTACAGATCAGTTCATTGTTCAAAGAACATTATCGGCTAAGAATTTAAGCAATGCCAGAAAAGGAGCATTATTCGCCGGATATCTAAAGCTTTTACCTGTTTTTATTTTCTTTATACCCGGTGTTATTGCCTATGCCTTGGCCCAAAAAGGTATGTTGCATTTCCCATTAGACAATCCAGATCATGCTTTTCCGGCAATGATTACCGAAGTTTTACCGATAGGACTAAAAGGCCTGGCGATATCGGGTTTATTGGCTGCTTTGATGAGTTCTCTTTCTTCTGCATTTAACTCCTCTTCCACTTTAATAACATTTGATTTTTATAAACAAAGAAGACCAGATGCATCAGAAAAGGAACTTGTACGGATTGGTCAAATAGCTACATTGGTATTGGTGATTGTTAGTTTGGGTTGGATACCTTTTATGAAGACCTTGATGAGTGGAGGTATCTTTCACTATTT
>Ga0190293_1000881_pt1 | contig 10708 bp, 9 predicted proteins | sample 48693001_MG_FD_161671 | JGI IMG/M metagenome (GOLD analysis project Ga0190293, IMG submission 161671) | Hydrothermal vent microbial mat bacterial communities from Southern Trench, Guaymas Basin, Mexico - 4869-30-0-1_MG | ecosystem: Environmental > Aquatic > Marine > Hydrothermal vents > Microbial... | reverse complement strand
TGCTTGCTGCTTGAATAGCATCAGAAAGTGAATTTACAGTTATACACCCATCTGCATGATAATTTTTATCCCGTGAAATAATAATGGTAGTTCTGTTTGGTAAAGGTTTTCCTAATGATTCAAAAGTTTTACGTCCCATAATTATATGGTGACCGGAAGTAACTTTCTTAAACCTTTGTAGATCGGCTGGTAAATACCAGATTAACTGGTTGTTTTTTCCTAAAGCATTGTTTTTTCCTATTGCGGCAATAAGTGTAAGCATACATAATATTTGTTTAAATATAGTAAAATTTAAATAGGTAGCAATATAGATTTTTGCAAGGAAATTTTAATATAAGAAGGGTTGAAAAAAATTCTTCAAGGTATTGGTATATTAAACAGAAAAGATATAAAAAAAAACACTGTTATTCAAGTGTATCATCTGGATCAATTTGATTGATCAACCCTTTTTTTTCTAATTTAGATTCAAGTTTTTCTGATTTGATCTGATTTTTTTGAATGAGATTTTCTGTTTGAACGCGTTCCCATTCTGTACCGAAAAAACGTTTCATTACGTATACATTGATAAAATGTAGAATCAAAATAAATAACCAGCCAAATATTGCCCAAACAAACCAATCTATTTCTGGTCTGAAACCAATTACTTTATTCAATATAACAAAAAATGCAGAGCCTATTAAAAATAAAACAAAATGAAAATACAAACGTCTTTTTTGTTTTGTTCTGCTTCTAGCTTTTTCGTATAATTCGTGTTCTTGTTCAGTTTTCAAATTTTATATGTTTTTTCTTTCAATTAGAATTCTTAATAATAAATTAGAGTATTCGTATAGAATTATTCCATGTCTTTTACCCATTCCTTGATATAATCAGTAAAGTCTTCTGTGTCAGTAAATTCAGATTCTTTTTTGTTTCGTAAAAAAAAAGTATTATTTGATTTTTCATTATGCAAACTTCCTGAAGTATTTAAAAAGGCTTGTAAACTTTCTAGTAGTTTTGCATCTTCAATCTGTGTGATTTGTTTGATTAGGTTCAATTTAATTTGTAATGTATCCATAGTGTTTTGTTTTTATATTCAAATTTATAATCCATTTATTTAAATCCTTAGACGGATACTACTCCTTTAATATGTGGGTGAGGATTATAATCTACTAAATTAAAATCTTTATAGGTAAAATCAAAGATATTTTTCACATTTGGGTTAATTTCCATTTTAGGAAGTTCACGTGGCTCACGTGAAAGCTGTAAATTAATTTGCTCCATATGGTTATTATAAATATGAGCATCTCCAAAAGTGTGAATAAAATCACCGTATTCTAATCCGGTTACTTTGGCTATCATCATGGTTAACAGTGCATAAGAAGCAATATTAAAAGGAACTCCTAAAAAAATATCAGCACTTCGTTGATATAACTGACAGGATAATTTGCCATTACTTACATAAAACTGGAAAAAAGCATGGCATGGTGGTAATGCAGCTTTATTATTTGCAACATTTTCCGCAAAACTAACCGATGTGTCTGGCAGTACACTTGGGTTCCATGCTGAAATTAACATTCGTCTGCTATCTGGATTTGTTTTGATGGTTTCAATAAGTTCTTTGATCTGATCGATTTCATCACCATTCCAGTTTCTCCATTGGTAGCCATAAACAGGTCCGAGATCTCCGTTTTCATCTGCCCAGGAATCCCAGATCTTTACCCCATTTTCATTTAAATAAGCCGTATTGGTATCTCCTTTTAAAAACCATAACAGTTCATAAATAATTGACTTTAAGTGTAGTTTTTTTGATGTTACCATCGGAAAACCTTTATTAAGGTCGAATCTCATTTGATACCCAAAAACACTTTTAGTTCCGGTGCCTGTTCTGTCCTCTTTGACAGTTCCATTATCAATTACATGTTGAATTAGATCTAAATATTGTTTCATTAGAATTTTTTTATGAATATTTAAGTTTTCAAAAATAGTTAAAACTATTTTCTCCTTTGAAGAATAAAAAAAAATCTATAAACATTATTTGTTAATAATGTTTAGAATAAGATTGAAGTTGCTATATTTTTAAAATCATGGATAATGATTATCCCAAAATCATTCCCGCAATAGTAGCAGAAAGTAAGGAAGCCAGTGACCCACCCAACAGGGCTTTCATACCAAATTCTGACAAAACTTTTCTTTGTCCCGGAGCCAATGAACCTATACCACCTATTTGTATCCCGATGGAAGCAAAATTTGCAAAACCACAAAGCATATAAGTTGCCATAATTACCGATTTATTATAATGAAAATGTAAAGAGTTGGTGATATCCTTTAATTCGGCTAACTGTATATATCCAACAAATTCGCTTGCGGCAAGTTTTATTCCTAACAATTGCCCCATCATCATAATGTCTTGTTTTGCTACCCCGATCAACCACATTAATGGAGCAAAAACAGCACCTAATATAGTTTCCAGTGACAGATTATCATACATGGTATGACTGGCAATCCAGTCGTTTAAATGAGTTATAGATCCAATTTTTCCCAAAATTCCGTTAAGCATAGCAATCATAGCGACAAAAACCAACAACATGGCACCTACATTTACTGCAAGTTTAAGTCCCTCAGTTGTTCCGTTTGCTATGGCATCTAAAATATTTGATCCGGCTTTATCCTGGGTAATTTCAATATCACTATTGAAATCTTCTGTTTGCGGAAAAAGAATTTTTGAAATAACGATAGCACCTGGTGCAGCCATGACAGATGCAGCTAAAAGATGTTTTGCATAAACCAGACGCATAGCAGGATCGTCACCACCTAAAAAGCCAATATATGCAGCCAATACTCCTCCGGCAACGGTGGCCATACCACCTATCATCACTAAAAGAATTTCAGATTTATTCATTTTCTCTAAATAGGCCTTGATCATTAGTGGAGCTTCTGTTTGGCCTAAAAAGATATTCCCAGCAACTGATAGGCCTTCAGCACCTGAAATATTCAGTAACTTGGTCAATACCCAGGCAAGTCCTTTTACAATTACCTGAATTACACCTAAGTAAAACAATAAGGATGTTAGTGCCGAAAAGAAAATAATCGTTGGTAATATTTGAAACACAAATATAAAACCATAAGAACTGATGTCCATTAATCCTCCAAATAAAAATTCACTACCTGCTCGCGTATAATCTAATATGGAAATAAAAACTTCACCAACAAACTCGAATATTGATCTAACAAATGGCACTTTTAAAACTCCAAAGGCGAGTATTAATTGAGCAGATAATCCTATTCCAACTGTTTTCCAATTGATTTTTTTTCTGTTGGAACTAAAAATGTAGGCGATGGTTAGTAATACTAACATTCCTAATACTCCTTTCCAAAGAGTTGTGACAGAAAAACCTTGATTTGGAATTATTTGATTGGTTGTTTCCTGAGCCTGAGTTGTAATAAAAGAAAAGAAAAGAATTACAGTTAGTAGTAATTTTTGCATATTTTAAAGTTATTTTTTTTCTCGTTTTGAAATTTCATCTCTTAATTTTGCTGCGAGTTCGTAATCTTCATTATCAACAGCTTGATCGAGTAACTTATGAAGGTCTTCTTTAGATTCATTGGAGAAAGAAGAAGTTTCTTCCATAATATCGGTTACCAGATCTTCCATTTTGAATTTTGATTTTGCCAACTTAGATTCATCTTTTATTTTTAAAATGATTCCAGCCTTGTCTAAAATATTTTCAAATGTGAAAATTGGTGCATTAAATCTTGTTGCCAAAGCTATTGCATCAGAAGTTCTTGCATCAATAATCTCTTCCTCTTTATCAAGTTCGCAAATGAGACTGGAATAAAAAACACCATCCACCAGCTTATGTATAATTACTTGTTTTACTATGATATTAAACCTATCTGCAAAACTTTTAAAAAGATCATGTGTTAATGGTCGGGGAGGTTTGATCTCTTTTTCCAGTGCTATTGCAATGGATTGTGCTTCAAAGGCTCCAATAATGATTGGTAAAGTTCGTTCACCGTCTTCTTCGCTCAATACCAGGGCATATGCACCACTTTGTGTTTGACTGTAAGAAATACCTTTTATATTTAATTTTACCAGACTCACTTAATATATTGTAATTTATGAATAAATTATTTTTTTACAAATGTAATAATATTTAAAATTACAATTTAAATATTGATTATTGAAATATTTCCAGGGCTTTAAGTATCAAACCAAAAAAAAGCTGTCAAAATAAGGACTTGATCTATCCACTATTTTGGCAGCCTTTGTAGGGCACAATTTACTAAAAAAATTATTGATTGCTTTTAAATTCTTTCAATTTTTCAGTCAATTTTGGTATTACGTCAAAAGCATCGCCAACAACGCCATAGTCAGCAGCTTTAAAAAATGGTGCTTCAGGATCGGTATTTACAACAACTTTCACTTTGGCTGCATTAACGCCTGCTAAATGTTGAATTGCTCCTGAAATTCCAATTGCAATATATAAGTTTGACGATACAGGTTTACCTGTTTGGCCAACATGTTCGCTATGAGGTCTCCATCCAAGATCAGAAACTGGTTTGGAGCATGCAGTGGCAGCACCAAGTACATCGGCCAGATCTTCGATCATTCCCCAGTTTTCAGGTCCTTTTAAACCTCTGCCTCCTGAAACAATTACATCCGCATCAGCGATGGTAACCTTACCTGTCATTTTTTCAACAGAAACTGATTTGATGTTAAAATCAGCATCATTTAGTGTTGGCGAAAATTCTTCAACGCTGGTATCAACAGGGTTTTCAAATAAACCAAATGAATTTTTCGATAATCCAATGAGTTTTACAGCAGTTTTGATTTCAGAAATATTATAGGCTTTTGATGAAAAAGCTTTTCTTTTAACTTTGAATGGATCCATTGAAACAGGCAATGCCATTGCATTAGAAGCATAACCTGCTTTCAGATTAACTGCAAGCATTGGAGCCATGTATATTCCATTTGTTGATGAATCAACAATGATGATGGATGCATCTTCTTTTTGTGCAGCTTGTTTAACAGCATCAGCATAAGCTTTGGCATTAAAAGTTTTAAGCTTTTCGTCTTTGATATTCAGAGTTTTTTCAGCTCCATAAAGACCTAATTCTGATGCGTCATTTGCATTAATGGTTAAAACTACAAGATTCGTTTGGGCTAGTTCAGCTACTTTTTTTCCGTAAGAAGTAACTTCAAAAGCGGTTTTTTTAAATTTTCCTTCCGAATTATCGGCAAAAACTAAAATAGACATATTTTTATTTTTTTATTATCCTGAACTAGTTTCAGGATCTGTTATTTTATTTATTATTTAGTAAAATTCCGAAACAAGTTCAGAATAATTTAGTATTTCGACTAAATCACTTTAGCTTCGTTATGTAATAAGTTGATCAATTCATCAAGATTATCAGAGTCGATCATTTTACAGGATGATTTTTCCTCTGGCTTTTCGAAGCTTGCAGAAGCTGTTGTATTATCAAAATCAACAGGTTCAACTACTGTTAAAGGTTTTTTACGGGCCATCATAATACCTCTCATATTTGGTATTCTTAAATCTTTTTCCTCCACTACGCCCTTTTGACCTGCGACAATTAAAGGTAAATCAGCAGATAAAATTTCTTTACCTCCATCGATCTCGCGTGAAAAAGTTGCTGTATTGCCATCTATTTCTATTCCAATACAAGCATTTACAAAATTAATATCTAAAATTGCTGCTGTCATTCCCGGTACCATGCTGCCATTATAATCAATGGATTCCTTTCCGGCAAGAACAACATCATATTCACCATTTTTAATTACTTCGGCCAATTGTTTAGCAACGTAATAACCATCTGTAGCTTCGGCGTTTACTCTAATGGCATTATCGGCACCGATAGCTAAAGCCTTTCTTAAAGTAGGTTCTGATGCAGGAGTACCTACATTTACTACTGTGACTGATGCGCCTTGCTTTTCCTTAAACCACATAGCACGTGTTAACATAAATTCATCATAAGGATTGATTACATATTGAACACCTGTGGTGTCAAAACTAGTGTCATTATCCTTGAAATTAATTTTTGAAGTTGTGTCAGGAACGTGACTAATAAAAACTAATATTTTCATCTTAAATCTTTTTTACTATAAATTAGTTACAAATATTGTGCTACGAATATAAGTATAATTTTCAATATACTATGCATGCATAGTAAAATATTTGTCAATTTGATGGTTTTTAAGAGAACTTTGATCAAATTCAAAATCGATAATTTATTGTTCTCTGCTTTGAAAGATCAAATTTTATTATCTGTTGAAACAGGTTAATTAAAAACCAGAATAAACACTTGAGCATATTCATTTAAAATAGTTATTTTTGCAATTCTTTTAAAATGAACAAATGAAGGTATTACAATTTAGAGAGGCTATAGTGGAGGCTATGAGCGAAGAAATGAGAAGAGATGAGTCTGTTTATCTGATGGGTGAAGAGGTTGCTGAATATAATGGTGCATATAAAGCATCTAAAGGAATGCTGGATGAATTTGGTGCAAAAAGAGTTATAGATACACCAATTGCTGAATTGGGTTTTTCTGGAATTGCTGTAGGATCTGCAATGGGAGGGAATAGACCAATTGTTGAATATATGACCTTCAATTTTTCACTGGTTGGAATAGATCAGATTATAAACAACGCTGCAAAGATCCGTCAAATGTCTGGCGGTCAGTTTAATTGTCCAATTGTTTTTAGAGGCCCAACAGGATCTGCAGGTCAATTGGGAGCAACACATTCTCAAGCATTTGAAAATTGGTTTGCTAATACTCCGGGTTTAAAGGTAGTTGTTCCTTCCAATCCGTATGATGCGAAAGGATTGCTAAAAGCTGCAATTCGTGACGATGATCCGGTAATTTTTATGGAATCAGAACAAATGTATGGTGATAAAGGAGAAGTTCCGGAAGGGGAATATATTTTACCTATTGGTGTAGCAGAGATTAAGAGAGAAGGAAAGGATGTGACGGTAGTTTCTTTTGGAAAAATTATTAAAGAAGCTTATAAAGCTGCAGAGGTATTAGAAAAAGAAGGAATTTCAGTTGAAATTATTGATTTGAGAACAGTTCGGCCAATGGATCATGATACCATTATAAAATCGGTTAAAAAAACCAACAGATTGGTTATTTTAGAAGAAGCATGGCCTTTTGCAAGTGTATCATCAGAGATTACTTATCAGGTGCAGGAAAAGGCATTTGATTATTTAGATGCACCAATTCAAAGAATTACTACTGCTGATACACCGGCTCCATTTTCACCGGTATTGTTAGAGGAATGGTTACCTAATGCAAATGATGTAATAGCAGCAGTAAAAAAGGTTTTATATCAGGATTAAGGATTGCTTTAAGAATAAATAGATCCGCTTTTTTAAGCGGATCTATTTATTCTTAAAGTTAAATAACGCTAAAAGTGCTATTTGGAATTGTTTTAAATAGTATATTTATCGCCTTAGAATATAAAGAAATTCAAGGTATTTTCTAATTATTAGAAAATTATGGATTGTTTATAGAATTGGATAACGATAAAAATTTATGAAAGAAATATGTATTGAAGATGGATTTACGTTGATAAAAACCCACAATAAAAGTGAAACAACAAAAGAGGTTTTTAAAAATGTAAAAACAACCTGTTTACAAATACATTTTTGTTTGCATAATTCAGTAAAACTTTTATTTAATAAAGGAAATTATAGTGTAAACATTGCAGATCATAACTCATTATTGCTGTATAATCCTCAGCAAGAATTACCAATTCATATTGAATTAGAAGCAAAAGCGAAATTAATCACACTGTTAATTACTATTGAGAAGTTTCATACTTTTTTTTCAAATGAAGCAGGGTTAATACACTTTCTAAACGAGGAGAATAAAAATAAAAAGTATTATAAAGACAAAGAGTTAGCTACAAATGAGATCATTGTTTTAAATCAGATATTTAATTTTGACCTACATGCATCTCTTGAAAAACTGTATGTAAAGGGCAAAGTATTTGAACTGATTAGTTTGTATTTTCATAAACCAAATAATAAGGGTGTGGAAGCTTGTCCTTTTTTAGAAGATGAAGATAATGTTGAAAAGATTCAAAAAGCGAAGAATATTTTGATAAGTAAAATGGTTGAACCCCCAAGCTTAAATGAATTAGCAGATGCATCAAATTTATCCCTTCAAAATTTAAAAGATGGCTTTAAACAAGTTTATGGAGAAACAGTTTTTGCCTATTTGCTGAATTATAAAATGGAATTTGCCAGAAAACTTTTAGCTTCTAAAAAATATAATGTTGCTGAAATTAGTTTTGAAATTGGATATAGTACACCAAGTCATTTTATTGCTGCTTTCAAAAAAAAACATGGAACGACCCCCAAAAAATATATGTCGGCACTTTAATTATAAATGAGGAGTGTTAAATTAAATACGAAATTGAAACAAAAGCAATAAATTTGCAGTGAGATTGTTTCCTTTCATATTTGGAAGGATTTTTTTATTAAAATATGTTTAAAAGATTATTTACTATAATATTGATTCTATTTAACTCTTTTTACTTGTTTTCGCAGGTAAAGGTGAGTGGTAGTATAGTTGATGATCAAAACAATCCCATTCCATTTTCAAATGTGATCTTTAAAGGAAGTACAAAAGGGACCATATCTGATGAGGATGGTCACTTTTATCTACAATCGCAAAATACATACAAAGAACTGGAAGTTTCTTTTGTTGGATTTGAGACTGAAGTAATTCCATTGCAAAGAGAGAATTATGATCTAAAAATAGTTCTGCAAGAATCCAGATCTGAATTAAAGGAAGTTACACTTTATTCATATTCAGGTCGAATCAAGAAAAAAGGAAATCCTGCAATTGCAATTCTTAAGAAGATCTGGAAAAAAAAGAGAAAAAATGGTATTTATCTGTATGATAGATATGAGTATGATAAGTATGAAAAAATTGAATTTGACATAAATAATGTAGATGAAAAATTAAAGAAAAGTAAGTTGTTCAAAGGAATGGACTTCGTATTTGAGCATGTCGATACTTCTGTTGTAACAGGAAAAGCCTATTTACCAATTTTCATCAATGAATCCGTTTATGAAATTTACGGAAAAAATATTGTTCCTAAAAAGAAAACAGAAAAACTAGCAGCAAATAAGAACTCTGGTTTTTCTGATAATCAGGCTTTAATCGCATTTGTAAAACAGTTGTATAACGATTATAATATTTACGATAATTATATTAAATTCTTTGATAAGAGTTTTGCCAGTCCACTTTCAAAATTAGGACCCGAAGTATATAATTATGTTTTAACGGATAGTAGCTATATTGATAATAAATGGTGTTATAACATATTGTTCTACCCCCGACGAAAAAATGAACTCACATTTAAGGGTGATTTTTGGGTGAATGATACAACATTTGCAATCAAAGAGATTCAAATGTATGCTACCAAAAGTGCAAATATCAACTGGGTAAAAGATATATATATTGAACAAGAGTTTCAGGTATTGAATGACTCCGCTTTCTTATTGAAAAGAGATCATTTTATGAGTGATTTCGCTCCAAACAAGAAAGATAAAACGAAGGGAGTTTATGGCAAAAGAACTACCCTATACAATAATCATATATTTAATGTAAAAAGGCCAGATAAATTTTACAAAGAGGAAGTTGTAGAGGATGAAAAATTATATAGTAAACCGGATGATTACTGGGCGAATAACCGGCAGGAAAAACTGAGTAAAGACGAAGTTGGTATTTATAAAATGCTGGATACACTTCAAGATGTAAAGCGCTTTAAGGAGTTTATAACTCTGACTGAAATTGTAACTTCCGGTTATTATAATTTATGGAACAGTTTTGATTTCGGACCAGTTTTTTCCACTTTTGGTTATAATGATCTGGAAGGATTTAGGCTAAGGCTTGGAGGAAGGACCTATTTTACTAAAAATGATAAGTGGAGGCTAAAAGGATTTTTGGCTTATGGATTTGGAGATAAAAAATTCAAATACGGAATGGAGGGTAAATGGATGGTTGCACCCAAAAAGAGATTGATCTTATCGGTTGGAAACAGAAGAGATATAGAACAATTAGGTGTTAGTTTTACCACGGCAAATGATGTATTGGACAGAAGTTTTGCGACTACATCCCTTTTTACACGGGGAGATAATACTAAGTTATCAAATATCAACCTGACAAATGTAAAAACAACATTTGAACCGGTTAAGAATCTTAATTTCAGGATAAGTTCGACATTTAAAACCATTAAATCTGCGAATCCTGAATTGTTTAATATAGACTATATTGACAGTGATGGAAATATTCAGTCGGATATTAGACAAGTAGATGTTAATTTTGCCATGCAGTATACTCCCAATCGTAAACCCTATGGTTTTGGGGTTGATAGAGGTTTTAGTAATTATGGCAGATATCCAACATTCTTTTTGAGTTATACCAAAGGAATTAAAGGGCCTTTTGATAGTGATTTTGATTACCACAAATTACAGTTCTTTTACCAGCAACCCATTCAAATTGGTTTATTTGGGAGATTAACAACTACGTTTGAAATTGGTAAAACCATTAATCCGGTTCCATTAGCTCTATTGAATATTGTTCCTGGTAATCAAACTTATTTTACATCCAGAAAACTATTTGATCTGTTAGATTACTATGAGTTTGTTACCGATGAATATGTTTCATTGCACATTGAACATAATTTTAACGGACG
>Ga0190293_1000878_pt1 | contig 10727 bp, 12 predicted proteins | sample 48693001_MG_FD_161671 | JGI IMG/M metagenome (GOLD analysis project Ga0190293, IMG submission 161671) | Hydrothermal vent microbial mat bacterial communities from Southern Trench, Guaymas Basin, Mexico - 4869-30-0-1_MG | ecosystem: Environmental > Aquatic > Marine > Hydrothermal vents >... | reverse complement strand
GTTTAATGAACAAAAACAAAGCATTAATTTACTTCAACAAACCGAAAATGATGTAGTAGATTTGCAATATGATATTGTGTCGCGGTGCATTTATATAGCTGAAGAACAGAAGCTTTCTATTTACAATATAACAGGAGATACGCTTGTTAATGAGCTTGAATCTCCCAATCCCATTCAGGCAGTGTGTTTGCGCCTGGGATACCCCTCTCTTCAAAATGAATGAATTAATTCTCACTTCTGATGGTTCGCACACCTTGTTCAATCCTAAAATTGGTGAGCATTATCATTCTACTTTTGGTGCTAAAACGGAATCGGAACACATTTTTATCCGTGCCGGTTTGGATGCAATTCCTTCAAAAATAAAACAGATTAATTTGTTAGAGATTGGCTTGGGAACAGGCCTTAATGCTTTGCTGGCAATGCGCTGGGCGGATAAGTATAAAAGGGAAGTCAACTATTTTGCGGTGGAAGCTTTTCCGATTGAAAAGGAAGTATTAAGCAAACTCAATTATACTGAAATGTTGGCCATTAAACAAGAGAGCTTTATGGCTATTCATGCAGCAAAGAATGGCAAAGTCCAGATTTCAAATTATTTCACTTTTTCGTATCAGCAAATTACTTTGCAGGATGTTGTTTTTCTAACAGGCCATTACGACCTGGTTTTCTTCGATGCATTTTCACCCGATGTCCAGCCTGAAATGTGGGCCGAAGATTGTTTTATAAAAATCGCAGAGTCCATGAAAAGGGGAGGAGTATTGACAACTTATTCTTGTAAAGGAACTGTAAAAAGAGCACTGAAAGCTGCTGGTTTTCAAATTGAAAAACTGCCCGGACCACCCGGGAAAAGGGAGTTTTTGAGAGCAGTGAAAGGGTGAGACCTGAGACTGTTAGACCTGAGACACAATCGGGCCAAACCTAACGGGCAGTCCTGATAGCTATCGGGATTTTCCCTCCAAAAACATCCTGCTTTCAAAAAGCTCATTGGAAAAATTTCATGGAAGGTTGAAAAATAAATGGGGAGTTGTTGTTACTAGTGACACATGAAACATAATATACATATTTACAATTACTTATGTTTTTATTAACGGCTAAAGCCAAATTGTATTTGAAATTTAACAAACCCTGCCCTAAAGGACAGGGCAAAATATTCTTCCTGCAAAAGGTTTTTACACGGTGCTTTAGCACCGTGATTAAAAAGTAAAAAGTCAAATCGGCTTTAGCCATTAATGTGTCATTACACAATATGGGCTTTTGTTCAAGGACTTTAGACTGGTAAGTACATCAACAATGGAGAAAGAAGATTATCTAATGCGAAATCCCTCATCTCCTCTCAAAACAGGGACAAATTGTTTTTCAATTTTTACTACCCTTGCCCATGACGGGCCTTCATCGCACCAAAATATAAACAGTTCCAATTGGTCAGCTTCGCCTTCGGCTTCAATGTACACACTGCCATCGGTTTTGTTTTGCACAAAGCCTTTCAATGACAATTCTTGCGCTTTTTTTTGGGTGTAGAAACGGAATCCCACTCCTTGCACTTTCCCGTAAACTTTTAGGATTACTGCTTTGTTGTTCATTAGCCTTCCAGTCGTTTGGTGATCGTTTTTTCGACCAAGTCAAAAAGCTGATCAGGCATTAAGCTGCGCCATGCCATTTCATCAAAGCTTCCGCCAAAGGCGAGATAATAATCAATATTGGTATCGGTAAATTCTCTGATAACGTGTTCCCTGAAATTCAAACCTATAATCCAGCCATCGTCATCCAGGTTATCAAACCATTCTTCGTAGTAATCTGTTGTGTCTGAATGGTATTCTAAAACATTTTCGCCAATCAAAATAAAGTGTTTAATGTCGTTTCCAATCAGGTCTTCAATCACATTTCTGTATAAATACATCACATCATTATAAATTGTGTCATTCCATTCTCCCAACAATTCAATGATACAAAAATGCCGGTTGTAATCAACGAAAAGGATTTTCATATAAAGTGTGTTCGAGCCGAAACCGTCCCACTGCGGATGGATATAATGATTATAGATTACCTGGCTGAGCTCAAATTCGCTGTATTTCCGCCCGTAAAATGGCGACAAAGGATCTTCTTCTGCAACATATAATTGACGCCAATTGTAGTGGGGTTCTATTTCATGCATTATGTTGTTGCCGTTTTAAAAATTTTTATTCTGCAATTTACAATTCAAATATACTTTTCAAACACACCTACAAGAATAATATCCCGCAAAAGCAAGTCCAATACCCAAAATATTTGAAGAAAATAAGTAGGCCAGCATCAGTTTAATTTCGCCATCTTTGCTAAGGCTCAGGATGTCGAAAGCAAATGTGGAAAAGGTAGTGAAACTGCCCAGGATACCAATAAAAATAAACATGCGAACACCAGGTGAAATATAGTATCTGTCAAAAAAGCCCCATAAAAATCCAATCAGAAACGAGCCGCTGAGGTTTACAATAAATGTTGCCCATGGGAAATCCGATTGGTGAAGCCTGTCGAAATAATAATAGATAAGGTATCTGAGTACCGCACCGGTAGCACCACCCAGTGCAATGGCAAGCAATTTGTAAATCATAAAGCAAATTTTAGTCCTTCAACATTTTTGAGGTCTTCATAAAGGTTGTCCATAATTTCCTTGCTGCTCAGGCTAACTTCGAAAGTGAAACTGGTGTAGGTGCCTTTGCTGCTGATTTTTTTGTCACGATATTTGTGTTTTATCTGCAATTTATCAAAAACAGCTACCAGTTTTCCCTTATTTTCTACATCCATATCGGTTCCTGTCATAACGGCTTTCAATTCAAATGTAACCGGAAATTCTATGACTTTTCCTTCCATATCTGCCATGGATCTTAGGTTGCCGTTACCGTTTGATTTTATCTTATCCATAAACCTTTTTGTATTTCAAGATTAAAATGTTCCAACTAACTTTATCCTTCCTCATCCAAAACATGATGCTCATCCGAATTTGTAATTCGGATGGTAGGGGTATCGGATTTTAAATCCATCAGCACTTTTGGTTCGGAATTATAAATTCCGAACAGCAGAAGATTTAAAAAGCTGCCACTAGTTTTATTCTTCCCCACCCAAAACTTCTGCCGCCTTTAAATTCTGGCGAAAGATAGAAATTTTCCAGTTCGATTCCGAAACTGCCCGAATAAACAGCAATACCCGCACTGGCCTGAAAAATGAATCGATTTAATTCATTGCCTGCAATGGTGTAAGGACTTTTGGTAGTGAACAATCCTCCTTGCAGCGTGGCATCGTAAAGCACAAAGTCTGTATTTCCTTTGGCAAAAAACCAAAATTGTAAGGGGCTGTTTTTCCCGGCTTTTGACATGAATTTCATTGGTCCCTGAAAAACAGGAATAAAATGGCCCAATCGCATTGAAAAACCACCACCGGCTTTGTTGAACAAGGTACCAACAGTTGCGCTGCCCCTCAGATTGAATTCAAAGTTTTGTGTATGAAGAATGCCTTTTTCTACTTCCATAAAATAACTGACCACAAGGCTATTCTGAATCTGGTTTTGCCAGCCCACAGGTTCCTCCGTATGAAGGCCGGTTTGAATCATTCCGCCCAATGAAGCAGGACCAAGAACGCCAATATCCAATGCGCTTTTGATGGATAGTCTTTTTTCAAAGTTGTAGGTTTCCCGAAAGTGTCCGACTGTTAAAAACGCAGAAAAAGGGCGATCGTTGGCAAGGATTTCTGTAACATCAGGATTTGTGGGTGTGTACATATTTTGCCGGATGGAAAAACCGTTCATCTCTATATCGATAATTTTTGTGCCTATCAATATTTTATTGATTGGCGAATTTTTAGCAAGCGGTATAAGTAATTCTATGGCAAGCCCGTTCGTGTAGTAATAGTCGGTATTGTTCCAGATGTCGTTATCGAAAATAACCCGAAGTCCCCAATTGGATTTTTTTTCTTGGTTATCCACATTTTTTGGGAATTTATTTTGAAAAGGGATGATTTTGCTTTCGTTTTTTAAAGCAGCATTCTTTGGCGAAATGTCTTGTAATTTGCTGTTCACCAGCCTGGAAGCATTCTTTTTTTGTTTACTTTGATAAGGTACTTGATCCGTCTTTTCAGGGCGTTGTAAAGAAATATTATTTGTGGTTTTCCGTGTGTTCAACGACTGAAAATCTGTGTGGATTCTTTCCGTTTTATTAACGATTAGACTATCAGTCTTGTCTTGTTGAATAGGGTGGGAGCATGCAAACAACAACATTCCGCTTAAAGTCAGAATGATATATTTTATCCAATGTTGCATGCGAGAAAACGGGAATTGAGTTTTTACAAAAGTAATGATTTTCCTAAAAAATCTTTGGAAACTTCTGCGGATTGTATTCGTGCATCAAATTGTAAACGCTGTCAAAAACATCCTCAGCATTGGGGTTCGAAAAATAATCGCCATCGCTACTATAGGCTGCGCGGTGCGCTTTTGCCGTAATGGTTTTAGGTTCCGCATCGAGGTGGAAATATCCTTTTTGTTCTTCTATCACTTTTTGCATCATATAAGCGGTAGCACCTCCGGGGACATCTTCATCGAAGAAAATAATCTTGTTCGTCTTTTTCAGTGATTCCAGTATACGGTGATTGAGGTCAAAGGGGATGAGGGTTTGGACATCGATAAGCTCTACATGAATGTTAAAATCTTTCAACTGTTTTGCGGCATCTTCTGCAATACGAACGCAGGATCCGTATGTGACAATCGTAATATCCGAGCCTTCAATTAATACATCGGGAATACCGACTGGCGTATTAAATTCACCAATATTTTCAGGACGTTTTTCACGTAAACGATAGGCATTCAGCGGTTCAATAATCAGAACTGGCTGATCAGATTTGAGGTAAGTATTGTAAAAACCTGCTGCCTGTGTCATGTTTCTCGGAACGGCGACATGCATGCCCTGGATGGAGTTTATGACCATGCTCAGTGGCGATCCCGAATGCCAGATTCCTTCCAAACGGTGTCCGCGGGTACTCACAATCAGTGGCGCTTTTTGACCTCCCCGTGTGCGGTAATGCAGGGTTGCCAGGTCATCGCTCAATACCTGAAGACCGTATAACAAATAATCGAAATATTGAATCTCGGCAATAGGACGCAATCCACGCATGGCCATTCCAAGGCCTTGACCAATGATGGTGGCTTCGCGGATACCGGTATCGAAAATGCGGTGCGTACCGTATTTTTCCTGCAGGCCTTCGTAGGTTTGGTTTACACCACCAATTTTTCCAACATCCTCACCGAAGGCAAGTACCAGTGGATTGTTTTGGAAAATGTGATCAAAATTGTCACGCAGGATTTCCCTGCCGGGAACAAATTCTGTTTTCTCAGTGTATTTTGGAGGATTAATGCTGATGTGATCAGTGCTCAAATCCGACTCGCTGTAAAGATGGGAACTATAACGACTTTCGTTTTCAATGGTCTCTTTTTTAAGCCATTCGGTAATATTGGCTTTGAGCGAATTTTTGGGATTGCTGCAATTGTCGCAAACCAGGCGCAGGATCTTTCTGGCAGCGGAGACAATATCTTTTCGCATCGGCTCGCCAATTCTGGATAATTCCTTTTTGATACTGTCAATTGCAATGGTTTGTGCGCATTCACAGGTAGTAATGTCAACCAGTTCGAGGAAATCCTGTTTTTTCTGAATGATGGGTTTCTGGAAATTGTTCCAGGCATTTTTACGTGCCTGACGTGTGCTTTTTATGGCTTGGGTTTCGATGATTTTGAGTTCTTCTTCGCTGGCAATTTTTGCTGTTAATAACCAATTGCGCATTTGGGCAATACCATCAATTTCTGCTTCTTGCTGAAGTTGTTCCTTACTTTTATAACGTTCGTGCGAACCGGAAGTAGAATGCCCCTGTGGCTGGGTGCAACCCATAATATGAAACAATACCGGAACTTGTTCTTTTCGACAAAGGGTGATGCCTTTGCGGTAGGTTTCAATCAGTTGGGGATAATCGTAGCCATAGGCTTTGAAAATGTAGAAGCCATTTGTATCCTTTTGTTTCTCAAAACCTTTTAGGATTTCTGAAATGCTTCCCTTGGTTGTTTGGTATTTGTTGGCTACAGATATTCCCCATCCATCATCCCAAACCGACATGGCAAGTGGTACCTGCATTACGCCGGCTGCATTCATGGTTTCAAAAAAGTAACCTTCTGAAGTTGAGGCATCACCAATGGTGCCAAAAGCAACTTCGTTGCCGTTTTTGGTGAATTGTTTAAAATCATTTTTCTTGCCGGCAAGCTTAAAAAATTTCGAAGCTTCGGCGAGCCCTAAAAGGCGGGGCATTTGACTTGCAGTAGGAGAGGAGTCGGCTGCAGAGTTTTTTTGTTTGGTGAGGTCTTTCCAATTTCCTTTTTCATCTAAGCTCCTTGTAGCAAAGTGGTTGTTCATTAGTCTGCCACCGTTTGCAGGATTGGCTTTTATATCGGTATCGCCATACAGTTGGGCAAAAATCTCTTCGAGCGTAAGCATTTCTGCCGCCAGCATAAAAGTCTGGTCGCGGTAATAACCTGAACGCCAGTCGCCATCTTCAAAAACTTTGGCCATTGCCAATTGGGGTATTTCTTTGCCATCACCAAAAATGCCAAATTTCGCCTTTCCGGTCAGTACTTCACGCCTGCCCAATAAACTGGCTTGTCGGCTTTCGTTGGCCAAACGAAAATCGTTGAGTACTTCTTCTTTGTTCAGTTTGAGTTTCTTTAATGCTGTACCGTCTTTATGCGAAACTTTTTTGTTCATAATGAAATGTGGGATTGAAATTAGGAAGGCAAAGGTAGGAAAATGGTGGTAAGTTGCAGGCGATAATACTGAGTATTTTTTTGGGTTGTATAAAAAAAAAGAGGCATCTGTACAGATGCCTCTTTCGCAATGTTGCAATTGCTTGGTTATTTTTTCTCGATTATCACTCGTTTATTCACAATGGTTTTTTCCATTTCGATAATAAGCAGATAAACGCCAGGTTTTAGATTGGAGGCGTTTAATTGATAGGTTTTTTTGTAATTACTTTCCTTGGCGATTTCCTTACCCGTCAAATCTAAAAGTTTGATTGATTTGATCACATTTTCTGATTGGACGTTAATTACATCGGTAGCAGAATTTGGATAAATACTGAGGATTTCTTCTAAATCCTCATCAATTCCAATGCAGTCATCAATAGTCACATCAAATGTTTCGGCATTTCCAGAACAACTCCCTTCAGTACTTTCAATAAGGTCAATGGTACCATTGCCCGGAGCTCCCCATAAAACGGTGATTTGGTGGGTGCCTTCACCTGCGCTAATGGTTCCTCCGGTAACTGTCCATTCGTAAGTATTTCCAGCATTGTCAGTTGTAGAATAATCGGCTTCTTCTTCTTTACAAACCATGTTGGAACCTGTAATTTCAGGGCTTGGTGATTGCGAACAATTAATCTCCAGTTCGTCTGATTCATCACCTAATCCACAAGCATTTTCGCCTTGTGCATTTAAATAGGCATAACCATTAAAGTCAATATCCCATGCGATGGAGACTTCTTCTCCACTACCAATAACAGCACCTGCTTCGGGAGGTGTTAGTAACCAGTAAATGGTGTCTGCTCCTGCAATCGGTGTTACAGAATAATCTGTGGTTGTTCCTGAACAAACAGATGTGTCGCCAGTGGGAACAGCAGCAGGATCCGGAGCATAAGCAATTGTAATAACGGCAGTTCCTTCCATATAGCTGGAACATGCACCTTCTGTACCTGTGGCTGTAAAGTTTCCCTCATCGGTAAAGAAACCATAACTGATCTCATTTCCTGTCCCTGTTATAATTGTACCGGTAGTAATATCGTCCAAAAATAATTCGTAATCAACGCCTTCTGCAGAATTGTCTTGTGTTATTTCGATACCTGTTTCGTCTCCGTTACAGTATTCGCCACCTTCGCTCAGTATAAATATCTCCGGGGTTTCCGAAAGGCTGCACTCCAGGTTGTCAGACCATTCGCCATCTCCGCAAACATTAGTTGCCCGTACCCTGATGGTAAAATCACCGGTCCAGTCATCAGAAGTTATCAGGTTTGCAGTATTTCCATCTCCGGTGAGTATTCCTGCATCGGCAGGTGAAAGTTCCCAATCGTAACCTGAAGCATAATTTACTTCATCGGTGGTATATTCGTACGAATTATTTAGGCAAACACCGGTGTCGCCTTCAGGTGTATTTGCCTGGGCAGGTATTTCCAAAACGGAGATATATTCCAGCTTAGTTTCTGTTTCCGAATCAGATCCGTCTGAAACAGTAAGCTCGACATCGTAGTAGCCTGGAGTATTGTATGTAACACTGGGGTTTTGGTCGGTTGAAGTAGATGGTGTACCTCCTTCAAACGTCCATGACCAGGAAGTGGCACCAGATGAAAGGTCAGTATAATTAACGGTAGTGCCTGAACAGATAGTTGTTTGGTCGGCCTCAAAATCTGCTGTCAATGGTGCATCCTCTTTTAATTACACCCTGTGAACCGCAAACATAACCCGCATTATTATCAGAAAATTTAACTTTGTAAAATGAGGATGTTCCCGAACCATTGTCTTCTATTACCCAGTTACTACCCCCATCAGTTGTTTTATAAATGTCTTCATCAGTACCTGTAACAAAGGAGCTGTCGGTATTGTATACATAAACACCTTTGAAATTGTGGTAGCCGGTTTGATAGGTTGACCAGCCTGTTCCGCCGTTGGTGGTATGCATTATTTTACCGTCTTCGCCACCAACAACTCCATAGTTACCGTCAAAATCAACACCAAAAAAGAGACGTTGAAATATGCCGGTATAAATGACAGACCAGTTGCTTCCGCTGTCTGTTGATTTTATTATCTTTTCATCTCCACCAACTGCGTAGAGAGTAGTCGCATTTGCGTACGCAGCATCCTGTATATTGATGGTAACACCGCTTGCCGTTGACCAGGTGTCGCCACCATCGTCTGTAACATAAATTGCAGAACCTCCAGCAGTTAAGCTTGACACGGCAATGCCATTTTCGGCATCCCAAAATTCAATGTCACGAAAATACCAATTGCCACTACCTACTGTTATGGTTGTCCAGGTCGTTCCACCATCGGTAGTTTTGGCAAAATAATCATTCCATCCAGCAATAAATCCGGTATCAGCCGAAGTAAAACAAACGGCTTCAATGCCATCCGTTCCGCTACCTCCAACAATTTCTGTCCATGTATCTCCACCGTCGGTGGTCTTTATAACAACTCCTCGGCATTGTAGGTGTACTGCATTCCAGCTGAATAACCTGTTTCACTTTGGCCAGGGGGAAAACTGATGTCAAACAAAATAAATGATGTTCCGGTAGGGAGTGTATTCCATCCGCCCTGTGCTGAAATATTTCCAACAAAAAGGAGAAGGATTGCGATGGTACTGATTACTGTTTTTTTCATGATAATTGTTTTTTACTGCTCTTTAATTAAAGCCTGGGCTTTTATTTTCAGTATTGATTGTGTTCAGTCATCGGTTCATTCACGTAATTTCTTGAATGGTTACTTTGATATGTATTATTATAACTGTTGTTGTTATTGCCATAGTTATTCGTTCCCATTGAACGCTGTAAAGAAGCCATAAGTGCACCGGTCATTTTGGTTAATTCCATCATGTAATTCCTCGAAATATCATTTTGGGAATCTGAGATGTAATTGGCACGGTAGGCAAGAGTAGTGAGTACGATGCATTCGCGAATAGACTTTTGTGCCATCTTCAGGGAATAGATAAACTGGCTTTTGTTGTTTGCCGATCCTTCAGCAATGTATCGTGTAATATTCCTTGCCATATCGGTAAAACGAGCTGCCAATTGTGTTTTGTCACTCTCAGGAAATTGACTACTCGTTTCATGCAGCCATACAAGGTAGTCCATTGACTTGTGGTAAACCCTTAGATCCTCAAACCTGAAAAATGATGGAATTCTCTCCCCTGTTTCAGTCCTGTTCTCTTCTCTATTTTCTTCGTTGTTGTACATAGTTAATTAGTTTTAAATTTATGAATGATTTTGGTTAATAATTGATTTCAAATGTTTGACTTACTTATTGTTTTTATCGCCCCTTGTTTCTAAAAGTTATAGTCCATGGGGACTACTTATGAGCTCTTCTTGAACCTGATTGTTTGTTGTTGGAATTATTATACGGGCTATTTTTCGATAGTGAATTAATAATCTTCTTCAATGCACTGTTTTCATTTTTCTTCATGTCGATAAGTTGTGCAAAGTTGTCGTCTAATGACAGTTCTGTTGATTCTGATTTTGTTTCCGGCTTTTTCATGAAAGATTTTCCGCTTTAGTATTACATGGCAAATGAACACTTAAAAGATGAGGACTTAAAAAATGAATGCCCTACTTTACACCTACAATAGGGTTACAAAAACGGTACAAGAGGGTTTAATGACAAGATTAGCAGTTGAATAACAAAATACTGTGAGAAAAAGCCGGGAGAGAAACGAGGTGTATAAGTGAAGGAAATTCTCAAATCTTGGCAAGGAAAGCAAGCAGGTTTTCTTCTTTTTCGAGTTGTAATTTTTTTCTGAGACGGTAACGGGCCACCTTGATGCTGTTTAATGATTGGTAGGTAAGTGCCGCAATTTCTTTGGATGTCATATTCAGTTTGAAAAATGCGCACATACGGATTTCGTTGGTTGAAAGGTCAGGAAATTGTTTGCTGAGTTTGGTGTAAAATTCGGTGTGCACTTCTTGAAACCTGA
>Ga0190293_1000877_pt1 | contig 10727 bp, 10 predicted proteins | sample 48693001_MG_FD_161671 | JGI IMG/M metagenome (GOLD analysis project Ga0190293, IMG submission 161671) | Hydrothermal vent microbial mat bacterial communities from Southern Trench, Guaymas Basin, Mexico - 4869-30-0-1_MG | ecosystem: Environmental > Aquatic > Marine > Hydrothermal vents >... | reverse complement strand
AAGCACCATGCCCAACCAGATTGCTGCAAACTACACTATCTGGGATAACCATGCTCCGCAAGACTCCACCAGCGGGTTCTATTTTACGGCAGACGCTGGATACAGGGTTCTTGCAGCTTCTTCAACACTTCATGACATTTACTGTTTCGACGGAAACTGGACGCAGAGCCCCTGTGGTTTCTATTCGGGCGATAAAACTCCATTCGGTGGCGGTAATCATACAAGCATGAAGTTAGCAGGAACCACATACGCATATCCGCCCTCTACGGGTTGGTGGGATAGTAATTACATTCTTTCGGGTGATGTAATCTTCGCTGAACTTGAAGACGGTCACTACGTAAAGATTTACGTATTTGGTGTTCCTCAGTGTCCTGCACAGTCTCTTTCCCACGGAGTATCCTTCTACTTTGACTATCAGCCCATTGAAGGCCTTTACCTGTTCACCAACGAATCCGAATAGAACAGTTACAGAACTTATAAAATGGCGGGGCTTTCAAGTCCCGCCATTTCTTGTTCATGGAGATTTTTAGTTCTCCGGAAGGAGTTGTATGAGAAAAGGCGTAGCTGCAAGTGCACTTCTGATCCTACTTGCCTTATCCTGCAGCAGTCCCTGGGGACCAGGTCTTTCAATAAATGTAACGCACCCCCCTGCCGGGGGAGTACAGGCAGACGAGAGTTACATCATTCAGTGGACCCTCAGCGTGCCGGATTACTCCAATACAGGTGTACTGGTTTTCGTTGATACCGATCTCAATCCGGAAACTGGACTTATCCAGATATCCGATTCACTTTCCATTCAATCCTCCGGCTACCTGTGGGATTGTTCCAATTTTCCGGATGATGAGTATTACGTCATGGCAATCGTGTATGAGGGAAACAACCACGAAAGCGATTACAGCGATGGAACCATAACCGTTTCCCACAGTAAAGTTATTGAAAACGATTAGCGAATTTCTCCGCGGCAGACATTGAAAGGTATTAACATGATACAGACATTTCTTGTTTTTATTGCGCTCACAGCATCCCCTCTTACTACATTAACCAATCAGACACAGCTCTCTTCAATACCTGCAATTGAGGAGCTCTCCGGCGGGGAATTCGCTGCAACTGTGATTGATCTCCAGACGGGCGAAGTTCTGACTTCAACCGGCGGCGGATCCTTTCCTGTTGATGATCCGGACATTTTCATGCTGGCGTATGTCGTTGAGCTGATGCAGGACAACAGCATTTCACTTAATACCATTGTCGGAAGGGATGAAACCATAGCGGACAGATTCAGGTGGGCATTTCACGGCAACAGGGAAGCTGCGGGAAGGGCGATGTGGATTGTGGGTCTTGAAAGCCTGTCCGCATGGTTGACCGCCAGCGGCATGGAAGATACCGAACTTCACGATATCCAGTTTTTCTGGCCCGGTGCTCCATCAGCCAACCCCTCGATGAGCTCCCCCGAGGATATAGCAAGGGTGCTTCAGATTATCCATTCAGGCATGAATATGCTTTCAGTCAGAGAGATTCTTGAAAATCCCGATATGGGAGATGGACAGGCGTCGTCCATCGCAGAAGGCTGGGACCTGTACGGCTTGGTGGATTCTGGAGTGGATCATAAGACGTTCATATTGATAGCTATATCCCCTGAAGGAAGGGAACTTGGATTGATTCTTCTTTGTGATGATCTTTGCTGTGAGGAGAAGGGTGATCTCGCGATGATGCTCCTCTGGCAGGCAGCTGCTCAGCTTTGATTGACAGCCCTTGCGTAATGTATTAAACTTATTCTAAGTTATTGTTGCAGGGGTGGAATAGGCTGCCCTTGAAGCGAGGAGGAGAGTAATGAAAAGGGTCTTTTTACTGATATGCGTTCTTGCTTTTGCCGGAACAGCCTTTGCCGGATTCTCAATAGGTTTCAAACAGACACCAGTTCCTACGAGTGTTTCCCTTGGTGAAGACGGACTTAAAACTGAAGATGTTTACCTGCTTCGGCTCGGAGCTATGGCATCTCCCCAGTTTCGCATTGAAGGATACCTGGGTTACGGAACCGAACATTACGAACTGGATCCCGTTGTTGCTGGCGCGGAATATGATGGATCCGTAATGGTTTTCGGTGCTGGCGGATACTACGTTATCGAAGCCCCTGCCAACACCAGCTTCAGCATCGGCGCACAGTTCCTCTACGGAAAAACCAGCGGAGAATACGGCACTTCCTGGGATGCGGAAACCACTTCCTGGAGCCTTGATCCTCTGATGAGGATCGACTTCGCAATCCCGGGCGCGGAGCGCCTTGCTTTCTTCACCGAATACGGAATCCGATACGCTAACGCCACTACTAAAGTAACAGAAGGAACCACCATTACTGAAACTGTCTGGTCCGGATGGCAGACATATTCTCCTCCTAACGTTCTGGCGGGCGCGTACTTCATTTTCTAGTAAAAATAGATGATAAATCAGGGGCACGCATTTCTGCGTGCCCCTTTTGTTTTGTACGGCTGGCGTTTGAATGTATATTCTCCGATACGAACCGATTTTCAAGAATATCTAAGACTAAATATCGAAAGAGGTGATTCATGGCTGTGAATTTCAAGGGTCGGAGTCTGCTTACACTTCTGGACCTTTCGGGGGACGACATTCGCTACCTTCTTGACGTTTCTCACCTGCTCAAGGCTGAGCGCACCGCTTTTCAGATCAATCAGAGATTCAGAGGAAAGACCCTCGCGATGCTCTTCGAGAAGAGATCGACAAGAACTCGATGCGCTTTTGAAACTGCATTCGGTGAAGAGGGCGGTCACCCCGTATTCCTGTCCAGTTCCGACATACAGCTCGGAGTGAAGGAAAGTATCGAAGATACGGCCAGGGTTCTCGGCAGAATGTTCGACGCGATCATGTTCAGAGGATTTGAACATCAGACCGTGGAAACACTTGCCGCATTCGCAGGCGTGCCTGTATACAACGGACTGACGGACATGTTCCACCCGACCCAGGTTCTTGCTGACCTGATGACCATGGAAGAAAACTTCGGGCGCCTGGCGGGTTTGAATTTCCTTTATACCGGTGACGGTAGGAACAATATGGCAAACAGCCTTATGGTGGGATGTGCCACAATGGGTGTAAACTGCACTATTCTTGCACCGGAATCTCTTTATCCCGGATCGGAGCTTGTTGATACTGCAAAGCAGATTGCTTATGATTCCGGTTCGACGCTTACAATAACCTCTTCAATCGAGGAAGCTGTTCCCGGAGCCGATGTTATATATACGGATGTCTGGGTGTCCATGGGTGAAGAGGACAAGGCTGCGGATAGAATGAAACTTCTGGAACCCTACAGGGTCAATTCCGAAATGATGGAACTGACCGGAAATCCCGAAGTTATATTCATGCACTGTCTGCCCGCTGTGAAGGGAAACGAAGTTACTGTTGACGTTATTGAAGGCAGTTCTTCTGTTGTCTGGGATGAGGCCGAGAACAGAAAGCATACCATAAAAGCTCTTATGGTTGCCAGCCTTCTATAGATGGAGTAAATAATGATCTTTCTGCTTCTGTTTCTGCTTGCCAGTGGAGAAACGACCGACCTTATGCCAACACTGCCCATGATCGAGGAGATCGATCCTGCGGAGTACGTTGTAGGTCCTGGTGATATTCTCTGGTTCTCCATACAAGGGGCAGGATCTGCTATGTTGCTTGGAACCTTTGAAGAATCCATTCTCTATATGACAATCACACCTGATGGTTACGCTGTTGTCCCCTCAACGGGCGCCTGGCTGGTTGCCGGGCTCAGGCTTTACGAGGCAACCAATCTTATTGAAGCGGGTTTCGCTTCAAAATATCCGGGGTTACGCGGAATGGCGGGACTTGCCGTAATCAGAGCGTTCAGAGTTCCCGTTACCGGTCAGGTAGCATTGCAGGGGATCTACAGTGTCGATGGAGCCAGCAGATTGACAGATCTTCTGGATAAGGCGGGGGGGATTGCATCCTCCGGAAGCTGGACATCGATCCAGATACTGCACTCGGATGGTGACACAACAGAGGTCGATATTACCGAATTTCTCCTGAATGGCTCCATGCAGTCTAATCCGGTTCTCTCCCAGGGAGATAGAGTTCACGTACCTCTGGCGGATGAGTTTGTGATTGTAGAGGGTGCTGTCAGATTGTCAGGTTCCTTTGCGACCGCCTATGGGGGTTCTACGGAATACGCAGCCTGGTCCGGAAGCGCCAGAGGAACAGTGGAATACATCTCAGAAGAAACAGTGAGCGATCTCATTCAGCGGGTTGGTGGAACCAGAACATGGGCTACCAGGGACAGCTGTTACATTGTGAGAGTTCTTCCAGGCGGTAGCGAAGAGAAGATCAGAGCACCGCTGGATGATCCATCGATCGACCCGGAGCTTCTACCTGGAGACAGAGTTGTCTGTCCCGGGATACCGCCTGTTGTTACGGTATCAGGATACGTTTACGCCCCCGGTGTCTATTCGTATACGGCTGGAATGGAAACCTTTTTTTATATCTCGCAGGCTGGAGGGCTCCTGCGTGAGGCATCCGAATCCGGGATAAAGGTAATACTGCCAGACGGAGAAGAGATAGAGTCTTCTGATGCACAGGTGATTGGTCCGGGATCCGCTATCGTTGTTCCCAGGAAGGCACTGGTAGGCTGGCAGGACCCTCTGCTGATCTTCACAAGTATCGCGTCGATAATTATTGCGTGGAAGAGTCTGGATTAATATGAGCGAAGGAAAACAGCCCCTGTGGTACCTGTATCTTCTGCTTAAGAACAGATGGTTCCTTGTGAAGGCACTTCTTATCATCATGATTCCCACTGTTGTCATTACTTTCATACTGAAGAAGAAATACACTGTTGTGTCGGTAATAATGCCGCCGGAAGACCAGTCAGCCTCCGGTCTTTCCATTGCCGGTCTTGGTCTTTCAGAATTTGCGGGTTACTTCAGTGGTGGTATGGGATTCTCTCTGCCCCTCATGACCACAATGTCAGATGTCTTCGAAGAAATATTGAAAAGCAGATCTCTGGCTGAGCATGTGATTCTATCAACCGCTTTTATCGACTCAACGGACCTTCGGAGTATTTACGATCAGAACAAACCCCTCGGGCTTTACTGGGCAAGAATGAAATTCATGGAGAACTACTCAACCAGCGTAACCCCATCAGGATTCCTGAGAATAGAGTATACAGCTGGAGATCCGTGGTATGCTGTTGAAGTATCCGAATCCATTATCGCTACACTCGACAGTATTAACAGTGAAATCAACACCAGCAGGCTTGAACAGACAACAGCTTTCCTTGAAATAAGAAAGAGCAATGCGGACAGTCTGCTCAATAGAGCCACAGTTAACCTGCAGCTGTTCGAGGAAGAGCATGGTATATATTTTCCGGATGAGGAACTGCTGGTCTTCATAGAGAACATCGCTGAACTCAAAAGACAGTACATAATCCTTCTTACTGACGCCTCTGCCATACGGGCAGGGATCTCCGGTGATTACAGCCCGGTTGCTCTTCTTAAGGAACGGCAGGCTCAAGAACTTCTGGAAGTGATCAGAATGCTTGAATCCGGTAATCCGGCAGAAGGCTACGATGATATTCTCTCTTCAATGTCCCCGGATCAGTTTTCGGATATTCAGTACGAATATGCGGGTTTGAGGGCGGATTACGAAATGACACAGAGAATGTCTGCCGGCGCCAGCTTAAGCTATCAGCAGGCGTTAGTAGCTGAGGGGAGAGAGCAGCAGCCGATCAGGGTTCTCGACCCGCCGAGACATCCAGGCTGGAAGAGCAAGCCCAAACGAAGTCTTATCTGGCTGGAGGTGTTCCTTCTGGCGTTCGTATCTCTGTTCGGATTTTTGATAGCCAGGGAGAATATCCGGGATGTGATTAGCAAACATCCCCTGCAGTGGGAGCCGTGGCGCAAACTGCTTGAAGAGATCAGGAGGGATATTTCCTTCAGAAGGAAATAGTTACTGTCTAGGATTTCTTTTCGTTCATGAAATCGATGTATTTCCTGTAACGTATCTTCGAGATCGCTCCGTTTTCAACGGCTGATTTTACAGCGCATCCGGGTTCGGTGAGGTGCAGACAGTCCCTGAATTTGCATTCATCAAGGTAATCCCCGAATTCGGGAAAACAGAACTGCAGATCGTTCCTTGGAATATGATCAATGGAGAACATCCTCAGACCCGGTGTGTCGATAACGGCAGTATTCTTATCAAGGGGGATCAGCCGGGCGGCAACCGTTGTATGTTTGCCTCTGCTGGTCTTGGGGTTGAGAGCGCCTATTTTCACGTCAAGGGATGGATTGTAGTACTTCACAAGTGAGGTTTTCCCCGCTCCGGACGGACCCGTCATGACGACAGTCATTCCTCTTACGTGCTCCAGCAGCTCATCGGTGCCGTTGCCCGTTATACAGCTGACCGGGAAGAGAGGATAACCCGTTCTTTCCCGATCGTAAGTGGCCTGAATCCTGTTTCTCAATTCCTCATCCTGCGGGCTGCAGAGATCCATCTTGTTCAGCACGATGACCGCTTTCAGATCTTTCCAGCTGGCCCCTGCAAGAGCCCTGCAGACAAAACCATCGCTGAATACAGGATGCTTGATAGAGGCAACTATCAGAACCATGTCAACGTTTGCAGCGATTATCTGGGTTGATCTGCCGCTCGATGCTGTACGCTGAAGGATACCTGTTCTTGGCAGAATTTTTTCAACTATCGGTATATCGGCAGTTTTGACCGCAACAGCGTAATCCCCTGTGACCGGCTTTGTTTCGTGGTAGATCCGTCCTGCTATTCTTGCCCCCGTTTCGATGCCGTGTTCATCGATAATGGTGACACCTCTCCTCCCGACGGATGAGATCCTGCAGGAGAATTCAGCGGTGTTCAGAAGGATGCTTCCGTTGAATCGGGTTCCGTGAACCTCACAATATGTTCCCCTTCCCGGCCCCAGCCGAGAATTTCCCTGACCACTCGCTCAAGATAGATAGAGTCGTTCTGGAGCAGTTCGATCTCCAGTTCAAGAGAATCGATCTCCGCATTAAGGCTTTCGATCGAAAGGGAAATCCGGTCAACGTCTCCTTTGAGTCCGGCCAGGGCAATGAATCCATGCCTGTTGAAAACGAGAATCGCGGCAACGATCACAAAAACAGAAACCAGTATAACGTAAAACAATCTTCTGTTGCCGTTGCCCTGCTGTCTCAAATCACTCCTCGCTGAATATTTCGAAAAAATGAGGACCTCTGAAGACCGCCTGAGTTCCAAGCTCTTCCTCTATCCGCAGCAGCTGGTTGTACTTGGCGACTCTATCCGTTCTGCAGGCGGAGCCCGTTTTTAAAAGGTCTGTGTTCATGGCAACAGCGAAATCGCTGATATATGTATCTTCCGTTTCGCCGCTCCTGTGGCTGACAACCGTCTTCCAACCATTCTTGTGGGCCAGATTCACAGTGTTCATCGTTTCAGTAACCGTTCCGATCTGGTTCAGCTTTATAAGAATCGAGTTGGCGGCATCGGAGTTGATAGCTCTTGACAGCCTTTCCTCATTAGTTACAAGAAGATCATCTCCGATGATCAATATCCTGTCCCCAAGATGACCGTTCATCCTCACCCAGCCTTCCCAATCGTCTTCTGCCAGACCATCTTCGATGCTTACAATCGGGAATTCTTCGATGAGTTCGCTCCAGTAATCCACCATCCGGGCGGAAGAGAGTCCCTCCGGGTCACATCCATGCATAAAATAGAGGCCGTCTCTGTAAAATTCGCTGGCAGCCGGATCAAGAGCGATAAATACGTTTTTACCGGCGATATACCCGGCGTCCCCGATACTTTCGACTATCAGCTCCAGAGCCGCTCTGTTGGAAGGCAGATCGGGAGCCAGTCCTCCCTCATCACCTACGGTAGTTGAAAGACCCATAGACGATGCCCTTCGTCTAAGAGCGTGGAATATCTCTGTTCCCGCCTGCAGGGCTCTGCTGAAAGTTTTAAATCCCGCCGGGACTATCATGAACTCCTGCAGATCGATAGGATTAGAAGCATGCTGACCGCCATTGAGAATATTCATGAAAGGTATGGGCAGGTGCCTTGCTGCGGGGCCGCCGAGATATCTGTACAGCGGAAGCCCCAGATGGCTTGCTGCCGCCCTTGATACTGCCATTGAAACAGCCAGCATTCCGTTAGCACCCAGCTTGCCTTTGTTGGGAGTTCCATCCAGCCGGATCATGATTTCATCAATTGCCGCCTGATTCATTGCCGAAAGACCGCATATTGCAGGCGCAATGATCCTTTCGATGTTATCAATTGCTTTTCGTACACTTTTGCCGCCGTAAGAGTCACCGCCGTCTCTTAGTTCTACAGCTTCATGTTCTCCCGTAGAGGCTCCACTGGGAACAGCTGCTCTTCCCCATCCTCCATTGAGAAGAAAGACCTCGGCCTCGATAGTGGGATTTCCTCTGGAATCGAGGATCTGACGTGCGTGAATATCAATTATATCCGGCATCTGTGTTCCTTTCATATTACGTATTATCTGCGGGAATATATATCCTGGCACCATACCGGGGTATGAATTCCTCCTGAAGTATACTACGAAAAAATAACCTGGTTAGATCCAGTAGAGATGTAGTCGGCAACAATCTCCTCAGGTGTACTGGTACTGAGAAGGGCAAGTATGGCATCGCTTATATTCGGGTCAAACTGAGAACCGCTGTTTTTTCTGATTTCCTTTATTGCGAAATCGACCCCGGGAGCTTTTCTGTAAACCCTGTCTGAAGTCATGGCATCAAAACTGTCGGCAACAGTGAGCATCCTGGCATGGAAAGGGATATTTTCACCTGAATAGCCGAAAGGGTAGCCCTTTCCGTCGAATCTTTCATGGTGGTACCTGACCGTGTTTATAAAACTTCCGAATGCGGTAACGGGCCGGAGAATATTGTAACCCACCTCCGGGTGAGTCTTGATGATTTGGTACTCTTCCTCCGTCAGGGAACTCTCCTTGTTCAGTATTAACTCAGGAATACCGATTTTGCCTATATCATGAAGAAGCGCAGCGTTGTTCAGGAGAGAGATCTCTCTGGAAGGAAGTTTCATGTACGCTGCGATTCGGGTGAGGTACGCGGCTACATTCCTGGAGTGATTGTGGGTATAAGGGTCTTTCGCGTCCACTGCGCTAGCCAGAGCTGAGATGGCCTGGATATAGTTTCTCTCGCTTGTTTCAAACAGGTAAGCGTTACTCAAAGCAGCGGCAGCATGCCTAATAAGTACGGGTACGTAAGAAGGGGTTCTGGCGGATATTGTGTCATTTGACCAGCTTGCAAGAACTATCATTCCCCGAAAGGAACTGAACTCGCCGAGGTCGAGGATCTCAACCATAGGAGAACTCTGCCAGTCGGTGCTTCTTGCGCTGGCAAATGAATCTCTTATACCGCTATCGAGGAAAAGCCGAACGTCTCTGCTGTTCTGTGTTTTCTCCAGAATAGTACGAAAACTCGTTCCGAGAACATGGTCGGGAATATCTGATCTTACCAGCATATAGCTGAGAGGTATCATATCTTTCCCGCTGAGGAAAATCCCGAATAGGTCGAATTCGACCATTGCCTTTAAACCCCGGCTTATGGAGGAAAGAACCTGGCTCGTATCAAGAGATGATGTGAATTCCGCAGCGAGGATATTCACCTTCTCAAGATTATCGGCCTGTTCTCTGAGATAGGAAGCCATACTGTAATTAGTAAGCTGGTTGCCCGCCTGGGCTGAAAACAGTCCCATGAGTTTCAGGTCTCTTACCGTGAATGATGATGGAATACGAGATCTTGCAACAATGCATACTCCAAGGTTGCCCTCCGGACTGGGAATAGGCACAGACATGAGGGAAAATACACTGGAGTTCTCCGCAGGCAGGTGTTTTGTCTCTTCATCCGCCAGATAACCCCCTTTTCTTCCCAGGGTAGCTCTGCTTGCGTACTCCCAGGTATCCTCGCTTAGAACTCCCTCTTTTCCAGAGCCTGTATTTCTCAGAAGAGATTCCCCCCCGGGTTCCCCGGAAAGGTATATCCTTGCAGAATCTCCGCGGAAAGTATTTTTCAGGTTGCTGACAAGATTGTCCAGATATGTCTGAATGGACTGTTTGGATATGTCTATATTGACTGTTAGATCGTATAGGTCTTTCAATTCGGGTGAAGGGAGAACTGAAAGCTGCTTTTCACGCACTTCAAGAGCTCTGGCAACGGTCTGATTGAGCTCCTCTATTTTAAAGGGTTTCGTAATAAAATCAAAAGCACCACGCTGAATAGCATCCTTCGCAAGGTTGATTGAAGCGTGTCCGGTGATCAGGATCACGAAAGTGTCCGGATACTTACCCCTTACTTTGGATGCCAGGTCAAGACCGCTGATATCAGGCATCATTATATCGCTGAGAATAAGGCTGAAGGAGGTCTTTTCAAGCTTTTTCAGGGCTTTCGCCCCATTCTCGGCTTCCTCGACAGAGAAGTTCTGGAGTTCGAGAACTTCCCGGCAGAAGGACCTTACCTTCCGATCATCATCAACTACAAGAATTCTGGCCTTCGCAGTCATTCAGTTCCTGCCTGTTTCCTTGGGTACTCCCAGACTGTTTATACGCGCAAGAAGGGTGGTCCGTTTAAGACCAAGCAACCCCGCTGCAAGAGTTCTGTTCCCTTCAGTACGCTTCAGCGCATTAATGATATAGTGCTTCTCAATATTATCCAATAGGGAATCAAGCTTGATTCCGTTTCTGGAGG
>Ga0190293_1000876_pt1 | contig 10728 bp, 6 predicted proteins | sample 48693001_MG_FD_161671 | JGI IMG/M metagenome (GOLD analysis project Ga0190293, IMG submission 161671) | Hydrothermal vent microbial mat bacterial communities from Southern Trench, Guaymas Basin, Mexico - 4869-30-0-1_MG | ecosystem: Environmental > Aquatic > Marine > Hydrothermal vents > Microbial... | reverse complement strand
CCGGCTTATTGTGAGAAACCGATTCCCAAGTATGATCCCAAGGGCGCCCGGAAACTGCTGGAAGAATACGCCAAGGAGAAGGGTCTCAAGCTGCCCCTGAAAGTAAAACTGGCCACCAAGAACGACGAGGCTGAACCGGAAATCGCCCAGGCCCTGAAGCAGACGGCTCTGGCAGGCGGTTTCGACATCAAGCTGGATATCACCGAACCGGGCGGCTACTGGGATCGCTGGACCGAGGTGGATCTGGGTATCACCGCCTGGACCCACCGGTCCATCGCCGTCATGGTCCTGCCATTGGCCTATACCAAGGAGGCCATCGGGGCCTGGAACGAGACCCGCTGGTATGATGACGAATTCACGGCCCTCTTGAATAAAGCCCAAAAAACTCTGGATGTTGAAAAACGGCGGGTTCTCATGTGCGACATGGAAGATATCATGCAGGAGCGCGGGCCGCTTGCCATCAGCTACTGGGTCAAAATATTTGACATCAGCAGCAAGAAAATGCATGGCATCAAGGTTCATCCCACCAGTTTTCATTCATTTACCTATGACATGTGGAAGGAATCCTAAGCCTTCCCATCGATAGCGGCTTGCCGATCCAGGCAAGCCGCTGTTTCTTATAACCGGCGAAGCCGATCGATACGTCACACCTCATTCGGCTGCGCCTTTGCTTTTTAGTCCTATAATTGGTTATATCAAAGTTTGGTCTGTGCAATATGTTGAATGAAAAACATTTAGGTTTAGGTCTGTTTCTAATGTTTCTAATGAAGGAGATGAAGCCATGATCCGTTTTCTTGTACGGAGCGTTGTTTCGACAATCGTAACAATTCTGCTGGTTTCCATCGGCCTTTTCCTGCTCATCGAGGTGGGCAGCGGTGACATCAGTGTCAAGATTTTGGGGGTGTTCGCCACCCCGGAACAGCGTGCCTCCTACCGAGCCCAGTTAGGTCTGGACGCCCCGGTCTGGCAGCGCTACCTGGACTGGTTGATCGGCAACGACTGGCGGGCTAAATCCCGCATGACCTATCCCCTGATTACCCTGAAGAACACCAAGACAAAAGAGACAGAGTGGTGGGCTGATGTTGGCGGGCAGGCCACCCGCTGGAAAATGGAGAAGGGCGAACTCAAGAGGCTGCTGCGCCAGGAAGACGGATTTTCCAAAGCCGTTCCGGCCGTGTCCGATTGGATCAAAGGCGAAAATAGCGAGTATTTTTTCTGGGGGGTGGACAACCGCAACAACGCCGTTAAATTCGTCAAGGGTGCGGGTGAGGAGGTCTGGGTGTTGACCAAGGCCGGCCTGCGCAAACAGGGCGACGGGCCCCGGAAATACATTCCTTTACGCAAAGGTTTGATCCGCGGTGATGCGGGCATGTCCTGGCAGTACAACCGCCCGGTTTCGGTGGTTCTGAAACCGCGCATCCGCAACACTCTGATTCTGGCCGGTGTCGCTTTCGTGGTGGTCATGCCCCTGGCACTTTTTTTTGGCATCCTGGCCGGCATCAACGAGGGCAAGCCCCTGGATCGCATCGTATCCATCACCAGCCTGGGGGCGACAGCCACACCGGAGTTTGTCACCGGTATTTTCCTGATCATGATATTCGGCATCTGGCTGAAGGTGCTGCCGGCGGTAACGCTTTTCACCAGCAGTGACGCGATTTTCAAGAATCCGACCATGCTTATTCTGCCGGTGCTCACGCTTACGGCCGTGGAATTGGGTTATGTGGCCCGCATGACGCGCGCCAGCATGGTGGAGGTCATGGATTCAGCCTACATCCGCACGGCCATCGTCAAAGGCATGCCCTACTGGCGGGTGGTCTTTCGGCATGCCATCCGCAATGCCCTGATGGCGCCCATCACCATCATTATGCTGCATGTCAACTGGCTCATCGGTGGCGTGGTTGTGGTGGAGGTGATCTTTGGCTACCCCGGACTGGGGAAGTTTATCTTCGACTCGGCCATATTCGGTGATTTCAGTGCCATCGAGGCCGCGGCTATGGTCACGGTCCTGATCGCCATCATCACGCGCCTGATCGGCGACCTGGCCTATACACTGCTCAATCCCAGGGTCCGCTATGCATAACATGGCATAGCAGCGAAGACTCAAAGGTCCAAAGAGAAAAGAGTTCTTAGCGTTTTTGCGCCTTTGTGGCCAATAATGGAATAGCGAATAATGACTGACAAGATAGAAGGAGAGCTTTCATGAACGCGGAAGCGTCTGCGAGCAACAAACAGAAAAGAGAAAAAAGGGAAAAACCCAGTCTTTGGAAAACCATTTCTATCGTATTCGATTCCCGGGTGGCCACCGTCGGGGTGGTCATGGTTTCTTTCTGGCTGGTGATAGCCGGAGTTTCCCTTTTCTGGACACCCTATGACCCCAACTCCAGCGACTTTATCCAGAACCTGTCTCCTAATGCCACCAACTGGCTGGGCACCGACCACATGGGCCGTGATCTCCTGTCGCGACTCATGCAGGGCACCCAGGTGATCCTGCTGAAGACCCGTCTGCCGGGGGGGGACCACTCCATCCCTGGCGGAGTGGCCATCTGGGGGGTATTGGGGTCCCTGATCCTGGGGGCGATTCTGGGGTTGAATGCCGGGTACCGGCGCGGCTGGACCGATCAGATTATCATGCAGGTACTGGATGCCCTCATCGCCTTTCCTCAGATTGTATTGTATCTGGTGGTCATCGCAGCCCTGGGGCAGGGTGATCTGGTGGTGATTCTGGCAATTACGATTACCGGTGCTCCCGGTGTGGCAAGGCTGGCCCGCAGCCTGGCTTTGGACATCCAGACCCGTGACTACATCCGCGCCGCTGAGACACGCGCCGAGAGCGTGTGGTTCATCATGTTTCGGGAAATTTTGCCCAACGCCCGCGGCCCATTGCTGGTGGATGCCATGCTGCGCGTGGGCTATGCCATTTTTATGATCGGAACCCTTGGGTTTCTGGGTATCGGCCTGCCGCCGCCCGATCCCGATTGGGGCAGCATGGTCAACGAAGCGCGTAAGTACATTTTCGTCAATCAGCTGGCGGTAATCTGGCCGGCCTTGTCCATCGCGACACTGGTGATAGGCTTGAACCTGTTTGCGGACGGTCTGCGCGAAGAGCTCATGCGGTATCAGAAATAAGGGTTCAAGGATTCAAGGGCTCAAGTGAAACAATTACGACAAAATTAAATCGAAAGACACGAAATTCTATCATTTTTATCGAGTTTTTCTGCTTTCGTGTTTTTGTGATGTAAGATCTTACCATAGTGAACTACAGGGAAAATTAAATGGCTGAACCAACCAGGCGTAAAAGCGAAGATATACCGGTTCTGGACATCGAGAACCTGGCTGTGGCTTACAAGGTCCGGGGAGGGGAAGTGGAGGCGGTGCAGAACATCACCCTGGACATCAAGAAAGGTGAATCCCACGGTATCGTAGGGGAATCCGGCTGCGGCAAGAGCACCTGCGCCTGGGCCATTATCAATTTTCTGGGGGCAAATGGCTATGTGAAAAGGGGCAGCATTAAATTCCAGGGCAAGAACCTGGTGGGTAAAAAGGGTGAAGAACTGCGGCGTCTCAGGGGAGATCAGATCGCCATGGTTTACCAGGATCCCATGCAGTCCCTCAACCCTTCCATGCTGTTAGGTGATCAGCTGAAAGAGGTGCTCACGGTGCACCAGGGCATGAGCAACAGCCAGGCGGAAAAAGATTGCATCCGCATGCTGGAAAAGGTGCAAATGCCGGATGCCGCCAATGTCATGCGCCGGTTTCCCCACCAGATTTCAGGTGGTCAACAACAGCGCGTGGTCATCGCCATGGCCCTGTTGAACAACCCGGCCCTGTTGTTGATGGATGAACCCACGACCGCCCTGGACGTGACGGTGGAGGCGGCCGTGCTCGACCTGATTGCCGATCTGCGCAAGGAGTTCAACACGGCCATTATGTATATCACCCATGACCTGGGCGTGGTGGCGCGTGTCTCCACCAGGGTGGGTGTCATGTATGCCGGTGAAATGGTCGAACGGGCCACGGTGGAGGAGCTTTTCAAATCCCCGCAGCATCCTTATACGCAGGGGCTGATGCGCTGTGTACCCAAACTGGGCACGGACAGGTCGAGCAGTATTCTTTACCCCATTCCCGGGAGGGTGCCGCCGCCGGACGGCCGTCCCGCGGGCTGTGTGTTCTGGCCGCGCTGCGACTATGTGCGCAAGCGTTGCCGCGAAGAACGGCCTAAATTGAGAAGCATTGCCGGCACCGAAACCTGGGTGCGCTGTCATTTTTCGGAAGATATCGACATGGGCAGCTGGGAGCCGCCCGAAGATCTGGTCGTGCCGGGTACGGTTCCGAAAAAGGAAGTCGATGAAACCATACTCGAGGTGAAGGGGCTCAAAAAATATTACCGGGTTCGCGGCAATTCGCTCAAGGATGTCTTCGGAATGGGTGAAAAACAGTATGTCAAGGCTGTCGAACACGCCAGTTTCAAGGTTCCCAGGGGCAAGACTCTGGGTATTGTGGGTGAATCCGGATGCGGTAAAAGCACCCTGGTCAAGACGATTATCGGGTTGGAACACGCGACAGATGGAGAAGCGAGATTTTTAGGATTTGACATCACCAACAGCATCTCCGCCCGCGATCGCAAGTTGATCCAGGAACTGCAGATGGTTTTTCAGAATCCCGACTCGACCATGAACCCATCCTATACCGTGGGACAGCAGATTGCACGGCCTTTGAAGCGCTTCAATGTCATGCCCAAGGAAAAGATTACCGATGAGGTGCTGCGTCTGCTACGTTCCATGCGACTGGGTGAAAAGTATTATGACCGGCTGCCACGTCAATTGAGCGGCGGCGAAAAACAGCGCGTAGGCATTGCCCGGGCCCTGGCCAGCCATCCTGACCTCATTTTGTGCGATGAACCGGTCAGTGCCCTGGACGTTTCGGTTCAGGCAGCCATCATCAACCTATTGCTTGAGATCCAGGAGGAGTTCGGCACGACCTTGATTTTCATCTCCCACGATTTGAGTGTCACTCGTTTTTTCTCCGAGTATGTCTGTGTCATGTACCTGGGTCAGATCATGGAACTGGGTCCGGCCGAAGAGATCTACGCGCCACCTTATCATCCCTATACCGAAGCCCTGTTGTCTGCGGTGCCGATTCCCGATCCAACGGCAAAACAAAAACGTGTCCGCCTGCAAGGGGTGGTGCCCAGCGCCATAGCCCCCCCGTCAGGCTGCAGACTGAATACCCGTTGCCCCCGGCGGGAGATGCTTCCGGACCCGGACATCTGTTTAACCGATCCGCCGTGGCGGGAAGTCCACCCGGGCCATCACATCTATTGCCACATTCCCTTGGATGAATTGCGCAAAATAGATCCCGTCGTAAGTATCAAGGAGGTAAACCATGCTGGTTAAAGATTACATGTCCCGTCATCCGTTCATGTTGGAGGAAGATTCATCCATAGTGGAGGCCCAGAGCTACATGAGTGAAGTTCACGTCCGTCACCTGCCGGTTGTCGGTGACGGCAAGCGCCTGCTGGGTCTGATTACCCGCGAGACCCTGATGATCGAGCCCGGGTCCCTGGATAGTCTGAACGTCTGGGAGATTACGCGTTATCTGTCCGGGATGAAGGTGAAAAAAATTATGATCAAGGCCCGGGATGTGATCACCGTGGATGAAACTGCGGCCATCGAAGATGCGGCCCTGCTCATGATCGAAAATAAGATAGGGTGCCTGCCGGTCTTGAGCGGACGCGTTGTGGTGGGCATGATGACCCAGGAGGATCTGCTGGTTCAATTATGCCGCCTGCTGGTAACGCGCAGGCCCGGGCTGCGTGTATCCGTGAGCATGCCCGATAAACCCGGTGAAACCAAAAAACTTATGGCGTGTGTCGAGAAACAGGGGTGGGAGATCCAAAGCATGGGCGGTATGCCCGACCTCAGGGACGACACCCGCTATAGTACTATGGTCAAAATTATTGCGGACGTTTCCATGGAAGATGTGCAAGAGACCATCAACCAGATTGAAGGACATGAAGTGCGCGACATCCGGGAAACCCAATAAAATTTTATGCCCAATTGGAAAAAGGATGAATGAAATATTTGATCATGTCGAAATGCCGGCCTTATATTCTTAACGTGGTGGATGAAATTTTATTGTAAAAACAAGTTATTATTTCTGGCAAAATAATGCTTGTCCTCAAAAAAATATTGTCTTAGTTTTCCCCATCCATAACGCATATGCCGTGGGTGGGATTTTTTTTCTCTACGTTTTAGTACCTGTTTATTCAAATCACATCATGTATGCGCATGATTTCGGTATTAATCGAAGGGTTTAGCAGGGATAAATCCCTGCACTACAAAGCCGTCGGCCTTGTGCCATGTAGTCCAGGGCTTCAGCCCTGCCGGAACTTGATAATTGGATGTTCAATGTTCGATGTTCATAAAGATGATTTTATCGATTTTAACAGGGTAAGGAATTAAAGATGACCGATAACACCAAAAACTCGATGTCTTCACACTCCTTCCGTCCCAGCAGCTTTCGAAACCTGAACCAGGACCAGCTCGATATTCTCCACGATGCCAGCCTGGAAATCATGGACCGTACCGGCATGCGTTTTTTTGATCAGGAAGCACTGGACCTGCTTAAGAAGGCCGGCTGCCGTGTTTCCGACGGCAATATCGTACATATCCCTTCCAAACTGGTGGATTGGGCACGGTCCTGTGTTCCTGAAAATGTAAATATTTTTGATAGAAACCGGAACCGGGCGATGATGCTGGGAGGCGATAGATCATACTGCGGCGTCGGTTCGGACTGTATGTCCACGTATGATGTTGAAACCGGTGAACACCGCAAGGCGGTGCTCAATGATGTGGTTAACGGTGTGCGCCTTGTGGATGCCCTGGCCAATATGGATTTTGTCATGTCCATGTTCCTGCCGTCAGACGTGCCCCAGACAGACTACGAACGACACCAGATGTCGATTATGCTTCAAGAAAGCACAAAACCGATTATTTTCGTGGGCCTTGAAAAAGAGAGCACGGGGATGGCCATCGATATGGCCGCTGCCGTGGCCGGCGATCTTACGGCTTTGCAACAGCATCCCTTCGTGATAAACTACGTCAACACCGTGTCGGCTTTTCATCACAATGGCGAAAGCCTGCAGCGCCTGCTTTACGCGGCCGAACGAAATATCCCCAGCATCTATGCGCCCGGTTCCACAAGCGGTACACTGGGCCCTATAACATCTGCCGGTGCCATGGCACTCAACAATGCAGCCCAACTGGCTGGGCTGGTACTGTCGCAACTCAAACGCGAAGGCTCACCCCTTATTCTATGCGGGCGCGGTGGTCATTACATGGATATGCGCACCATGGTATCCCTGTACACGGCGCCGGATGCGGGTCCCTATGGCTGGGACCTGGCGCGCCACTATCGGATTCCCACATTCGGCGCGGCCTGCACCGATGCCAAGGTGTTTGACGCCCAGGCGGCCGCGGAAACAGCCTTGACATTGGTTGAAAATACCCTGAACGGCGCAAATTTAATCCATGACCTGGGTTACCTGGATAGCGCCATGACAGGCAGCCTGGAACTGACGGCCTTCAGCGACGAGGTGATCGAGTGGATCAAACGCTACTGGCAGCCGGTGGAAATTACTGAAGAAACCCTGGCCCTGGACCTGATTCACGCTATTGGTCCGGACGGCCATTTCCTGGAAACCGAGCACACCCTGAAGCATTTTCGCGAACTGTGGGCGCCGGAGTTGTTCGACCGTCTGGATTTTGAAACCTGGACAGCCAAGGGCAGCCTCAGTCTTCAGGAGCGGGCCAACCAAAAGGTTAAGGAGATCATTGGATCGCACCGTGCCGAACCTTTACCATCCGATGTGGTGGCAAGGCTTGAGGATATCGTGGTGCGTCGCTGAACGATATTGAAAATATTTTTGTTGAAATTGGTAGGTGTTTTAGCTGAACACTTTGATCAAAAGACAAAACATTGGATCTTATCCGTGTAATCCGCGAGATCCGTGTCGATGATCTGATAGAAAAACTGAATGCATATTTTGTCTGGAGGAGTTGGGAAAATGGACGGCAACCAATTGACGGCCAAGTTTATTGCGGAAACCCGCTGGGAGGATCTACCGGCAGACGTACAGGAAAAGGCGCGCATGTGCCTGGTTGACAACCTGGGGGCTACCTTATCAGGGACAAAGACACGCTACAGCCAGATCTGCGCCGACTATGCCCAGGCAACCTGGCCTGCGGACAAGGCTACCATCCTGCTGCATGGGCAACTTGCCTCTGCCGTTGGTGCTGCCTTTGCCAATGCTGCCGCTGCTAACGGCATCGACACAGACGATGGTCTGATTTATGCGTATGGCCACGGCGGTGCTCAGATTTTCCCGGCATCTCTGGCGGTAGCCGAGGCTCTTGATTTGAATGGTGAACGTTTTCTGGCCGGCATGGTGGTGGGCTATGAAGTCGCCCATCGCATGGGCAGATGCTGGCATGACGATCACGATGTATACCAGGCTTGCGGATCCTGGGGCTCTGTGGCCAGTGCCGCTGCAGCAGCCAATTTGATGGACCTAACCCAAGAGCAGGCCTGGCATGCCCTGGGCATATCCGATTACCAGGCTCCCAATTTGCCCATGATGCGGGACATCGATCATCCGGCCATGGTCAAGCACGGAATCCACTGGGGTGCCATGACTGGGGTCATTTCTGCAGAAATGGCTGCCCGGGGATTCACCGGGATCCCATCGCTCCTGGGTATGGAAAAATACCGTGATTGGACCAAGGATATCGGCCAACATTATATCATGGTGGATGGGGTTGGATGGAAAATGAAAAACTATGCCTGCTGCGGATGGGCTCATGCGGGTGTTGAGGGGACCAGTGAATTGGTCCGCAAACATCATATCGAACTGGGTGATATCAAGCAGATCGTAGTTGAAGCCTTTCATGAAACCGTCCGGTTGGGAACAAAACTGCCCGCCACAACGGAGGAAGCCCAGTTCAACCTGGCCTGGCCGGTGGCGGCCATGCTGGTGGATGGTGAGATCGGTCCTGATCAAACCCTGGAGCATCGTCTAAGTGATCCTAAAATTCGGGATATGGCCCAAAAAATTGAAGTTGTTGAGTCCGACAAACTCAATGAACTGTGCCGGCTGTACAGGGCCGGTGACCCGAAGGGTTGTTTTGGAAGCATCGTGAACATAAAACTGAAGGATGGTCGTGAATATACTTCGGGTATAAAAGATGGTGGCATGACCGTGGAGGCTCAGGAGTGGACGCGTGAAACCATGGCGGAAAAATTTCGATGGCTGGCTGAAACGGTAATAGCGCCTGATAAAATCGATAAAATCCTGGATATGGCCTGGCATCTGGATGAGATAGAAAGTGTGAGGGAGCTGACATACAAACTGAAATAATAATCAAGATATTGAAAACTCTAATATCGAATATCCCAAATCCTAAACAATCTCAAAAATCAAATTTCGAATGACCATAAACGCAGGTAAGGCAATTGCCACAGCCAATAATGCTTTTTTCCGTTTTTGAAATTTGATCATTTGAAATTGGGATTTGTTTAGAATTTGGAGGGTTAGAATTTAGAAATTTTGACTTCAGCGGGGGGTTAAAATGAATCAGTTCGGCAAAATTTTAAACATCGATCTTTCATCCGGGAAAATTGACCAGGAGGATATGTCGGCAGACACGGTCCGGCAAAGCCTGGGCGGCTTCGGCTACAACGTGGAAACATTGTACCGTCGTGTGGGAAAGGGCATTGATCCCTTTGACCCCTGCAACCTGATGGTGATCAGCCGCGGCTTGCTGACCGGAACGGTGGCACCTTCCTCGTCACGTATCCACATCAATGCGCTCTCACCGCTGTCCGGATTGATCGGCAGTTCCAATGTCGGCGGGTATATAGGCTTCAGAATGTACTCACTGGACATTCACAGCATCATCATCAAAGGACAGGCCTCTCACCCCGTCTATTTGTGTGCGGGGCCCGAAGGGGTAGAAGTCAGGGATGCCCGGTATCTCTGGGGCCTCGACAATCGTGACACGGAAGAAAGGCTCAATCGGGATGTCGGCCCGGACAATATAGACATGCTGACCATCGGCCCGGCCGGTGAAAACGGTGTTCTTTATGCCTGCATCATGGCCGGTTGGGATCATGCCGCCGGCCGCACGGGACTGGGGGCCCTGATGGGGGCCAAAAACCTGAAAGCCATCGTCCTTCAGGCCGAGGCCAAAAAGGAAAAAATGACATCCGGGCAGGGCGAGGTCATTCGTGAGTACGTCGGCCGGATGAAGAAAAGTGTTTCGCGCTATAAGGACTATTCCACCTGGGGATCTTCCGGGGATATTATTGAAACCAATCAGATGGGCATGCTGGGCACACGAAACTATCAGGACTACCAGCTTGACAATGTTGAGCAGATTGACGGACGTCAGCTGAAGCAGTTCGTCAAAAAAAAGAGCAAATGCCATCGCTGTCCCATAAGCTGCAAAGCTGAAATTGAATTGAGCGGGGAACGTTACCAAGGATTTCAAGGCGGGCGGCCCGAGTATGAAACCATCATCGATCTGGGGGCCTTGTGCGGTCTTACGGATTCTGAAGCCCTGCTGTATCTGAGCAACCTGTGTAACATGCTGGGCATGGACACCATTTCCACCGGCAGTGTGATCGCTTTTGCCATGGAACTGTATCAGCGGGGCATTCTGCAGAATAGCG
>Ga0190293_1000875_pt1 | contig 10735 bp, 8 predicted proteins | sample 48693001_MG_FD_161671 | JGI IMG/M metagenome (GOLD analysis project Ga0190293, IMG submission 161671) | Hydrothermal vent microbial mat bacterial communities from Southern Trench, Guaymas Basin, Mexico - 4869-30-0-1_MG | ecosystem: Environmental > Aquatic > Marine > Hydrothermal vents > Microbial... | reverse complement strand
ACCGTCACGCCCTTGACGCGTGCCGGTTCGATCAGCCAGCGGACGTTGCGCTTGAGCGGTTCGGCGGTGGTGACGCTATAATGAAGGGTGTCGCCTTCGCGGCGGTAATCGGCCGTGAATTTTGGCAGGGTGAGCTTAGCGGACGGCCACGCGTCCGGGAAGGCCGGAGCAATGTGCAGCGTGCCGTTGGGCTTGTCCATATTCAGGCCAAAGATCGACTCAATCATAATCTGGATATAGACAGCGGCGGGCGGCGAAAAATAGTCGGCCGTGCCGTGGTAGGAAGTCTCGGGCCAGGCACCGCGCTGGGTATCGCTCAATGCCCACCCCGCAGCGGCTTTGAGCGGCACGACTGCCTCGTTACGCAAACCGGTCTTGGAAAACGCCCATGTCGCCACCGGCTGCTGGGCCGTACCAGCCTGCATGCCCCAGGTGCCGTGGATGTGGTTGGGAAAGTTGTTTGAGCAATAGACCTCACCCTTGTCGCCGGTGAGGCGGTCGCGCAGATGCCGCAGGTTCGTATATGCGTCGAGCGGGTCGAGGATGTAGTGCTCGGTATGCGTCGGACGATCTGTGATATAGGTCATCAGCGCCGTGTTCGGCACGATTTCATCGACCGCCACCACACTCGAGTGCCAGGCCGCCATGCGTTCGCTCCTGCAAAAGCTCTCCTGCCAAGGCCATCCCCGCCACCAGAGACATCACGCTCGCGTTCAACGGCAGCTTGGCAATGTAGGACAGGCTTCCAGCCTGTCTGATCCTGCAAGGTCGAGCTTGAGCTTCTGTAGACAGGCTGGAAGCCTGTCCTACTTTTGAAAAGCTATTTTATTTAGAGCAGCACCTCCAAACCGCCAACCCTAAACAACCCCAGTCTGCGTAAAACCAATAAATCACCATGAACAGGAGCATCAATCTACGAAGAGCGCACGTCGCCGACAGTGCTCATTCTGACCTTCAGCTCATTGCAGGTGATTTCTCTCTGCAACGCTTTCTTCGACGGTTCTTCAATCAGTTCCTGAATGATCCGGGCAGCAGCCTCGCCAAGCTCGCCCATTGGTTCGCGCATGGTTGAAATGCCGTAAAACTCACTGCTCGGCAAATCGCCCAGACTCATAAGAGCAACATCATCCGGAACCTTTACACCCATCTTATAAAGCATCTGAAGAATGCCCTGTGCAAGGGCGTCGTTCATGGCAAACAGCGCATCAGGCTTTTCCACGCCGGGGGCGAGCAGTTGTTCAACACATTGAACCATCTCAGGCATGGGCAATCCGAATTTCAGCCAGACCATCCACTCATCCTTCCGCGGAAGCCCCGCCTCCGCAATGGCCAGCTCAAAACCCTCCAACCGGCGATTGGAGGAAATCATGCCGTCATCGACACCAATAAAGGCAATTTTCCTGCGGTCGATATTCACAAGGTGCTCAACGGCGGGTTTAACGGCTTCCCGAACATCCCAGGAAACAAAGTTAATGCCAGGAACCTCACTGTAGCAGCACGGGACCTCCCCGAGAAAAACCAGGGGAATACCGCTCTCGACAATCCTTGAATATTGTTCAACATCTCCAACATAGGAGTGGCAAATCACCCCTGCGTCCCTCCGCTGGATTACCGCCAAGACATTCTTTTCGAGGATTTTTGGATCGCACCAGTCGGCGGACAAGAACGGCGTATAGGCTTTGGTCAACAACGCCCGGGAGAGGGAAGAAACGACCCTGTCGGCCTGCATTCCCTTTATCGATGTCGAGAATTTCAATTCGTATCCGTACCCGGCACGCTGTCAGGCTTTGCCGGGGCTGCCTACGGGGTCGAGGAAAAGACGTTTACAAAGAAACGAGGTTGTTTCCAAAAAAAATGCAACCTGTACATAGCCCCAGAATACGCTGGGAAATACAGCATCCATCAGATAGAAAAACCACGCATTCACAACGGGAAAAAACATGGCTGAAAAAAATGTTTTGGTATTCATTGAAAACTCAAGGGGCTATGGGCGGGGGCTGCTAAGAGGGATTGCAAAACATGCAAAGATACACGGATCGTGGAATTTCCACACCCGGCCACAGCCCTACGGCCAGGGAAGTTCATTCGAACATAAGGATTCATTCGAGCATAAGGATAATTTCGAGGTTTTTCTCCGGCGCTTGGAGGAATCCGGACTTGACGGCATCATAACAAGAGAGCTGCCCGCACCACTGATGCAGCCCATGGCTCGGCTCGACATCCCCACCATCGTCATCCCCTACATGAATGAATACCCCCAGGGTCTCACCACTAGAATCGTGACCGATTCCTCGGCGATTGCCGAAATGGTCGCAAAATACTTTATCGAAAAAGGCTTCAAGCGGTTCGCCTTCAGCGGCTACGACTCCATGTTCTGGTCGGAGAAGAGAAAAGGCCCCTTTAAGGACTATCTGGAAGAGTTCGGTTTCCCCCTCCATGTCTACAACTCGGCGACTGTCGCGGAGTCCAGCAACTGGGCCGCGGAAAAGGAAAGCCTCTCTGCCTGGTTGAAGAAGCTTCCCAAGCCGATCGGCATACTGACCTGTACCGACGACCGAGGGCTTCAACTGCTTGATGCCTGCCGCCATGCGAATATCAAGGTTCCCGAAGAAGTCTCGATTGTCGGCGTGGACAACGACCACCTCGTGTGCGACCTCTCCAGCGTCGCCCTGTCGAGCGTCGATCTCGCAACCGCCCAGGCCGGCTACGAGGCGGCGGACGTGCTGGCCCGGCAAATGGAAGGCGAATGCACCGAAGATGCAACCCTCATCGTGCATCCAAAGCGGGTCATCACAAGGCAGTCCTCCGACATACTTGCGATCAACGACTCAAAGGTTGCCGGGGCGATGGAATACATCCGGGAAAATTCCAGGGCCAAGATAAAGGTCGAAGATGTCGTCGCGGCAACGTGGTCTTCCCGCCGGGTTCTTGAACTCAAATTCAAGAAAATCCTCGGAGTGACAATCGCCGAGGAAATCCGGCGGCAAAAGATCGAAAAGATTTGCGAGCTGCTCACCGAAACCGCGCTTCCGGTCAAGCAGATCGCCGAGATCACCGGCTTTGAAACCTCCAAGCACATCGCCCGGTATTTCGCGCGCGAGAAGGGAATGACCCTCCTGAAGTACAGGAAGATCCTGGGAAAACCCACAGCTCCGCAATAGCCCCCTCCCGCATTTTTTCTCTACCCCTTCATCCTTGACCCGTTTGCACCGCTTCGGCATTCTCGCCGGTCTTATGAAAGCAAACGACTACCACGTAACGATGGACGCCCTTGCGAGCCTATGCAAGCGGCGTGGTTTTATTTTCCAGACGTCGGAAATCTACGGCGGCATCAACGGCTTCTGGGACTACGGCCCGCTTGGCGTCGAGATGAAGCGCAACATCAAGGCCTGCTGGTGGAAATCGATGACCCAGCTGCGCGAGGACATTGTCGGGCTCGACAGCTCGATCATCATGCATCCGCGCGTGTGGGAAGCCTCGGGTCATGTCGGCAACTTCAAGGATCCAATGCTCGACTGCCGCGAAACCAAGAGCCGGTATAGAGCCGACCAAATCTTCGTGCTCAAGCACAAGACCGACACCGATGCGCTGATGTTCACCTTCCACGAAGGTGCCCCCGCCCCGGCGGAAAAGAAAATCAAGAAGATTGCCAAGGGCAGCGCCGAGGACTACGAACAGGTCGCCCTGCTCGATATTCCGCTCGAAGCCTACGACAAGCTCGTCGGGCCCGACACCAATGAACCGGGTACGCTCACCGAGCCGCGCGCGTTCAACCTAATGTTCAAGACCCATGTCGGCCCCGTCGAGGAAAGCTCCAACGTCGCCTATCTCCGCCCCGAAACGGCGCAGGGCATCTTTGCCCAGTTCGGCAATGTCTGCTCCACCGTCCGCAACAAGATTCCCTTCGGCATTGCGCAGATCGGCAAGGCGTTCCGCAACGAGATCAACCCGCGCAACTATACTTTCCGCTCGCGCGAGTTCGAGCAGATGGAACTCGAATTCTTCATCAAGCCCGGCAGCGATGCCGAGTGGCACGAATACTGGGTGGCCGAGCGCCTCAAGTGGTACGAAAAGGTTGGCCTGCCCGAGGGTCGCATGCATCGCGACATCCACGAAGGCGACGCCCTCGCCCACTATGCCAGCGCCTGCACCGACATCCTGTTCGACTTCCCGTTTGGAACGCAGGAGCTCGAAGGCATCGCCGCACGCGGCAACTTCGACCTCACGCAGCACCAGGAAACCAGTGGCAAGAAACTCGAATACCTCGATGAGGAGACCAAGGAACGCTTCATTCCCCACGTCGTCGAACCGTCCGCTGGTGTCGACCGCATTGCCCTCGCGCTGCTGTGCGAAGCCTACCGCGAGGAGTGGATCAAGAAAGGCGGCGGGGAAGTGCTCACCGCCGAGGCCGGCGTCCAGCGCGCGCCCGAGGGCTACGAAGCCCGCACCGTCCTTCGCTTTGCCCCGTGCATCGCGCCCTACAAGGTGGCCGTGCTTCCGTTGCTCAAGAACAAGGAGCCGCTCGTTGAAAAGGCCCGCGGGCTCTACGAGCAACTATCCAAGCGCTGGAAATGCTTCTACGACCAGACCGGCGCCATCGGCCGCCGCTACCGCCGCCAGGATGAGATCGGAACGCCCCTGTGCGTCACCATCGACTTCGACACCATCGAGAAGGACGACACCGTCACTGTCCGCGACCGCGATACCATGGAGCAGATCCGCCTGCCCATCGCCGAGTTGGAAGCCCACATCGCCGGCATCGTCGATTTTTAGGTGGTTATGTGTGGCAGGCTTTCCAGCCTGCCCAGCACAGACAGGAATGTCTGCGCCACAAAAAAGGTTCATGTCCCATTTCAGGGAAAGTCCGTCTCCGTTTCACTGCGACGGGACTACGAAGAAGCTACAGCCCGCTTGAAGCTGGGTGAAAAAACTTTGTAGTGTTCTCGAAGCAACGCGAAGAGAATATCTTCCCCGGAAATGGGTCATGAACCACAAATAAGAAAGCCCGCCGGGTTGGCGGGCTTCTGTGTTTCCAACATGGTTCGGGCGCAGCTACATGTTCATGCTGAACGACATGTTCTTCACGTTTGCGGCCGCGCAGGCATCCATTACCTTTATGATGCGGCCATGCACGGCCCTGTCGTCGGGAAGGATGTTCACGATCAGGTCGCTGGCCGAGGAGTCGGCGGCTTCCTTATAGGAAATCAGCTGGCCGATGAGGTCGTCGAGATTGCCCCCTTGGCCAAAAATCATTCCGTTGATCATGATGTCGCCCAATTCGGTGACTTCAATCAACACCTCGATCGGCAGGATGATCGGTTCATTCGTCTCCACCTTGGCAGGAAGCATGAAGGAGAGATCCGCTTCCTTCTTGATCAGCGATGCCGTCACCATGAAGTAGATAAGCAGCAGGAACACCACATCGATCAACGGGGTGATTTGCAGCTCGGCCTTTTTATTCGTTAGGTCTTCAAGCAGTTTCATGGCTATTCCTCAAAGGTTGCATAGATGAGGTCGGTTGCACCAACCTCGCCGCAGGCAATCATGATATCCTTGCTGGTCTTGTACTCGACACGTTGATCCGCCCGGATCATAAGCCGCAGGTTCGGATCCAAATCGAGTTCGGTACTGATGATCTCTTTGAGCTCGTCAATGGTTACGGGAAGCATTCCGACGTAGACTTGGTCGTTTGCATCCACCGACAGCACAATGCGCCCCTTGATATCTTCGGGAACCTTGGCGGATTTGGACTCGGGAAGCGTTATATTGACCTTGTCCGTCACCACCACGGAGGCCACCATGAAGAAGATGAGCAACAGGAACACCATGTCGATCATGGGAGCCATGTCGATTTCCACATCGTCTTTTCTGGGTAGTTTGAGTTTCATTCTACACCTCGTCTGGCAGGGGTTTACTCAGCAGCGGATGCAGGTGCTTTCTCACCGCCCATGTTCTCGAAGCCGAGCGGCAGTTCGCCGGACTCCAGCGTATCGAGCAGCGCGCCGATATTCCGGCCAAGCGTCGCCGTGGATTTGATGAAGTTGTTCCGGAAATAGTAGTAGGCCAGCATGCATGGAATGGCAATGATCAGGCCGGTCGCCGTCGTAACGAGGGCCTCGCCAATGTTTCCGGCGAGTTCCTGCGGCTTGCCCATGCCCTTCGAACCAATGGTTTGGAAAGCCTTGATCATGCCGGATACCGTACCGAGCAGTCCAAGCATAGGGGCGGTTGCGCCGATGATCGAAAGATAGTCGACCGCCTTCATGTATTGGGTCACTTCCTCGGTGCTGGCCTCCTCGATGGCTTCCTTTATCTTACCGTAGTTGATATCGCCGGTGGTGGAGCAGCGCTCGAGACCTGCCGCAAACACATAGGTGAAGAGGGTTTCGTTCTCTTTGCAGAGGGCATGGGCTTCAAGGATCTTCTTGTCCTTCATCAACTGGACGAAATCCGGCATCAGATCGGGGCGCAGGAGCGTCTTCTCGCGCAAGGCAAGGGCGTTCTGGACAATAAAGTAAACCATGCCCACCGAGAACAAACCCAGCGGATACATGGCCCACCCGCCCTGCTTGATCATCTGCATAAGTGTGGTTTTCTCGACTTTCGGCCCCTCTGCCTCCTCGGCGCCAACTTCCTGCGCAAAGGCAACGGGTCCCATCACCAAGGTGAAACAAAATACCAATTTAATAATTTTCCTACTCATTTTCTTGCTCCTCTCCGTTCAGTTAAGCTTCTTCCGACTTCAAACTTTCCTCTAATCTTTGCTCGGCCCGCAACTTTTCGATCTCGGTTCTCAGTTGCTTCGCCTTATCGAATTCCGGTGTATCCTTGTACAGCATCAGGATCTGGCGGCAGACCTCTTCGGCCGAATCGTACAAGCCGAGCTTGGTATAGACTTCCGCACAGAGCATCTCGGCCGGTTGTATCCAGTCCGGATCGTGGCTATGGAACACGATCACCTTTGCAACCATCTCCATCGCCTTGCTGTATTCCCCGTTCATGACCATGAGCTTGGCCTTGATATAAAGTTCTTCAGGCGCGGCATCGGCGGAAGATTCCCGATCCCAGCCATACTCGGTCAGCAGGCTTTTGGCCTCGACCGAATTCCCGGAATCGATCAACGCCAAGGCTCGGTAGACACGCGCCTTCGCCTGCAAGGTTGGATTGCGGTCGTCTCCCGCGATTTTCGATGAAATGGCCAGCGATTTATCGTATTGCCTTGTGCGGTAATACAGTTCCATCAACAGGGAGTTGTACTTGGTCAGGTTTGATGGAATATCGCTGTACTCGGAGAAAGGGTCGAGGGTTCTTGAAAGCAGATCGATGCTTCTATCAAACTCCCGATTACCCATCATTCCCGAAATCTTTTCGGCATCAATCGTCACCTCGAACCTAAGCTCCTTGATGGTGCCGGCCCCGATACGGATGGGCGCGATGGCGGTTCCCGTGCTGAACTCGATCCAATCCCCGTCGCGGCTGACAACTTGCCCCTTCCACGACCGCCCGGTTCCCATGACCAATTCCGCCGGCAACGGCTTGGCCTGCACAAAGCCCCCGATCAGGAGCATTCCGGCAATCATTGGATTTAAAAATGCTTTGTTCATTTACGCGCCCCCGTGTTTTTTCTTCATTTCCCGCGCGGTATCGGCCTGCGGGAGTGTGTTCACATATGGGTCTTTAAGCATCTCTTCGAGAGTGTTGACCGCATCCGCGTCCCGTCCTAGCCTGACCAGGCATTCCGCCGCGCCCAGATAGCCTTCAGCCGCCCATTTCCCATCATCGTAGCCCTTGAACAGCAGATAGGTGCGCTGGAAGAAGGAATGCGCCGTTTCATAGTCTTCCTGGGCAAAACGGCAGCGGGCCATTCCGTACATTGCCTCGGCATAGAGGTCGCCTCTCCATTCACTAACCCCCAGAATCATGTTGTAGGCCTCTTCCGCCTCCAGATAATCCTCCATCTTGTACAACGTATCGGCCTTGATGATCTGCGCCCAGCCCATGTAGGCCTCCACCCCGAACAAGCCCTGGGCGTCCTCGATGGATTGCAATACACCGGAATACTCCTCTTTGCCCAACAACTGGAACGTCTTGGCTCGGTAGGCATGCCAAAGCTCGTCGGATTCCTCGAAATTCGCAAGGAAATAGTCGTAGAGTAGGCCCATCTGTTCGGTGTCGCCCGCCATTACCGCGGCATCGCACATGAGTGCCAGAGAAATCGGGGTGGTGGAGGCAAGCAGCTGCTGCCCGGCAAGCAACTCGGTGCCCAGCGCGGCGGCGGCCTCCTCGCCTTCCAAATGCGCCTTTGCAACGCGCAGCCGCAACCCGAGGACTTCGTCATCTTCCTCGATGGCACTCAGTTTAAGATCGATCTTGACGGCAAGGTCTTGCCTGTCCTCTTCTGAAAGGTGCTGATCGGCAATCCCGATGAGTCCGAGCACAATCTTATCGACCCCCTCCTGCTCCACCTCGTTCCCGAAACGCTCGATGGCATCGAGATAGGCGGTAACGGCTTCGTCCACCTTCCTTAGTTCGATCTGGGACTGCCCGATCCAGAACACGGCTTGCGCCACATCGGCTTGTTCACCAAGAAGATCCATGTAGTAGTTCATCAGGTCGATGGTTTCCTGCCACCTGGATTCAAGCTTGTAGACCTTGGCGGCCTGGAAGGCCGCATAGGATGCCTGCACCGGCGAATAGTACTTGTCGATCGCCTTGCGATAGTCGACCAGGGCACGGTCAAGGGTGTGGGGATCGTATTCGTCGATATCCTCCGTCTTCGGGTCATCGCTACCGTCCTTGGCCGCCTCGATATCGCCGCGCATGCTGTAGGCTTCCGACACCAGCGCATTCTCCGGATGGGCATCGATGAATTCACTCAACACGGCTTCGGATTCCTGAATCTGCTCCATGCCGAACAGGCAGACGCCCTCGCGGAACTTGGCGGAAGCATAGTGCTCCCCATCCTCGCCCTCCTCCTGATAGAGAATGAAGTCGAGCATGGCATTCTGATAGTCACCCTGCAGCATATAGGTCATGCCGCGGAAATAGATGGAATCCGACCACGACGGGCTGATGGGATATTCATCGATGATCACGCCGAACTGTTCGCCGGCAAGCTTGTATTCCTTTTTCTGGAAAAATGCGAAGGCCATCATGTAGTGGATATCCGCCTCGGCCAACTGCATGGACTCCTCCGTCGATGCGGGGATCCGATCCATGTATGGCCGCAGGCTGGTGACCTTGTCGAGGTTCCCTTTGATCAGGTTGTCGCGCATCACCATCGAAAGCAACGTGCGCACATACTGCCCGTCCGGCTTTTCGTCGAGATAGCGGAGAACACGCTCTTCGGCGCGGTCAGGTTCCTTTACGTCGTAGAGAACCAAAACGGATTGAAGGACCGAAGCCTCGCCGATATCGCTGTTGCGGTTCTTTTCGTAAAGGCTGTTAAAGAGCACATAGCCTTCCCAATAGCGTTTTACCTCGGCATAGATCTGGCCGATGCGAAAGGTCACTTCATCCTCGTAGGGAGGCAGGCCGCTCAAAAGAGCCACCGACTCCTTGATGGCATCGATCTCTTTCTGCCGCTCCTCTATCTCCATTCCCTTGATGCCGGCCTTGGCTCTTTTCGCCAGTTCCATCGAAAGCTTGTCCATGCGCTGGTTTGCAAAACCGATCAGTTCCCCCCTCGGAAGCACCATGCGGTAGAGGAAGAGGGCATTCAAATAGTCATCCTTCCCCTCCTCCTCCGATTCCCTGTCCCCAGCGGTGTCATAAAGAGCTCTTCCGGCACGCATAAGCGTCAGGTTCAACGTGATGTCGTATTTGGCATCGGTACGGTAGATGGAGCGAACCAACCCGAAAAGCCTATTCCATTGCCCGGCCTCCACCAGTGCGCGCACGGTCATGATTTGGCTGGACTGGCGGATCTTTTCATTCTTGGTGTTTTTCACAACGTAGGTCAGCGGCTTGATGCATTCCTCCCACAGTTCCTGCCGGAACCGCGCCTGCCCGTACAGCAAGTTGGCATTCAGGAGATCGTCCTTCTCCAAGCCGGGCATGTCGAGCAACCGCCCGGCAATCTCGGCAACCTTGTCCCACTCCTGGAGATCCAAGTGTCCCTGGGCCATCATGCGCAGCGCAAGGCGCTCGTTGTCGCGCGGCTCTTCCGCAAGATATTCTTCGAGAACCTTCATTCCCTCCGCGCTATCGTCGGTATAGAAATGCGCGCGCGCAAGCTGGAAGCGGGAGTTCTGGAGGGTTCCGCGCCCCTGGGGGGTAGTCAGCTCTGCGGTACGGACAATTATTTCTTCAAGGGCGGGGATCGCGCCGGCATAGTCGCCGCGCTTCAGCATGGCATCGGCAACCTTCACAAGGGGAGAGATCCCCATCGAAGCATAATCCTGGGCAAAGGCGGCGGAACCGACCATGAACGAGGCCAGCAACAGGAAGGCCAGCATTGAACTCCTGGACGAACGAAAACCAAACATCATAAAGCACCCCTCGAATACACTAGTCGCCAAAAGCAAACCGGACGGCTGGAAAGCCCCATCTCAAAACCCACAGATCCAGAACGCACTAACCAGAACAAGCTATCTCCCGCTTCATTCCAGTTCAAGCCAATATATGGAGGAAAAGCCACAATCTTACCGATTGCCATTACACTTCGTTTCATTGCCGTCCCTTTGGGTCACCCTCGCTTCGCGTGCGGATGAAATCGTGGATGACTGGATAGTTG
>Ga0190293_1000874_pt1 | contig 10737 bp, 10 predicted proteins | sample 48693001_MG_FD_161671 | JGI IMG/M metagenome (GOLD analysis project Ga0190293, IMG submission 161671) | Hydrothermal vent microbial mat bacterial communities from Southern Trench, Guaymas Basin, Mexico - 4869-30-0-1_MG | ecosystem: Environmental > Aquatic > Marine > Hydrothermal vents >... | reverse complement strand
AATGCCCGGAGTGCGGCTCCAAGAGTTTGGTAAGAGATTATGGTAAAGCGGAGATTTTTTGTGCGGATTGTGGACTGGTAATATCAGAAAACATTGTTGACCTTGGTCCTGAGTGGCGTGCCTTCGATTCTGAACAGATGTCCAGGAGGGCGAGGGTCGGAGCACCGATGACATATCGAATACATGATAAAGGACTGAGTACAATTGTCACATGGGGTTCACAGGGTCAAGGGCAAAGATTAAAGAAATGGCAACAGAGGACTCATATTGCGAATACAACCGAAAGGAGCTTCATTTTTGCGCTCTCTGAAATAGACCGGATGGCGTGTGCGCTTCGACTACCGGTAAATATCAGAGAAGCGGCGTCTATGCTATACCGGAAAGCGATGAAGAAACGTTTGATCCGTGGTCGAAGTATAGAAGGTATTACTTCTGCTCTCTTATACATTACTTGCAGACAGTATGGTGTGCCGCGAACGCTGGAAGAGGTAAGAGAAATATCAAGAGTTGAGCAAAAGGAGATAAGTAGGGCATATCGCTTTCTTTTACGTGAGCTAAACTTGAAAGTTTCGCCTGCTTCCCCTGTTGACTTCGTGCCTCGTTTCTGCTCGCTACTCAATTTGGGCGGTGATATAAGGTCAAAAGCAATAGAGATAATAAAGAAGGCGGCGGAAGCAGAACTAACCAACGGGCGAGGACCGATAGGAATAGCTGCGGCTGCTATTTACATCGCTGCGATTTTGAGTGGAGAGCATCGCACACAGAAGGAAGTATCTGACGTTACTGGTGTGACCGAGGTTACGATACGGAACAGGTATAAAGAATTATCAGAGCAATTAGAGATAGATGTGCTTTTATAAACCGCTTCTCAAAGCTGCTCTTGCTGCTATTTTCGCAACCCGTAATGGTTCTGGCACTCTCCCATGAGAGGTGAATTTTTTTAGTACCGCGGTAGCTTCGCTTTTTTCCATGCCTAAAGACCGTATTAAAACATTGAAATAGTTATGCGATCTTACAGAAACGCGATTCCCAAGCCTCCTGTATGCTTCTATCCGTGAATCTCGCTCAATGGCTTCAAAATGCCTGGCTATATGTTCTTCCAGACCTTCCGATTCTTCGTAAGTTACGCAGATGAGAGGAATTCCTAACTGTTCATACACCCTCTTTATATCTATAATGTTAAACCAACTGATGACACACCCATTTAACATCATTATGTTTATGTCCGCACGCTCCAACGATTCGAAAACGTGCAATACACCCTCGGTAGCGTCCATTCCCCCTACGGTTATCTTATCAAACGCGACCCCGTCTATTATAAAATCAGAACGCATAACCACGCCAGCAAGCACTGACTTCTCAGATTCTCTCCTGAAGCTTTCTGCAATGCCAAGTACCCGAATCCCTTTCTTATTTACGTGTAATGTCATATAATGTTACAGATAGGATTTGCTCTCCCGTTCCTTTTGCTCCTTATATCTCCTTCTTGAGATTGGGTCGCTGCTCATTCGCTCTATTTCACTGTCTAATTTCTCATCCAACTTCGCCTGCTTCTCTGATATATATTCCTTGCACAGTGTATATGTGGAATCGGAAGAGTATTGTTGGATACCAGCCATTACAATCGCCAAATCAGGCTTTTTCTGTGGAGAAATTAAGCCAAACGGAACAGGAGCACCTGTCCTCAGAAATTTTTTTAGCTCATCATCTATTTTCCCTACTTCCAAACCAAATCCTATTGCTTCGTTTCTCCCGGTCTGCTCTATTTTTAGCTGCCACACTCGTTCAGGACTGGAGATGAACATATCATACCTGCCTTTTGGATTCCTCCCGGTTAGCACCCTCCAGTCTTCCTTATTTTTGCTTCTGTCCCATTTCTCTTTCAATATCCGAGTTATTTCAGCAGAAGACTTTACTCCCATTTCCTTTGCCTCCAAACTACCTATACATAAATAAGCATTACAAACATATAAAGCTGAACAAACGCCAGGGTCAGGATTCGAACCTGAGCGTCCCTTACGGGACAGTGACTCTCGAGGCCACCGCATTTGTCCACTCTGCCACCCTGGCATCGTCACACTTTTTAAAAAAAGGGTTTCAGAAGGAAAGTAATAAGCAAACCAAAATATATCAGAAGAGTAGACCGAATAAAAGTGCCAATAACCACCGCAAGCCAGGTCATTAAAGGCGGCATTCCTATTAGCCTACCCACTATGGAGCCCACAGCACTTCCTGCTGCGAATGGGAATATAACTAAAACGACAACTCCTACAAACCCAAATCTCTTCGCCCATCTATATTTTCTTATTGCCTTTTCTCCACTTTCCTCCGCTCTTTCTACAAGTTTTCCTAAACCTGGTATTTTCTTTGCGTAATCGAAGTTCCAGACTAAAAACAAAGCGAGAACGGCGTCAGTGAACACAACAAAAGATATAAAAGCCAAAGGGGGAAGCGTTAAACCTGCCGGAATAGCAGCTAATGGACCACCAATCGGAAATGAATAACTCCCGAGCACTGCGGCATAATTTTGATACATTTCAGGGTCAACGAAGAACTCGAAAAATACCACTGCGGCGCCTGCGATGCAAAAAGGAATAATGAGCTTTGCTAAAGCTATCCTCTTCATCTGCATTACCATCTCCATCTTCTCCTTCACGTTCAGTTCCATTTCTTTTATCATACAGCTTTTTACCCTCGGTAAAGACATTGATAAAAATAATTAAGAGATTATCAGATATAAAATAAAAGAAGAAAAATGAAACTGAGAATAGTATATGATAACGAAGCGAAAGAAGGGTTAGAGAGCGACTGGGGGTTTTCATGTTTAATCGAGGCAGGGAAAAGAATACTGTTTGACACCGGAGCATCAGGCGAAATCCTATCGCGCAACATGCAGCGGTTAGGGATAAGAAAAGAAGAGATTGAGATTATTGTGCTATCGCACGAGCACTGGGACCACATTGGCGGTCTTAGTGCGGTGTTACACCAAAATGTAGCTGTTTATGTGCCCGGTTCCTTCACAAAGAGGACGAAGAAAGGGATAGAGAGGAAGGCGGCAGAAGTATTGGAGGTATCAGGACCTGCAGATATTGTTCCCGGGGTTCATACAACTGGGGAGCTTGGAATAGGGATTAAAGAGCAGTCATTGGTTTTGGAAACAAAGGGAGGCGAAGGCGTAGTTGTTCTAACCGGTTGTGCACATCCAGGATTGGAGAATATTTTGGAGGCTGCAAAGGTTTTCGGCGAGCTATACGGCGCGGTAGGGGGTTTTCATGGTTTTGACAAGCTGAAAAGGTTAGAGGAACTGAAAATGATAGTCCCTTGTCACTGCACCGTTCGTAAGGAAGAGATATTGAGGATGTATTCGGAAAAGGCGGTAAGGTGTGAAGCAGGGGAGAGGATAAAGATATAAAAGAGATCACAGTGGCAAATACTACCAAATTCCAATCTCTAAATTCCAAAAAGAACCACGAGATCTCTATTTCGCTCTTACTCCACTTCTTCCTCTATCACCTCAACCCTTTTCTCCACTCTCACTTCCTCTTTTTCTCCTCTACATTTATCACATACAAAAAAGATCATCGTTTCATCTTCAGTGCCACAAACACCAGCCGCTACGTCACGCAGCGTCACTTCTTTTATCTGTTCCACTATCTCATCAGGTAAATCCCCTTTTCCGCATTTAAAACATTTATACAGCGACCCTGTAACCTCGACTTTATCGAGGTCGCCCAAGATGTGTTTGAACTCCCTGAATTCCCTTGGTATCTTCAAGCCCAGCGTTTCTGCAATAAGTACCCCTCGTTTGACCATCTCTTTGCATTCGTCGATGTCTGCATCTGCATACTGTGGCATTCGTGCTACGAGCTTATTGAACTCTCTTTTTGAAATGTCATAATTCCCAAAGCAATCTTTTAATCCCATCTTCCATTCGTCTACCATGAAAGATACAAATTGGAGATTTTCGTTTTCTTTTTCCCTTGCAACGATAATACTTCTACTGCCCTTCGGCGTAGTCATCAAAACTTTGTATATGGGCAATTCACCCGTTTCTTTCTTCTCTATCAAACTACCGAGATATGGGCAATCGTTAGGGCATAACTGTGTGTCTCTGATTAAACCACAGCATCGAGAGCAGATGAAATCGTTCTCCTTTACGCAAAACCTCTTTCCTTTACGAACATTACAAATTACACAGTTCTTTGCTTTTTTCATTTTCATGTCCTCACACCGGCAATATGCCATAAGCCAGGAACAAAGAAGAAAACAGGATTGCAACCATAGTCATCGCTTTAATCAGCGGATTAATCGCAGGACCTGCGGTATCCTTGAAGGGGTCACCCACCGTATCACCCACGACTGCAGCTTTGTGTGCATCGCTTCCTTTTCCGCCAAGATAACCATCCTCTATCATCTTTTTCGCATTGTCCCAGGCTGCGCCGCCGTTTGCCATCATCAGGGCAAGCACCAACCCAGAAATAATCACACCGATTAACAGTCCGCCGAGTGCAATCGCACCAAGTAAAAGACCCACCACTACTGGCACCACTACTGCTATCATCCCCGGCACTATCATTTCCCTTAACGCTGCGGACGTGACGATGTCAACGCATTTGCCGTATTCCGGCTTCGCCTTGCCTTCCCATATTCCCGGTATCTCTTTGAACTGCCTTCTTACCTCTTCGACTACCTTGAAAGCTCCTTTTCCCACTGCACGCATCATAATCGAGCTGAAAATGAAAGGCAAAAGTCCTCCAATTAGCAACCCCACGAGCACGAGAGGATTGAAGAGGCTAAAATCTTCTGCTGCTATGCCTACTTTGTGTAAATAATCAGAGAAAAGAGCTAAAGCAGCAATTGCCGCGGATGCGATTGCATATCCTTTTGTCACGGCTTTTGTTGTGTTACCGACAGCATCGAGCTTATCAGTAGTCTCTCTAACGTCGGGCGGTAAGTCTGCCATTTCCGCTATACCCCCTGCGTTATCTGTAATCGGACCGTAAGAATCGAGTGCAACGATAATACCGGTGGTCGAGAGCATAGCGACAGCAGCAATTGAGATCCCATACAGCCCGGCAATATCCGCGCCCGTTGCGACGAAAGGGACAAAATACGCAACCAGTATCGCACTGCAGATTATTATCACCGGCAAGCCTGTGGACATCATACCAACTGCGAGACCGGTAATCAGATTGGTGCCAGCGCCGGTCTTGCTCGCATCTGCAATTGCCCGTACCGGTGAATGCATCTGCGTGAAATATTCAGTAACGATGACCATAAGTGCCATTATTATTATTCCAACAACTGCGGAGGTGAATATTGAAATCGCAGCTAAGTCAGTTCCGATTAGTGCTGCTGTTACCGGATAGAACAGAATTATACTGAGCACTGATGCGGTAATCACGCCCTTGTATAACGCTCCCATAATGTTCTCGCGCTTCCCCATTCTCACTGCGAAGATGGCAATAATAGAAGCGAAGATTGCAACCGCACCTAAAATTAGAGGATACTCGATAAGTGCTAAATTGGTGGCAATGCCGGGAAAAATATTTGTCAGCTCTACACCCCCCCTTTTTATCAGTAAACCTCCGATTAGCATCGCAGCAATCGCAGTAACCACGTAAGTTTCAAACAGGTCGGCGCCCATGCCAGCACAGTCGCCAACGTTGTCACCAACGTTGTCAGCAATTACACCGGCATTTCGCGGATCGTCCTCCGGAATCCCTGCTTCTACTTTGCCCACCAGGTCAGCACCAACGTCCGCGGCTTTTGTATAGATCCCGCCGCCGATTCTGGCGAATAGCGAGATCAAAGAAGCACCGAATCCATAGCCCACAACAAGGTCAACGGCATGTGAACCACCGCCGTAAAGAATATAAAAACAACTTGTCCCAAGTAACGCAAGTCCAACGACTGCAAGACCCGTTACTGCACCTCCTTTGAATGCGATTGCCAGTGCCGTGCGCACACCAGAGAATGCCGCTTGTGCAACACGGACATTACCCCTTGTCGAGACTGACATACCGATATAACCTGCGGCAGAAGAACATGCAGCGCCAGCCAAAAAACCTATCGCAATTCTCCCAGAATCAAAAAATCCACCATCAAATGCATGCGAAAGCGCAACGAACAGTATCCCTGCGATTATGACTGCAACCCCTGCAATAGTCCTGTATTGCCTGTTCAGGTAAGCAGATGCACCCTCTTGAATAGCACCAGAAATTGCATTCATTTTATCACTGCCGGATTCCTGTTTAAGCGTATAAACTGCGAATATCGTTGCGAATGCCAAACTTATGAGCCCTGCAATCGGTGCTAATAATAGCAAGTCCATTTTTTTTCCTCCTTCCTCTTTTACCTATCTCTTTTCTCACCTTCTTATAGTAGCCAGAACAACTAACAACTATTTAAATATTTATGTTTTGGTTGCGGCCAGTGTGGAGTGCGTATATAAAACATAGCTCTAATAGAATAATAGGCGAGGAAAATAGTGAGATATGTGCCGTTTGCTTCTTGTGAATTCTTCAAATAAGCCACCGTAGCGTCATCACTGAAGTTGAATTAACCGCCTCTTCTTCTTGCAGCATTTTTCATCATCGCCTTCGGGCTCGCACCGCAGCCATGATTATCGGCAATGCGATTGTAGCATCACAATAAACAGTAACTGCTTTCGCTTTCGCTCCTATTTTACCCCATGATTTCGCTTCTTCTAACGTTGCACCACTCAATCCGCCATTCTCAGGCGTATCCGTGGTTATCTGTATAGCGTAATCGAAACCTTCTTGCCCCTGTTCTCGCGATGGCGCGATTAAAGCAGTTTGGAATATAAAGTTTTTTGGCACACCACCACCGAGTATTATTGCACCCGTGCACGGCGCCTCGCAGAAAATTTCTATTAATTCCTTCATATCGTCGAACGCATCCACCTTCAAGGGGCACGTTTGTTTATATATCCACGCATGGAGTCCAATCATAGAATCTGCAATCGCAGGACAAAATATAGGGACTTCACTATCCACCGCACTCCTCAGTATAGAGTCTCTGTCCGAGAGATTTTCTCCTATCGCTTTTGTCAGCTCCCTTATGGTGTGACCTTTATCTCTGCTCTTACTATCGAGTTTTTCAAAAACGCCTCTCAAAAACGCCTCTAACCGTGCGAATGCCTCCTCAGGCACAACCATATCGTATATTCTATCCATCCCCTGTTCCCTAAGCAATACATCATCCACGCTCTTATCCGCACCTGGACCCACTTCCACCTCTCCTATTTTATAATGATGATCTCCAAGCGCTTCTATAATGTCGTGTACGAGGTTGGCACCAGTCGTTACCACTACATCCACGTATCTCTCTCTTATCATCTGTGCTATTATATTTCGCATTCCCGCAGGGACCAATGCACCGGAAATGCCAAGGAATTTTGTCGTTTCCGCTTTCAGCATCGTCTCATATATCTCCACTGCCGTGGCTAATCTACCAGCTCCGAAGGCACAATCTCCTAATCCACTTACAAGTTCATTTACACTCATATTTTTCCCTATTTTAACCGCTTTCACTTCCTTTAATCGCGTTTCCTTCAGACTTATCATTGATATTGATTACGCTCTTCTATTTATTTATATTGAATAAAGAAATAATCTCAGGATAGGGGCTGTAAGGTAGCCAGGCATCCTCCCAGCTCGGGGAGCTGGTAACCGGAGTTCAAATCTCCGCAGCCCCATCAAATTACCTACCTTTATATTAGTTAGAAACTGAAGAAGAAAAATAGTGGAGGTAAAAATGAAAGCGGGCAGTAGCGGTATATCGTATGGCGATGATTATTCGAGATATTTGCAGGATAAAGTAAGGCAGTTGGAGGAGGCAAATTATCTGTTGAAAGAGAGGCTGGAGAAGATAGAGCGAGATGGGAGATATTACGAGGGGATGAGAATTCGATATGAGCGTGAGATAAAGAAATTGAGGACGGAAATAGAAAAGCTGCTTGCTCCTCCCCTGATAATAGGAACCGTGGTGGATATATTAGATGACAGAAGGATGGTGATAAGGAGCAGCACAGGACCTCGGTTCGTTGTGAATTACGCCCAGTCTATAGACCCAAAAGAAGCTGTTCCTGGTGCGCAAGTTGGTTTGAATCAACAGTCGCTGGCTGTGGTTAGCGTGCTTCCTTCTGCAAAAGACCCTTCTGTGCATGGTATGGAAGTGATAGAATCACCAGAGGTGGATTACGACATGATAGGTGGGTTAAAGGAGCAGATAGAAGAAATAAGGGAAGTGGTGGAGTTGCCACTGACCGCTCCGAAGAGGTTTGAGCGCGTGGGCGTGGAACCACCAAAGGCTGTTCTTTTGATCGGTTTGCCTGGTACAGGGAAAACAATGCTTGCAAAGGCGGTTGCGAACCGCACATCCGCCACCTTCATAAGAGTCGTTGGCTCTGAATTAGTGCAGAAATACATAGGTGAAGGTGCGAGGCTGGTGAGGGAGCTTTTTGCACTGGCGAAGGAAAAAGCACCTTCTATTCTTTTTATTGACGAGTTGGATGCGGTGGCGACTCGGAGAGTAGAAGACGGCACCTCGGGTGAGCGTGAAGTACAGCGAACGATGATGCAGCTCTTAGCAGAGATAGACGGGTTCAATCCAAGAGGAGATGTGAGGATAATAGGAGCGACAAACCGACCTGATATTCTCGACCCTGCTTTGCTCCGTCCCGGAAGATTCGATCGCATCATTGAAATACCAATACCAGATAAGGAAGCGAGGAAGGAAATATTCCGCATACATACCGCTAAGATGAAATTGACGAGGGACGTGAATTTTGATACCTTGGCGGCACTTACTGAGAATGCCACGGGTGCTGATATAAAGGCAATAGCTACTGAAGCGGGCATGTTCGCCGTGAAGAGGAATAAGAAAGCAATAGAAATGGAAGAATTTGAGTATGCAATAAAAAAGATACTGGGAAACGAGCAGAGGTCTTATCTGAATGCTAAGGAGATGGGTGTGATGTTCGCATAACACCTCAAAAACCTCTCAATCCACCCATTTGTCTATAACATTTCGCACTCTCAAGTCGCTTCCAAAGGAGTAAGAAAGAGGAAAACCGCGGCTTCCTCTAATTCAATCCGCTATTCCTCTGAATTTTATGCTTATTACATCCCCAGCACATCTTTAAGCCTGAGCTGGAACTTCCCTAATTTACCACCAAAGTTCCCTGCTGTTATCTTCACTACGCCTGGTACTTTCACTGCCGATGTTATTCCTGCCTTCATCGCTTCCTTAACCGCTTCTTCGCTAACTCCGTTTATCACAATCTCAAATACGCCGTTTACCTCTGCTGGCAGCTCAGAGTCTTCTATTTTGTCTTTTAGCGTGGGGCAGTACTTCTCATTTATCGTTGCGTGCATGAATTTGTATTTATTCGAGCTTGGTTTTGAGCCTGATGCGACTACGCCACCCGTAAATGGAGTTATCGTGCCTTCCACCTCCATGATAGCAGAAACGGCATCTTCTGCCGCTCTCAGTGCAGACATCTGGTCCTTCCCAAGGATGAAGATATTACCGCCAGCAACGCCAGCCTTTGCGCCAAGATTCTTCTCCATTACGAACTCACCACCCATTATCGGGACTCTTACAACCTCTCTACCGTCAAGTTCCTCCTCGGACTCGAACCCATCGCCAAAGAATTTTAGCTTGAATCCAGTATTGAACTCTTTCTCGCTTTCTTCCTTCGTCAGAGCGTTAAAAACCGCCGTTGTCGGGCAGGTAAGCACACATTGCCCTATTCTCGCAAGCAATTGCTCGTCCAATGCTTTGTAGCCAAACGCGCATAACAATATATATACACCGGGTCTTCCATCCGGAGTCTCCTCCGGGGATGCGATTTTATCTACTCCCGCCTCTGCGGGACACATTATAACGGATGTCCCAAATCCAGTCGTCTCTTTCGCTGCTTCCATCGCCCATCTCTCATTCACTGCTGTTATCAACACTCGCGCAACCTTTATCGGAAACGCCTCAGCAAATGTATCTTCTATTTCTACGCCTTCAAATTCCATTTTCTTTCACCTTAAGAAAAACGAAGATATATCAAAGTAATAAAAGTTTCGTTTTTTCGTAATTTCACCGAAGTATCGCGGGAAAGTATTGGCGGGAGAAGTCGCGGAAGCGGCGGAAGAAATCATCCGTGAAACTTGCAAAGAGCTGGATATTGAGGTTATAGACATGGCTGTGGGTGTAGATTATGTTCATCTCTTTATAAAATATCCTCCAAAATATTCCGTTAGCTGGATAGCGAAGCGGATAAAGGGAAGAAGCAGTAAGCTTTTAAGGGATAGATTTCAGCATCTTAGAGAATGGTGCCCTGACCATCTGTGGGCTCCAAGTTGCTATCACAAAACTTTTAAGAAAAGTTTTATCAAAAACGCTTCGCAATCGGTGGGGCATGGGTGGGAAGTGGTGGAGAAATATATCTCAGGGCAGAAGGGGTATTGTTATAAAACAGATACTATACCGGTGGTTATAGTAGATGAGGAAAAGGAAAAAGCACTCAAAATCGGATATATGACGCTTTATGCCAAGCTTTTTATGCCTCCTCAAAAATGATACATCGAAAAAAAACCGAAAACCTTTTTATTCCATATGGTAAATGTATAAAGGGTAGTAAGTCAGGGTCCCCGTGCGTAAGTGCGGGCTTTTACTTACAGGCTCCGTACTTAAGTACGGGGTATAGTGACTTGGATA
>Ga0190293_1000873_pt1 | contig 10741 bp, 8 predicted proteins | sample 48693001_MG_FD_161671 | JGI IMG/M metagenome (GOLD analysis project Ga0190293, IMG submission 161671) | Hydrothermal vent microbial mat bacterial communities from Southern Trench, Guaymas Basin, Mexico - 4869-30-0-1_MG | ecosystem: Environmental > Aquatic > Marine > Hydrothermal vents > Microbial... | reverse complement strand
TCTGATGACTCTTTTTTATACGGCTATTAGTCATCTGATGAAAAGAGTTTTTCTTAAATCCAGAACTTTTTTATCCTAACAGTTTTTACTCTTATCATCCATAATTCCATCATGCTCTTCAGACTTTAACATACCATTTTCATCAAACATATTATCAAAATCTGTTGGTTGATAATCTTCTTTTTCCCAGTCATATTTAAATTTTTGAGGTCCGGTATTTCTATAATAAAAAGCAAAAAATAATCCGACCAACAAACCGGAAAGATGCCCCTCCCATGAAACCTCCTCTTTAACGGGCAAAACATACCACACCATACTTCCGTAAAGGAAAATCACCATCAAGGATACAGCGATCAAACGATAATTTCTTCGAATAATTCCACTAAAAAAAATAAAACTAAACAGCATATAAATAACACCACTAGCACCGATATGATATGATTTTCTTGCAATGATCCAGGTTAATAGTCCGGTAAATAATGTGCCGTAAATTAATATTTTACTAGCGATATTTCTATAGAAGTACAACAAACTAAACATTAGCACAAACAAGGGTACTGTATTATGATACAAATGTTTAATATCACCATGAATAAAAGGAGAGAAAAATATACCCCGTAAGCCTTTCAGACTTCTTGGGTAAATTCCATATGTGTTAAAATTGAAACCAAACTTAAGTTCAAACCAAAATACTACCCACAAAAACAATACAAAATACAAGGGTATCGCTAATGTTAAATTGGAGAATTTAAAATGCTTTTGATCATTCATTGAGTTTTAATTGATTGTACTAAAATAGTATATCCCATCGTAAATCCTTCTCTAAAGGAAGGACTTTTTGCCAAAAATGAAATTTATGATAATTCCTTATTGTTAATTAGTGCACAATAATATATTTTATTGCTATTATACATTGCAATACTAATTATTTCTCATTGTGACTCTTGTGTATAAACTTTTACACAAAGTTTCGCAAAGTCAAACAAAAGCTACACAAAGAAAAGCATGAACCTGCACTATTCTCTTGATCTTGATCCTTGTTTCTTGCATCTTGTTTCTTTACTTTTACAACATGAATGAACCATTAGCCGAAAGGATTCGCCCCAAAAACTTAGATGATTATATCAGTCAGCAACATTTAGTTGGAAAAAATGGTGCATTGACTCAGCATATCAAACAAGGAATCATTCCTTCTTTGATCTTATGGGGTCCTCCGGGTATTGGAAAAACAACTTTAGCAAATATTATTGCCAGTGAATCAGGCAGGCCTTTTTATTCTCTTAGTGCCATTAACTCAGGTGTTAAAGATGTGAGAGAAGTGATCAATAAAGCTAAAAACAGTGGTGGTTTATTTACTTCAAAGAATCCTATTTTGTTTATTGATGAGATACACCGGTTTAGTAAATCACAACAAGATTCATTACTGGGTGCTGTTGAAAAAGGATGGATCACTTTGATCGGAGCTACAACCGAAAACCCAAGTTTTGAAGTGATTCCAGCCCTACTCTCTCGTTGTCAGGTTTATATATTAAATGCATTTGATAAAAAAGATCTTATTTCTTTATTGAATATGGCATTGCAAAAAGATGAATTCGTATCTAAAAAAGATATTCAACTTATTGAAACAGAAGCCCTGTTGCAATTATCCAGTGGGGATGCAAGAAAATTGTTGAATATTTTTGAATTGATTGTCAATTCGGAAAAAGAACCAATTAAAATTACTAATGACCTGGTTTTACAAAAAGTACAAAAAAATATAGTCAGATACGATAAAACAGGTGAGCAACATTACGATATTATTTCTGCAATGATCAAATCCATCCGCGGCAGCGATCCTAATGCAGCGGTTTACTGGCTGGCAAGAATGATAGAAGGTGGCGAAGATGTTAAATTCATTGCCAGAAGGTTATTGATTCTCGCATCAGAAGATATTGGAAATGCCAACCCTACTGCTTTAATCATGGCGAACAATACATTTCAGGCTGTTTCAGTTATCGGTTATCCGGAATCAAGAATCATCTTGAGTCAGTGTGTTATTTATCTTGCAAACTCTGCTAAAAGTAATGCATCATATAAAGCGATTGGAGATGCACAGCAACTTGTTAGACAAACAGGCGACCTTAGTATCCCTTTGCATTTAAGAAATGCTCCCACCAAGTTAATGAAAGATCTGGATTATGGAAAAGACTATAAATACGCCCACAATTATAAAGATAATTTTGCTGACCAGGAATTTTTACCAGATGAAATAAAAAACACCAAACTTTATGATCCCGGTAATAATGTAAGGGAAAATAGTTTTAGAGAATTTCTAAGAAAACGCTGGAAAGAAAAGTATGGGTATTAAATATATAGTACTCACGAATTTAATGGAAAAAAGGATAAACATTATTTGATATCACTTGTTGAGGGTTGGCCTTCAAGAATTTGATGTTCTAAAGAAAATAAAAACTTAGTAAAACCGAGAAGTTGAGAGCTTGCTCGAAAATCACTCGGCTGCACTTAGTTTTTATAAAATTTAGGTTATTAAATTATTGTAAGCCTTGATTTTTTTGTTTCGTTTTTTTATCAAGAATTGCGAAGCATATCATGAATACCAAAACAAATAAAAAGTGGATGAATAAAAAAATGAAATGCCTGTCCGGCATAAGGACATAAAAAAAATTCCATTAAAAATAACATTAGAGCCAAATAATATATTAGGTTGTGTTATAGAACAGTATGGCCTTTGTGCAACTTAGCAAAATCCTTTGTGGTTCTTGGTGTAATAACTATTCCACTGAGTCACACAAAGAAAATATAAAGTTTTTTAAAGACAATTTTGAGTTATATCTAACAATCAAGTACATAAAATAGTAATTCTACATTATTCCAAAACATAACTATAAATTATGAGTTGTGCATTATTTAATTTTCAACTTCAAAAATTACAACCTCAATTTTACCGTTACGATTGATATCAATTTTTAAATTTCCTCCATCATCAATATATCCGGTAGTTGCTTCCATTTTACCATCTTTATTCTTCCAGGTAACACGGTAAACATTTGGCAAAGATGTTTTGGTAAAAGTACCAATCATTTCACCATTTTTATAGTTCTTATTATTTGAACTTTTTACATAGGCAACCATTTGATTATTCTGATCGATCAACATAAAAGATATATTCTTATTCTTATAAGATTTTGCTATTGAACTTTGAACTTTAGGAGAATTCTCCGTTGGAGGTTTTTCTGTAATAACCGGTTTTGCAGGAATAACTGCAACCACAGGAACGGACTCGGCAGCAACAACATTGTTCTCAACTTTTACAGGAGCTGCAACAACCTCAGGCGATGTAACTTTTACCGGATTGGCAACTGCCTGCTCTGCTTTTACTACCATATCAGCATTATAAGAATATTCCAATTCCTTAAATGAAATAAAAGAATTTCGAAGTGCTTCCTGGAAAGATGGTTTATACTCTTTTATCTTACTTTTACCAACCTCAGAAGAAAATACCACCTTATTATAACAATCCATCAGATCTATATTCACCTTAGATGTAAACATATTTGATGCATTATTTAGTTTTGCAGTTACTGCCAAACATGGATTATTCATAACTTCAGCCGGATATGCCTTATTTTCACTCAAGGTTTGAAAACCATACTTCTCAAACAAAAATTTTGTCATTGAATTTAACTGATATTTATCTGCTTCTTTAAAATCATCAAATTTATCCGGCACAATAATATATTTATATGCATTAAGACTATTTTGAGCAAATGTCACAGCTACAAACAGAAATAAAACTCCTAAACTAATTATATTTTTTTTCATTTTTAAAATCGCTTAATTTTTATACTTCACTCAAAGGTTTAAAACTCAATATCAATTGGGGTTTGTTGAATTCATATAATTAAAACTAGTCAAGTTCTTTATTCACCATAGATCCTGCTAAAAAAGTGGGATTAGTCTGCCATGCCGGCAAGGCAGGTTCAACTAATAACTTTGAACTCATTGCTTCGCAATTCTTCAAAGTAAAGTTTCACTAATAAAATATAAAATTCATTCCAAATTGAGCAGATTGATAATTACTGTCTTTCCATTTAGGCAAATCTAATAAATTATCAGCAGCTAAATAAAAATTAAAGCTTTTAAAATGTGTAGAAATACCTAAGCCTATGTTTGTAGCTGAAAACTGACTATAAGTATAAGTAACTTTAGCCGTTAAATATCTATTTATATCTCTGCTAAAAAAAGGTGTTACTGCCCAGACAAGTTTCTCAGGTCGGAATGCCATATATGTTTGCATTCCAAATTCGGTTAATAATACTCTCTTGACCGGAGTAACATATTTAGAATTTCTATATACCGAATTATACTTTTCATTGCTCGATCTTGCAATTTGATATTTGGCTGAAGCATTGAATTTTGGAGCATGCGTAGTAAAATAACTGGTTTGTAATGTATCAACAGGTACTGACTGAGCATCAAAGTATGGTTCTAATTTATCATGCCAATATGATTTTTCTGAACCTTCTCTTTCAATTGGATTAAAATATTCAGGATCATTTAGAAGGAAATTCTCCTTAACCTCATATTTAACAACATCATTACTGTAATTAATATAATCCAGACCCAACAAACTGGCAGTTATAACAAACTCATCAGAAGCATGATATGTCAATCCCAGGTCAAATCCTACTCCAAAATTTCCGTTCATAAAGAACAAACCTTTTATTGCCTGCGAAGTTTCATCAAGTATATTCTCCCCTTCAGGATTTATAAATCCTGAGGTATGTATGGAAGTATTCATATTATTGAAATTATGCATATTGATAAAAGTAGATTTACTCAAATGATAATCTCCCACATTGTTTGTGAAATCAATATTTAAAGAACCTGATAAAATTTTAAAACGTGCTCCAAGGTTTAGTTTATTACTTACTTTAGCTGAGATACCAACATGAAATACTCCCATTAACTCTCCTACAAAACTTATTTGGTTAAAATTAAACTTATTATCATATTCAGGTTTACCATCCTTGTTTTGGTCATTTCCATTGTAAAACAAATTTGTAAGATCTTCAGGATACAAAGAAAACCCATCAATTTTTTCCTGAACACCAAAACTCAAATAGTATTTTTCATTTCGCAGTCTAAAACCTGCATTTATAATTTCCAACTGCTGGTTGATCAAAAAATAATCGTCACTATTCAAATTTTGATCATAGATATTTCTTAAAATATCACCATTTGAATCTGCATTAAAAATAATATTATTATAGGTTATTCTTTCATTTGTTGCCCCTGCCTGCACAAAAACATTCGACAAAAAAGGAACTCCAAAATGCTTATTATAATCTACTTCGGCACCAGGATTTAACAATAAAGTTTGTGGCAATTGATTAAAATCATATAAAATCTGGTTATTTTGAGCAAATGAATAACCATACCAAAAAAATAGAAGAAAATATAAACAATGTTTACAAATCATGAGGGATAATTATAGTAATACTTCTTTTTCGAGATAAATATACACATTATTTAAAAATAAATAAAATTTAGCCTTATAAATAGTTCTTTATCTGCCCTAATTTCGAAACAGTTATCACTTTTTCCGTTGCAACCTCCCCGTTAAATTTACAAAATATGGTATACATACCTACATTTTTCGCTCCTAAAATATCTGCTTCAAAATTATCACCAATCATGATACTTTCTTCAGGTAAGGCCTCTGACTTTTCAAGTGCATAGTTAAAAATTATAGGGTTTGGTTTTTTAACCCCAACTTCCTCTGAGGTAATTATCTTATCAAAAAAAGGCAACAGATCAGAGTTTTTCATTTTTTTGTGTTGCACTTCCTCAAAACCATTGGTTATGATATGCATCTTATACTTTGGCTTTAAATAACTTAATATGTCAATAGCTCCATCAAACAACATATTATGATTCGGTAAAAAGTCAATATATTCTTTTGCAAGTGTATGAATAAGATCATCTGACACTTTATAATTTAACTCATCAAAAGCTTCGATTAGTCGGTTAAATCTCAAATCAGCTTTTGAAACTTTATCTTCCCTATACAACTTCCAGTATTTATGATTTATAGGTTTATATGATCGAATAAAATCATCAAATCTAACACCAACAGAATTCTTTTTAAATATCAATTCAAATGTTTTACTTGAATTGGATTCAAAATCCCATAAAGTATGGTCAAGGTCAAAAAAAATATGTTTTATGTTCATGTGTGCTTATTTAATAAAAGTGTTTTATTTTAGCTTACTAAAATAACCAAATTAATTGACGAAAAAGAAGTTGCATATTTTATATTTGAAAAGATTATCAAATTTCTTACTCTCCTTTTCAAGCAGATCTGGAAATTATATATTATTTGCTTCCATATGGTCTCGACTTTTATCTTTCTTAGCCTCCTGGATAGCATTACAAATTATCCCAGATAGAAAATTAGGTATTGTAATATATGCTTTTCAATTTATTTTATTTATTTCTCCTATTGCAAGCATGGGGCTAAATCAAGGATTAATCCGCTATGGAGCCTTTTTAAAAACAATAGAAGAAAAAAACAAATTATTTTCTTTTGTTCTAAAAAAAGGATTATTAATAACTAGTATTTTCACAATCTTAACTATATTATTTTCATTTACTATCAGTTTTGACATACCTGAAACTTCTTACTATTTAAGGCTTTTATCTTTGGCTTTTATCACTCAGTTTTTATTTGAAATATTACAAATTCAGTTTAGGCTACAAAAAAAGAATAAAACATATGCATTTACTGAAATTACTTATAATATCATACTCGTGACCTTAGTTTTTCTTTTAAGTTATTTTTATAAAGAATTAGGTTATGCTGTTGCATTGGTTTTAACACCTCTTCTTTCATTTATCCTTTTTATAAAAAGAATAAAATTTAGTCAGCATAGAAAAATACATTTTAACTTTGTAGATTTTTCATTCTGGAGATATAATTTTTTTGCAAGTATGTCAAGTGTTACAACCATATTATTAGTATCTATTGACATTTTATTAATTGGTTATTTAATGTCAGATATGGAAATGGTCACTGCTTTTAAATATGTAAGTATTGTACCTTTTAGTATTCTGTTTTTATCGCGTGCATTCATGGCAACAGATTTTGTTATTTTTACAGAAAAAATTTCAGATAAAACATTTATCTATGATTATATAAAAAATTATATTCTGCTATTCAGTATAATAAGTATGGCATTTTTAACTGTTATTCTGTTTTTTGGCAAATCTATTCTGGCAATATTTAATCCATCCTATATATCACATTATTCAACCTTGGTGGTATTAACCATCGGAGTAGCAGGAATCTTAATACTGAGAGGGATTTTCGGCAACTTGTTGTCATCCATTGGCAAATCTCAAATTAGCTTTATCATAATACTAACAGCAATAATTTTTAACTTTATCTTAAACTATTATCTAATTCCAGTTTATGGAATTTTTGGAGCAGCAATAACCTCTGCTTTTTTAATGTGGTTTACAGGTATATTATGTATGTTGTTTTTCTTTTATTATTTCAATAAATTCATTGCTGCATCAAAAAATGACATACTATGAATAAAAATATACCCTTTTGGTTAAATAAACATAATTAAAGATTATTGATGAAAATATCTATACTTTCTTCTGCTCATAAGCATAATGATGACAGAGTGTTTTATCACTTTGCCAAAGTTTTATCTGCCAAAGGTCATCTGGTTAATATTGTAACCAGTGATACTGATAAAGAAGTGACCGGTAAAATCTCCTTTTCCAGTTTCAGTGATTTAAATTTTACAAAAAAAGAGAAAGTAAGGATCTATATCAAAAAACTATCAAACTTTGATCCTGATACTATTATTTGTTTGGAACCAATTACAATTGTAGCAGCTAAAAAATACTCCAAAAATAAGAACATTGAAATTATTTATGATATAACAGAATGGTATCCTTCAAAAAGCATGTTAAAGAATCATCTATTTATCATGAAATATTTCAATTTCTTTTTATATTTTTTTTTATTTATATATTCGTGTTCACTGGCTGACAAATATATTTATGGTGAATATTATAAGGGTATCATCCCAAAAAAATTGTTTCCAAAAAAGAAAAGTATTCAAATATCATACTATCCTAAAAAAGAATACATCAAAAGTGAAAAACCAAACATTCACAGTAATTCACTCAGATTGTGTTATACCGGCACTTTAAGTATTGAAAAAGGTTTGATTCATTTTTTAGATATTTTACAAGAATTGATCCGTAATAATAAAAAACTTCATATAAATGTGAAGTTAATTGGGGAATTTAATCCATTAGAAAAAGAGAAATGTATAAAAGCTATAAATAAAGTTGATAAAAATATTCATTTTTCATTCTATGGTTTTCAGGAATTAATAAAGTACATACAATTGATAAATGATACTGATATTTTTTTAGATCTAAGATCCATAGATTTTGTAAATTCATATAGCCTTCCAATAAAACTATTCTACTTTATGGCTCTTCAAAGACCTGTAATTTACTCTGATTTAAAGGCTATTAGAAAAGAAGTTGAAACCAAAGATTTCGGATATTTAGTTAATCCTGAAGATTCAAAAAAAATTGCGGAATTAATTAATAATTATCAAAATAACAAAACATTATATATCTCTCATTGCAACAATGCAAAAGGCTTATTTGATCAAAAATATAACTGGGAAATGCAGGAAGAAATATTTATCAGTTTTATCGAAGATTTTAAGTCTGAAATTGTTTAAAACATTATATCCAGAACCTCCTTTTATACCAATAATACTCCTCCTCCTCTGCCCCAAAACTTTTATAAAATTGTGCAACTCCGGGAATCATAGATCCTTCAAAGTCTAAAATATAATCTGAGTTCTGATAATCCTTGATTAACTCCAATACTAAATAGGTTGGTATAAAGTTCTTTTTTGCTTCTTTATTTGCAACCGGAGTTAAATATGTAATTCGGTTTTTATCCTTAAGCCAAACCAATCCGCCAATTAGATCATTATTTTGTTTTACTGTCCAAATTTGAACCGACTCATTACCCACCTTTAACAGCTCTTCTAATTTTTCAAAAGAATCTGAATGGGTTTTATAATCCATAGATTGTGATTGGTAAAAGTCTAAAAATTCACCTACACCAGCATTCTTTTTTAGTACAATATTACCTGATGTTTTTTTACTTAATCTTTTTCTGTTATCATTAAACCCTTTGCTAATCTCGTTAAAACTTTTATTTAGATCCAAAATATAATTTGTACGACTTTCTACATTTTTATTTTGAAATTGGTTTTCTGAATTTAAAAAATAGTCCACTAAAACAAACTTTTTAGGTATGCTACCAATAAAATTCAGAATAAGATCTTCGTCAATATTATTTTTTGAAAACACACCTAATTGCTGTATCCAGGGCGTTTGATAAATATAATTTAAACCATATTTCTTTCTCACAGGCAAAGGCATAACCGCTTCATAATCATTCAAAACCAATACACTCCAATTATCTGTAACGCAATTTAAATACCAACTAAACGCATATATTCTTGTATTTAAGGAAGTTGCAATACATTTATCATATTTTTCAATGTCGATTTTTCTATTTTCAATATATGCAATCACTGGTCTTTCTTTCTACTTCATGAATTAAACTCTATCACTAAGTTCCTTTACCATATTATCATACAATTTATTCCAGCCTCTCCAATGTCCAATTCCGCTAATTGATTCATTATGAAAAAGGGTTATAAAAACTCCATTCACTTTTTTAACCTCCTCTGCCAGCTCCAAAATAATATCCAATGATTTTTTTGGAGTATAATTTAAATATTCTTTTAAGGTTCCGTCCATTATCGCATATGGAAAAACTTTTAGTGGTGTTTGAATCTCAAAATCAATATCATAAAAATGAAATGGAGTGCATGTGCTGGCTCTAAAACCATAATAAGATGCAAAACCCATGGTATAATCTTCACCAACTTCAATATCAACCAATTTTTGATAGGTCTCTGGTAAATCTATTCTTAAATAATGCTGTCTGGATTTATTTATTGGAAAATTAACAATTTCCTCTAACCTTTTCTTTTCCTTTCGCATTTTTTGCTCATCTTTCATGGTATAATAAGAAGGATGAATGCCTACTTTAAAATAATCTGCTACATTTTTGATCAACAATTTATATTTTAAATTTCCGGGAGAAGTATTTTTATCAAAATCGGTATAATTACTCAACAAAAAGAAAAATATAGTTTTTACATCATGCTTTTTATGCATGGTGATCAACCTCTTAAATACATCAAATGGATCTTTTCTAAAGCCAATAATCACAAGCGATCGATACCAAATCTCCTGAAGATCAAATCGGGACAAATCCTTGATAAATCCTCCCAATGTTCTAATCACTCCTTTATTTTTGTATTTATATGCAATATCTACATCAATTGTAGAGATAAATTCAAACTTTCTTTCTTTACTAATAATTTCTGTTTCAAAATCAGGGAATTTTAACAATAAAATATCTCTAAATTTATAGGCCCAAATATCAATAACCGGTTTATCTAAAAATTTATTCTGAAAAGCCAGACTTTCTTCTGCAGGGAATCTTTCAAATTCATCTTTCACATGGGGTAAATACTCTTCGTATCTGCTGATCAGGTAAAATCCGGCAGCAAAAATATCAAAAGGCAATTCTCCTGTAGGATTCGTTTGAAAA
>Ga0190293_1000872_pt1 | contig 10743 bp, 11 predicted proteins | sample 48693001_MG_FD_161671 | JGI IMG/M metagenome (GOLD analysis project Ga0190293, IMG submission 161671) | Hydrothermal vent microbial mat bacterial communities from Southern Trench, Guaymas Basin, Mexico - 4869-30-0-1_MG | ecosystem: Environmental > Aquatic > Marine > Hydrothermal vents >... | reverse complement strand
GGTTGTCGATGAAAATATCGTGGGTGCCGGCCTTTTCGCCTTTTAACCAGTAACGGACAACGCGGTAGCGCCAGGTTTCGTTGATGAGTACGAAATCCTCATGTTCTGAAATCGCGACGCCGTTACTGAAGTACATTTCATCTATCAGCGATGTGGTGCTCTTGTCCGCCGGGTCATATACCAGGAACCGGCCATAGGGGCGGGTTTCCAGCAGGTCCAGCATGTAGTTGCCCTGGTTCCATTTGCTGGAGGCGTCCGTAAAGTAGATTTTACCGTCACTGGCAATATCGACATCATCGACAAAACCGAAGGGTACCCCGTTCGCACTGGTGGTTAACACCGTGATATCTCCCGCAGGATTAATCGACAGCAAGCCCTTGTAGGCATCGCAAACCACCAGGTTGTCGTCATGGTCAAACTGCAAGCCCAGCGGCCGGCCACCGGTATCCACCCATGTCTCAACCGTGTCATCGGTCAATACCCGTTTGATAAAGCCATCCTGGGTACCTGCATAGATTCGGCCTTGTTGATCGATGGCGACATCTTCCGGCCCCCAAACTTCTCCGAGGGCCAGTAATTCTGCAGAGGCAAGCAGATCATTCGGCGCAGTGGGACCGGAAAGAGGTGGGGCTGTGGGTGGGTTCCAGGCGACGGAGTCTATGGGTGATGGGTAGATGAACAGTGCGATGGTGGCCAATACTAAAATTGAGAATATTGTCAGCAGGGTTTTCTTCATAGGTGGTTGAATCTCTTTTCCAGGATGTCAGAGTGTCTATTGTATCTTGTTCTGATTGGCTGAGCTTAAGTGCCAACCTGTGAGCGCTCCCCATTCTAATGGGGATGGAGTACAATGGGAATCTGCTTTGCAGTGCATGAAATAGATGAACCGACCAGTTAATGGCGGTTACCAGTTCATTAATGCAAAGCGGCAGGTTGGGTCTGCCCTGCAGGCTCGTAATAAACAGGACTTGATCCCCGGAGGACAGGTACCGATATGATGAATTACGCTATTGTTGGTGGCGGCAGGCTTGCGCGTCACTTTTCGAATTATTTCCAATTACTGGAAATCCCCCATACCCGCTGGACCCGTGATGGTGGCTCGCCAATCAACACGTCTGAGCAGCCTGATGCTGAACAGCGCCTGCGGGAAACGGTTGGCAAGGCAGATCGCATTTTGCTGCTGGTTTCAGACAATGCCATCGGCGCCTTGCTGAAACAGTACCCATTCCTGCATGAGAAACAGCTGATTCATTGCAGCGGTGCCTTGAGCATTCCAGGCGTTGCCGGGGCGCACCCGTTGATGACCTTTGCCGATGATCTTTATGATCTGCAGACCTACCGGTCGGTACCTTTCATGCTTGAGGCAGGGCATGGTTTTGATGCGCTGTTTCCCGGCTTGTCCAACCCGCATTTTGTCATCAGTGTTGAGGACAAGGCCGGCTACCACGCCATGTGCGTGGTGGCTGGTAATTTTGCACAGCTGTTGTGGAAAGCTGTCTCCGACCGCTTCGGTCAGCAGTTTGAATTACCTGCTGAAACATTACACCCCTATCTGAAGCAGCTTGTTGCCAATTTTATTCAGACCCCTGAAAGCGCCCTGACCGGACCGTTGTCGCGTAATGACGAGCAAACCATTGAGCGTAACCTGAATGCCCTGGAGGGTGACCCCATGCAGGATTTATACCGTGCTTTTGTTGACTGTTACGAAAAAGAAAATGGTCCAAACAAATTGTGGGAGCAAACATCATGAACGTACTCGATTTCCAGGCCTGTAAAGTCCGTGGCGAAAAAATCGTTATGCTGACCTGTTATGACTACACCTCGGCCCGCATCGTGCAGGATTCGGATGTGGACGTTATCCTGGTGGGTGACAGCGCCGCGATGGTCATGCATGGCTATGGCACGACGATCCCGGCCAGTATTGAAATGATGTGCCAGCATATCGAGAGCGTATCGCGTGGCACCAAAAACAAATTCATCGTCGGTGATATGCCGTTTTTATCATTCCGCCAGTTGTTGACGGATAATATGCGTGCCGTTGCCAGCGTCATGAAGGCAGGCGCCCATGCGGTCAAGCTGGAAGGTATCGAAGGCAATGTTGAAACCATCACCCATATCGTCAAATCCGGTGTGCCGGTCATGGGGCACCTGGGATTAACGCCGCAGTCGGTTAATCAACTCGGTGGTTACCGGGTGCAGGGGCGTGGTGATCGTGCGGCGCAGAGGCTTAAGGAGGAGGCTTTGGTCTGTGAACAGGCGGGTTGCTTTGCCATCGTGCTCGAGTGTGTCCCTGATGATCTGGCTGCTGAAATTACAGCATCTCTGAGTATACCGACCATCGGTATAGGTGCTGGCGCCGGAACCGATGGACAGGTACTGGTGATGCAGGATCTGTTGGGTCTGTCCAGTGATTTCAAACCAAAGTTCGTGCGTAAATACCTGGATGGCCGTTCGGTGCTGCTCGATGCGTTCAATGCCTATGCCCACGATGTGAAAGATGGCAGTTTTCCGGCAGCAGATGAGAGTTATGGCCAATGAAAATATTCACATCAGTTACTGAGTGGCAAGCATGGCGTTCTGCCTTGCTGGAAACTCCGGTCGGCTTTGTACCGACCATGGGTGCTTTACACCAGGGGCACTTGTCGCTGGTGGAAGCAAGCCGGGAGCAAAATGCTTTTACGGTCGTCAGCGTGTTCATTAATCCAAAACAGTTTGACGATAGTGCCGACTTCAATGCGTATCCCAACGATTACCGGAAGGATCTTGAGCGACTGAAAAGCGTGGGTGTTGACGCCGTGTTACTACCGGATACGACACAAATCTATGCTGATGATTATCGTTTCAAGCTAACCGAAAGCGAGTTCAGTCAACGTCTGTGCGGTGCCCATCGCCCGGGTCATTTTGACGGTGTTTTAACCGTGGTTATGCGTTTATTGAACCTGGTACAACCCGATAATGCTTATTTTGGTGAAAAGGACTACCAGCAGTTGCAGCTGATTCGAGACATGGTGGCTGCCTTTTTCATGCCGGTGAATATCGTTGCCTGTGCGACGGTTCGTGAGGCCGATGGTCTGGCCATGAGTTCACGTAACCAGCACCTGGATGCTGGTAACAGGGTCAAGGCTGCATCACTGTATGCCGCACTCAAACAGAGTCGTACAGCCACTGAAGTCCGACAAACACTTGCCGGGCAGGGCTTTGATGTCGATTATGTCGAAGATATTGCGGGTCGGCGCCTGGCGGCGGCACGCCTGGGTGATACGAGGTTGATTGATAATGTCGAAATCTGAACACGCACAAACACAACCCAATATCCTCTTGCTAATGTCCGGTTCGATCGCCTGCGCCAAGGCATCATCATTAATTTCGGAATGGACAAAGAAAGGACACAAAGTCCGGGTGGCCTGCACCCGCAGCGTGGCCGAGTTTGTCGGGTCTGCTACTTTGCAGGGGCTTGGCGCCGAGTTGATATTCGATAATGTCTTCACACCCGGCCATGCCATGGAACATATTTCACTCGGAAAATGGGCGGATATCATCATTGCCGCACCCGCGACCTCTAATCTGATCAACAAGCTATCGGCTGGTATCGCCGATGATGCCGTGAGCACCGTCTGGCAGGCCGCTTACGGGCAGGGCAAACCCATGCTTATCGTACCGGCCATGAATACCCGCATGTGGCGCTATCCGGCGACGCAGGAAAGCGTCAAGCGATTGAAACAGTGGGGTATCCACGTTTTGCCGGTGGGTAAGGGCGAGTTGGCCTGTGGAGAGCAGGGCGAGGGACGGATGCTGGAACCGGCTGAAATTCTGCAAACGGTTGAGGGCCTGTTGGCTTTTGACCGGCAGGAATCCGGCAAATGTATTCTGATAACCGCGGGTGGTACCCGGGAGCCTATTGATTCGGTGCGTTACATCGGCAATATGAGCAGTGGTCGTACTGCCTCACGCCTGGCTGATGAACTGACAAGTGCAGGCCATCATGTCACCTGGCTGGGTGCTAAAGATGCAGTAAAACCGGATCTGAGCAGTGAAGTGGTGCAGTTCAGCAGCTTTGATGATCTCGCACAGCGTTTACAGGTATTACTGGGTGAAAATGAGTTCGATGCGGTTATTCATGCCGCAGCGGTCAGCGATTTCAGTGTGGATGCTGTTTTAACGGAGGAGGGCGATTCGCTCGATATGCAAAAGGGCAAGCTTTCTTCCAGTTCGGATCTGTTGTTGCGACTCAAACGCAATCCAAAATTGCTGGACCGGATCAGGGCCTGGTCAAAAAACCCGGACATACGTGTGATTGGTTTTAAGCTGACTGATACTGAGGAACTCCAGCAACGTGTTGCGGCAGTGAAAAAACAGTTCGATAATTCGAAGGTCGATGCCGTGGTACACAATGATCTGTCGGATATCAGTAAAGATTCCCACACGTTTTGTTTACATACACTCACGCAAGAGCCGGTGCATTGCGCGGATGGTGAAGCACTGGCTAAAACAATCAATAATCTGATGGAGACAGTCTGATGAAACTATGCCTGGACGTGGGTAACAGCCATATTTATGGTGGTGTGTATAAATCAGGCCGCGTTTTACTGACTTTCCGCAAGGCGTCAAAAACGGGCTCGTCCTCGGATGAATTCGGTCTGTTTTTCCGCTCCGTATTACGGGAAAACGGTATCGATCCCAACCAGGTCACTGAAATTGCCTTGTGCAGTGTTGTACCGGAGGCGATCTACGCGATCTCGGCCGCCTGCCAGAAGTATTTCGATATTCGCCCGTTCATCCTGCAGGCCGGCGTCAAAACCGGTTTAAAAATCCAATACAGGAACCCGCTGGAGGTGGGTGCCGATCGCATCGCCAATGCCATCGCCGGAATTGATCTGTTTCCCGGTGAAAATTTGATTATCGTGGATCTTGGCACAGCAACCACCCTGTGTGCCGTCGGTAAAGACCGCTCCTACAAAGGTGGTGTCATTCTGCCTGGTCTGAAAATGTCGATGCAGGCACTCGAAAGTGGCACATCAAAACTCGGCTCGGTCGAAATCATCCGCAAGGATACCTGTCTCGGTCGTACCACAGCAGCAAGCATTCAGTCCGGATTATATTACGGTCACCTCGGTGCCTTGCAGGAGATAATGAACAGAATTCAAGCGGAAGAATTCGGTGGGCAGCGCCCTAAAGTGATCGCCACCGGCGGGTTCGCAAGCCTGTTCACTGAAGCCGGCCTGTTTGACCAGGTAATGCAGGATCTTGTGTTGCATGGGTTGTTGGTAGTGCTGGAGATGAATTCCGTAAAGCAGGTAGTCTTATGAAAGTCATCGCATTGATTGAGAACACAAAGCTGGAAGGCAGCCAGGACCTTGTTGCAGAGCATGGTTTATCGCTATATATCGAATGCAATAACAAGAAGATCCTGTTTGACACGGGAGCCTCGGAGGCGTTCGGGCAAAATGCTGAAAAATTGGACGTCAATCTCCAGGACGTGGATATACTCGTCATTTCGCATCATCATTTCGATCACGGCGGTGGCCTGGCCCGTTTTCTGCAAATTAACCACAAGGCAAAGGTATATCTGCGTAAAAGTGAGGAAGAGGATTTCTATTTCCGGGTGCCTGGTCTCATAAGCAGGTATATAGGACTCAACCAGGAGTTACTGCAAGAGCACGTCGACCGGTTTGAGTTTATAGACAGTTTCACTGAAATTATTTCCGGTGTGTACATTCTCACCGGGATACCACGGCAATATGCGCAACCGAAGGGCAACCGGCGGTTGTTTGTCAAAAATGGTGACACATTTAGCCAGGACACTTTTCAGCATGAATTGATAATGGTTGTGATTGAGGGAGGTGAAATGGTGGTTTTCACAGGGTGCTCACACAACGGCGTACTGAACATGATAGCCGCCGCTACACAGCAATTTCCTGATACACCAATAAAAGCAGTGTTTGGTGGTTTTCACCTGATAGGTCTGCCAAAACTAAATACGATGGCAGGAAGTAAAAAAGAGGTCAGGAACATAGCTGCAGAGTTATTGAAGTACCCGATTGGGCAGGTATATACCGGGCACTGCACAGGCAAGAAGGCTTACCGGGTTTTAAAGGGGGTAATGGCTGAAAAACTGGACTATTTCTCAACCGGCAGCGAAGTGGTGGTGTAAGTGAAATTAACGATTATTCTCTCAGCGTTACTGTTGGCTGCCTGCCAGGAGAACCCACTCACACTGATTGAATGGCAATGAAAATGGTGAAAGGGCAGGGTTCAGTCAGGCCTCTTTTATTCGCCTGATTGTGGGGCTGCCCTCATCAGATAACGCAACTTCAACATTTTTCTGTGCTTCAAGTTCTTGCATGATATTGATAAATTCACGACCCACAAAACGACTCAGTATGTCGCGTACGAGTGGTTGATATCCGATGCCATGGTAGTTTGCGATGAGCTTCAGCTTTCTAATCAGAGGCTTCTGTAGTCGAATTGAGATGAGCTTCAGTTCAAGTGCATCTTCCAAAGCCAGTTCTTCTTCCAAACTGGCCTCAATAGCATGCTCCGCAGCCTGACCGAGTTTTCCGTCTTCCCAATTCTGCGTAGTTCCTTTGATTTTCGATACCATTCCTGCTGCTCCGGTGTAATTCATTACTATGAGAGAAAGCTCGCCTTGCTTTTGTAAATCTGCATTTCCCGCTGGTTAGGTTCATAAGCGGTTTTCAGAATAACGCCTCCATCTGTAACCATAAAGACCAGTTTTAACTCACGCAAATGGTCTGTTTTTGCAATGATCCACATAGTAGGTGGGTCAGATTGATGTTCTTCCCTTTCGTCTTTAAGTGCTGTCCGTTCGCGATTCGTAAAGCACTCTCTTACTTCCTTTTCAGTGACCTCATGCTTTTGCAGTAATTTGGCCTTCACCTTTTTGGATATGAATAATCTCACTTTCAAGTCTAGTCTGGTTTAGAGGTTATGTATATACATAAGAGATACAGCGTGTCGAAAGCGACAAGGGTGTCTGCCGCACATTCAGGTATGCTACGCCTCTAGATAATTGTATTGGCCGGGTACGAAATACCAGTTGTTGGTACCGAATTTTTTTGGAATATTGCATGGATTCAGTCTAATCTGAATCCGGCTATGTCAATAGAGCAGTATTGCGCTGTTACTTGTAGGAAATCTCCTCAATATTAATTCTGTGGATTTATGCGTCGGTTGGCTTGTTTTCATTCTCCTTGTTCTTTTTCTTATCTTTGGTGACCGCCCCGGTTACAACCAGGCGCATGGCATCTTCAAAGGGCATATCCAATGGTGTCAGGCAATTGCGGGGTAAGAACAGGGTGTATCCGCCGATCTGGTAACTCATTGGCATATACACGGCGACCGGGTCTTCGGCTGATGGCGTGAAGGGCAGGTCGTCGAATTGCTCGCGCGTGACAAAGCCGATCACCTGGAATGACTGGCCCGGCAGTTGCACCATCACAACTTTGCCCATCTCACTTTCCTTGTCCGGGCTCAGGTAACCGATAAAGTCCTTGAGGGCGATGTATATGGTTTTGACCAGTGGCAGGCGGTGGAATATCGCGTCTCCCAGGTTGAACAGCTTTTGGAAAATCAGAACGTGTGACAAAAGGCCGATCAGGGCAATCAATGCGAGTCCGGATATCAGCCCCATTCCCGGCACATACCAGCCAGCGGGCAGGGTGAATTTCAATACCGCGCCCATTAACTGTTCTGCACCGGTGGCCATCCACCACAAAATGGCAAGTGTCAGCGCGATCGGTATGACAACCGCGAGCCCTTTCAGAAACAGCTTACCCAATGCATTCATGGTGTTGCGTACCCAGAAATGGGTTAATAATCGTTATATCCCGAATCTTCTGCCCGTGTTGCAAATCTTCGGTGAATAAGGTGTCGCAATTGCCGGCCAGTGAGGCAGCCAGGATCAAAGAGTCGTAGAATCCATATTTCCATCTGTCCTGGATATTCAGGGCATCCCGGTAAAGATCAATGCTGGAATGCACTTCACAAAGTGGATTCAGTACTTTTTCCAGATAGAGAGCACTATCTGTCTCTGTCAGAGGAGTGGCAAACTTCCGGGTGGCTACGTTCAGGAACTCCTGTATGACCTGGAAGCTGATAATTGCTGTTCGATCCCGCAGCGCAGATTCGACCATCGTTCTTGCCGCCTCACGCTTTCCAGGGTCCTGGTCATCGAAGGTGTAGATTAGGATATTCGTATCCAGAAAAGCTTTACCGCTCATTCATTTCGTCTCGTGAGAAATGCCTGCCCGCCTTACCGTACTCGAGATGTTTCATCAGGTCTGAGTAGTCTGCACCGGCGTGCCCTGTGCTGATATATCGGACCAGCCACCCACGAAACAGGGCATTGAGGGTCGTTTTGTTCCGTACGGCCATTTCCCGTGCCTGTTGGATGTGGTTCTCCTCGGCATTCAATGTGATGTTTTTACCCATCTGCAGTCTCTATTTTCAACACTGTAATAGTGTACACAGTTATAGTGTCTTTACCAAGCCCCCACACTATGAGAATAAACCGTGCAAATACCAACCGGGGTGGGGTTTGTATTCATGAAAAGCCCACAGGGTGCTGCCGTTTGAGTCCCGTACCACGAAATAATCCCTGCGGCAGTCCCTACCATCCCACCAGCCGGATTCGATACGTTCGGGGCCTGTCAGTATGCGGTAGTTATCGATTCGGCAGCGTTGTGGCTCGGGTAATAGCCAGGCTGGCCGGCCGGGCCGTGCGGTGTAGGCGGCTGGTTCGTCCAGTTCCCGTAATGACCAGCTGTGTTCCGGGCGGTGATCTTGCCGTCCTGTGATCCCCTTGACCGACTCCTTGCCCAGTCGGGCCTGCAGACGTTCAATGACGTTGCTGTCTGATTTTACAGAGGCTTTACCGGCCTCTTGTAACAGACTTTCCTGAACCACCACACAGGGCAGGAAGTGCGATGCCTGTAAACGGATATGACGTACCGGGCAGGGCAGTTGCAGGCGCTCCAGGCGTTCGCGTAGCAACAGCATCAGGTGAGATTCGGAACGTGTGGCCTGGCGCAGGTTCAGGCAGATGGTTTCCGTGCCCTTATCCAGTTGCAGGCGAAGTTGCAGAACCTGTATGCCACGGTCACGGGCGCGCAATACCCCGCATAATTCCTGTACCAGCCGTTTGAGGGGGAAGATCAGGCCCTGGGTATGTTCCGTATCCGGTAAATCCAGTCCGGCTGAGAAACTGTCCGGCGGGCGGAAGGTTCTACAGGGGTCGGGACGCTGACCCAGCAGGCGGTCCAGGTAGTCGCTAACTGCAGGCCCCAGGCGCCTCGCCAGCGCCTTGCGCGGCAAGCGGAAAATCTCAGCGGCGGTGCGGAACCCCGTCTTTTGCAAAGCCTGTATGGAGGCGGGTGGTAAGTTCAGACAAGCGATATCAAGTGCGCCAATGCTTTTACGCAGTTCCTTGCCCGTACGGATAATCAGGCCGTGCCGGGCGGCCAGTTGGGCTGCCTCCGGTATGGGTGCAACGCCACTTCTTACCCGGTAGCCAAGTTGTTCAAGTTCTGTATTGATGCGCTCTGCCAGGGTTTCAGCATCGCCAAACAAACGCCGACTGGCGGCAACTTCCAGCAACAGGCTATTGCGTTGCGGGACGATACAAACCTGGCTACTGTACTGGTAACACCAGGCGGCAAGGCGCTCCAGGCTGGCCACTTCATCCAGTTGCGGAAAGTACAGGGCCAGCCACTGGGGCTGTTTGCTGGTGTTGGTATCTGCGGCCATGAAAGTAGTGTGTCAGTACCTGTTCTCCATTCATGAGAATAGAAATAAATTTAACTGTATCACGGTAATGAGGCCGGGGCTTACCGCGCCTTGCGCCAGGCCCGCTTGGCTGGTCCGACGATGCGCTCCCAAACCTCATCAGGAGTGCCGTCGCCGTCAATACTGGTGACCTTGCCATCTTTTCCGTAATAATCGACCACCGGCAGGCAGATCTTCTTGTGCTGCTCAAGGCGATGAACGATGGTGCTGGTCTCCAGATCATACTGCATCCGGCGGTCAGTTTTACCACGCTTGTCCAGACGTTTGATCAACTCCAGGGTGGGGCATTGGATATCCAATACGAAATTTACCGAGGAGTGAATCTTGCGCAACAATCCGTCCAGGATGTAGGCCTGTACCAGCGTACGGGGAAAGCCCTTGAAGATGAACCCATTGGCATCAGGGTTGCGTTTGATGTGCTTTTCAATAAGCTTGATGACGATCTCGTCCGGCACCAGGTCGCCCTGGTCAAAAATGGCTTGCGCGGCCTTGCCCACGGGGGAGTTCTTTTTGATCTCCTCCTTGAGCATCTCACCGGTGGACAGGTAAACCAGGTTGTACTGGTGGGCCAGGTTGCGGGCTTGAGTACCCCGGCCAGCGCCTGGATAACCCATCAATACGACGTTGAACAGCACCTTGCGCTGTTCAGTTTTGATGACCTCTTCCAGCTTGGCGTAGATCTGTTCGATCGAGCCATCGCCGGCGATGGGGAAATAAAGGTCCTGGTCCTTGTAGAACTGGGCCACCGGGGCGGTCTTTTCTTCGTATTCGCGCAGCCTGTTGTTGATGACGTCTTCGGTGTCATCGCTGCGGCCACTGGTTTTCGCGCGGTTCATAAGGCGTTTGAAAGATTCTTCGGGGCTGACCTCCAAACTCAGCAAACAGGTCAGGGAGGTGTGCATTTTCAGCAGTAGCCCTTCCAGAATATAGGCCTGTACA
>Ga0190293_1000871_pt1 | contig 10744 bp, 9 predicted proteins | sample 48693001_MG_FD_161671 | JGI IMG/M metagenome (GOLD analysis project Ga0190293, IMG submission 161671) | Hydrothermal vent microbial mat bacterial communities from Southern Trench, Guaymas Basin, Mexico - 4869-30-0-1_MG | ecosystem: Environmental > Aquatic > Marine > Hydrothermal vents > Microbial... | reverse complement strand
CATTCGGTTGCCATCAATGATATCATTGATTACAATGAAATCACTCTTTCAAATTCCGTCCGTTCTTATGGCCAGTATCACGATCCGAAATCTCGACGACCAGGTAAAGTCCCAATTGCGTATTGCCGCAGCCAGGCATGGTTGCTCAATGGAAGAGGAAGTACGACGAATTTTACGCCGTGCACTGATGGCAGAAAGCGACAAAGGCCAGTTTGGAAGCCGCATTCATCAACGGTTTGCAATACTTGGTGGCATTGATCTGCCGGAAGTTGACCGGTCTGCCCCCCGATCTGCCCCGAATTTTTCCGACCCTGAAGAATGATCCTTCTCGACACAAATATCCTGTCCGAATTAATGCGGACCGGCGCTTCACCGAAAGTGATCAAATGGCTGGATCAACAGGCAGCATCAGCACTTTACATAAGCTCCATCACCCGGGCGGAAATTGAGCTTGGAATTTGCCTGTTGCCCACTGGCAAAAAGAAAGACGGCTTGAAAGCCGCCGCGCAAGACATGTTTGATGACTTTTCCAGCAGATGCCTGTCATTTGATGAATCAAGTGCCGTTGTCTATGCACAACTGGTAGCAAAGCGACGGGCTTTGGGTCGTCCTGTCAGTGTGGAAGATGCCCAAATTGCATCCATTGCAATAACTCACTGCCTGACACTGGCCACACGAAACACCAGTGACTTCAAATTCATTGACGAGTTGACACTCATTAACCCCTGGGATTAATTCAGCGGCACCAACAAGTTCGACGCTGACAAAAGGTCATGACTTCAGATCTGTCCTCTATTCTGCTTTTACTCTGCCAAAGACTGTTTAGCAGTTGCTTTCACGATATAACGTTTCGGCGCATGGCCAACAAAGTAAAATGGGTAGCAGGTAACAATGGTCAAGGTCTTGTCCGTTGTTGGCGCTAATATGGAAGTGTCGCTCTTGGGTATGATAGTGATTGATGTAACCGCATAGCTTTCAACCCCGCGGGTCGTTTGTATCTCAATATCGTCACCTACTTCGATGTCTTTAAGTACCCGGAAAAACCCATCTCGATGACCGGAGATTCCGAGGTTGCCGACCTCGTCCATTTTCGCCATTCCCTTGATACGCCCGATACCGCGGTTCAGGTAAAACTCGCCCGTCCCATTATAAATAGGAACATTAATATTCAATTTTTCTATCGTGATTATCCCCAGTGGCGGTGCGGTTTTAACTTTCAGCGTTTCCTCGTAATCCGTGATTCGCTTCGCATTCCATAAGGACGTGTCGGGCTCACTAAAGTGTGTAAGGACGTTGTCACCCGTATACGGATCCTGAATCCAAATGGGCGTTAGCTCCGAGGATTGATCACCCTCGCCGGTATTCGCCTCAGCCTGAATAAACATCATAAGCAATGCTAGTCCAGCCAGGTAACAACCCACTTTCAACTTTTTACATGTATGTTTCATATTTTGCCTCACCATGAACCTTAACGCTATTCCAGCACCAATATCAACCTGGCCAGCATGCCACTGCTTTCGCCTTTCTCACCATCCTTTTCGTTCCAGATATACTTATAACCAACGTTAACCGAGAAAAATGGCGTCAGCCACCAGTTCAGCCCGAGTGTGGCAATCTGCATATCACCACCATTGATAGCACCATCCGTTAAATTAATATCAGAATAACGTGTGTATACCTCCCAGGCCCCTTTACCATTCTGATAAACAGACTTGGCAACAGGAATGCCCCCAAATACACCACCCTTGTTATGGTATCCGCGCATTTCACCAGTCAATACCCACGAGGCCTCAACAAAGTAACCATCAAAGGAAGGGTTCCCCAGTGCAGGGTTACTGACATCGGTACGGGTGTATTCTGCGGTCAGCAAGGCAGGACCCCGTCGCCAGGCCAGTTCAGCGTTGTAGGTTTGAGTTTCATCTGCCGGGTGAAAACCTGTATCTACAAAATCCGGGGCCTTGTTAAATTCAGGCTCGGTTACATAACGAAAGCCCTGACTGGCATCCGAGTAACGATACCCTGCCCCCACATGCAAAAGATTGCTCTCGTCTTCACTGACCAAAGGAGCCCAGGTAAGACGCCCTATATATTGATTGGCACCTTCATCAAAACTGTTATTCTCCTCCAACCAATTGTTGAAAGCTCCAAAAGCCCAGCTGGATTTTCTTTCAGCACTAAAACCACTCCAGACAATACCTATATTGCGGGAAGGAAGCATGGCATCCGACACTGCGGCCCGCTCCTGATTGGCTAGAAAGGTGCCGCCGGTCAGACGATTCATGGAAATCGGCTCTTTTTGCTTGCCGATACTCATTACCGAGCTTTTAAAAAATGGAATATCCAGACGATAGTCAAAAAAGGTGAGATCGTCCTTGTCCCGAACTTCAAATCCCTTGTCAAAAGCATTCGTGGCTGCAAAAATTGTATAAATCCAGGGTTTCTCAAAGTTCAACGTACCAATAAATCCAAAACGGAAGCCCCTGATCTCACCACCATCAAGAATACTGAGATCACGCCACTGATTTTCGCTGCCCTCATCCTGTGACAACCAGTTCATCCTGTCGATCACCAGTGCGGAAACAAAAATACCATTGACATATTTCGTTTGAAACCTGTTCCACTTGGTCGTGTCCTGGTAGTTCAAGGGCACCATAAACGGGGGTGGCGTATAAGCCAGCCAGCCGGGTTTTTTGGGCTCTTCATCCACTTCGTCAGCAACCACGCCAACGAGCAGGTTCTTAACCACGATCCCATCATCAACCGCAAAAATCGAGTAGGTGAAGGTATCCATCATCACTTCGAAATTATCACGCGGGTCATCTTCAAAAATGATAAAGCTGGGCTTCTGACCTATCTCAAGCTTGCCCAGTAATATGCCCTTATGAGCATTGACCACCATGTCCGCATCATCACGGGATATTTTGTCTTCGGTCACAATATCCAGCTTGTTATCACTAAGCAGTATGTTGACGACTTTGTCTTCTACAGCACCACCGGGGTCAAAGAGAATGACATTGCGGATTAATACCCGGTTCGGGCCTATGGTTTGAGCATGCGCCGAAAAAGACACCATCAGTACCAGTAAAGCCGCAAGACCCCAATTGACGTAAGAACCTCTGGAATTGACCATCACTTAATAACCATTTTATTGTCTTGATTGTGCGGCTAATAATAATGCAATATTACTTACGCAATATTACTTAATATTGTGTAAATTCAATACGGCCAATCAATACAGACACGGGGAGCCCTGATGAGCATTGATCAACTTGACCTGGGGCGAGTCGGTGCCTACCTGGAGGCCCACCTGGACGGTTTCAAAGGCCTTCACAGGGCAGAAAAATTCTCGGATGGACAATCCAACCCCACATTTCTGCTGAGCGCCACATCCGGTCGCTATGTATTACGACGCCAACCGCCCGGGGACTTACTCAAATCCGCCCATGCCGTAGACCGGGAATACCGGGTGATGACCGCCCTGCGTGACAGCGCCGTGCCGGTGCCGCACACCTATCACCTGTGTACCGACCCGGATGTTATCGGCAGCATGTTTTACGTGATGAGTTTTGAGAACGGTCGTATCTTCTGGAATGCTGCACTGCCGGAACTGGATAACCTGCAACGTGCAAAGATCTATGATGAAATGAACCGCGTGCTGGCGGCACTGCACGATATCAATCCGGAAGATGTGGGCCTCGCTGATTACGGTTACCCCGGAAATTATTTTGAACGCCAGGTGAGCCGTTGGAGCAAGCAATACCGTAGTTCAGAGACCAGCACGATTGCGGATATGGATCGGCTGATCGAGTGGTTGCCAGCCAATATGCCGCAAGATGACGGCAGTGTCAGCCTGATCCATGGCGACTACCGCATGGATAACATCATGTTCCACGCGGACGAAGAGAAAGTTATTGCAGTACTGGACTGGGAGTTATCCACCCTGGGCCACCCCTATGCCGACCTGGCCTACCAATGCATGCAATGGCGTTTTGATTATGATGCGGTGCTGCCGGGCCTGGGTAAACTGGATCGTGCATCGCTGGGAATCCCCACCGACAAGGAATACGTGGCACGTTATTGCGAACGTCGCGGACTTGCCGGGATACCGGACTGGGATTTCTACCTGGTTTTCAGTTTATTCCGCCTGGCCGCCATTGTTCAGGGCGTGCTCAAACGTGCCATTGACGGTAACGCATCCAGCCAGAAAGCCTTCCAGTACGGCGCCATGGCGCCCGTGCTGGCTGCCATGGCAGTGGAAATTATTGACCAGGGATAGACGTTTTTACCTTCTGAGCAGTGCCCACCAACGGGCTATATTCAACAGGCTGGCCAACGAAGCGGAGAGATAAGTCAGCGCTGCCGCCTTGAGTAAACGGCGGGCGTGCGGCAGGTCTACCTGCTTGAGGATGCCGCCTTTTTCCAGCAACGGTAAGGCACGGTTGAAACTGGCATCAAGTTCAGTTGGCAGGGTTACCATATGTACCAGGGTGGTGGCACCGAGGCTCATGAAGCCGCCCAGTATCATCAACAGGCTGACCAGGGGTGCACGGGTGAGCATACCAACCAGTGGCGCAGCCATCAAAATTCCGGCACCCATTTTTTGTATCGGTTGGGTCAACATAACAAGTTGGCTACGAATTCTCAGAGGCGCATAACCACTCGCATCCTGCAATGCATGTCCAACCTCATGCGCTGCCACGGTGACCGCGGTCAGTGAACGGCCATTGAGTTTGTCGGGCGTGAGGCGAACGACCTTTTCCACCGGATCGTAATGATCGCCGTCGGGCGTTTCCTCAACTTTCACATGCTGAAGATCATTGCTATCAAGCAAATGCCTGGCCAGTTCCCCACCGGTACCTTCATAACGATCTTCCGGCTTGCTATAACGCGACATAACCTTACGCACCCACAGGCCGGGGCCGAAGACGAGTGCAAAAATGAAAATGACAGGCAGAAGCAGGTGCATGCTTTCATGATAACCGCATATGGGATGTGGTTGGTTGGTATTAACAGGTGCTTGTATAATATGACGATCTGAACCAAATGCGGTTCCTGCCTTCAAAGCATGCTGATATCGAAACCGGAATCCACTAATGAAGTCTTTATTGAAAAGTTCTCTGCTGCTCATAACCATGGCCATGGTTGGCAGCATTTCCGGCAATACCGGTGGGGAAAGAGCGCTGAAATTTTTTCATACTCATACCGGTGATTCCCTGCAAGTCGTCTACTTCAGGCAGGGTGAATACGATCCTGATGCCCTTGCGGAACTCAGAGTTTTCCTTGCCGACTGGCGGGATGGAAGACAGCACGATCTTGATCCGCAGTTGATGGATATCCTTTGGCAGATACAGCAAGCCACCGGCTCAATCGATACCTGGGAAGTGATATCTGCTTACCGTTCACCTCAAACCAATGAAATGCTGCGCAGCAGAAGCAAAGGTGTTGCCAGGAAAAGTCAGCACCTTCTGGGCAACGCCATTGACGTACGCCTCAGGGGGCTCGATCTTGCGGTGCTGCACGATACAGCCAAGACACTCAAACTGGGTGGCGTGGGGTATTATGCCGGTTCAGATTTTGTGCATGTCGACACAGGCAGGGTACGATACTGGTAACCCAAACAGTTTTTAGTCCATCCACAATCCACCGGGAAAATCTATGCGCGCCAACAAGCGACTGTCAGTACTAATCATTGCATTTTTAATGCTAACAGGCCCAATCGGGTTGCAGGCAACCGAAACCATACCAGCCTCAACAATTAGCCAGGATATCGAACAGTTACTGCGCACCGACAAGCTCTCGATTCGCGGCGCAGATATCCTTACCCGGGCTCTCTTACTTGAGGTTTATCAAGGCCATGATTTTGCCCCCTACTGGACCAGGCCGGCCAGGGTCAGGGAGTTAATGGACCTGATCCAGAATGCCGCAGACCATGGTCTGATGCCAGCGGATTACAATATCGACCAGTTACACCAGGTGCTGCAGCGACGGATGGCCAGGCCTTCTGCAGAGATCGAAGCCGAGGCAGATATTTTGTTGACCGAGAGCCTGTTGCGTTACGGCTATCACCGTCGTTTCGGCAAAGTGAAAGGCAGCACGCTGGATCCGGATATCAACTTCAGAAGGGAAAGTTTCCTCCAGCAATCGACTTCAGTAACCGTAGAACAAGCACTCGAGTCTTCATCACTCACCGATTTCATCCAGATGGCCGCGCCCTCAGGTCCTGTCTACCAGCACTTGCAGGCCCGGCTGGCCGTTTACCGTGATATGGCAGACACAGGTGGCTGGCCCACCGTAGCTGATGACCCCGTGCTTCGCATCGGTGACAATGATCCCCGTGTTTCGGATATTCGCAAACGACTGGCCGCGACCGGTCGTATCAAAGACCATGGAGACCTGAATTCCACGCTGTTTGATCAGGCACTCAAAAATGCTGTGAAAGGGTTCCAGTTACGCCACCGCCTGGGACAGGATGGCATTGTCGGCCAGCAAACCATCGCTGCACTGAATGTCCCTGTAGAACACCGTATCAACCAGTTGCGCACCTCGCTGGAACGACTACGCTGGGTCAACCAGGAGGCCGTCGACACGATGGTGGTGGTAAATATTGCAGGTTTCAGAGCATTCTATTTCAAAGATGGTGCGCTGGAATGGGAAACGCGTGCCCAGGTTGGCAAACACTACCGGCAAACACCGGTTTTCAGAGGCGATATTGCCTACCTGGAATTCAACCCGACCTGGACCATCCCGCCGGGCATCCTGCGCAATGACACACTTCCGGCCATCAAGAGAGACCCGAATTACCTGGCATCAAAAAACATCCGGGTAATCGACAATAAAGGCACTATCGTGGACCCGGCCACCGTGAACTGGAACAAGTACAAAACCAGTGTCCCCTATACACTGCGTCAGGATCCTGGCCCGAAAAACGCGCTGGGTACCGTGAAATTCATTTTCCCGAACAAGCATTTCGTGTTTATGCATGACACACCGCATCCTGAACTGTTCTCACACAAGGAAAGAAGTTTTTCCTCTGGTTGCATCCGCATCCAGGATCCACTCAAGATGGCTGAACTGGTTTTGAATGACCCAGTGAAATACAACCGGTCGGCGCTGGAAGATGTCGTTAATTCACGCGAAACCCAGAGGATACGCCCCTCGCCAAAAATGCCCGTCATCATCGTTTACCTGACGGCCAGCGTGAATGCCGATGGCAAAGTGCGCTTCTATAAGGATATCTACAACCGCGACCAGAAAGTCCTCGATGCGCTCAACGGCCCGGTGGTGATTCAACCACCCAATGCTTAGGAAGCCGCAAGTCAGGCAGCCTGGCTTGTGGGTAAATCAAACTCGAAGCGGGTGCCCTCGTTCAATACGCTGCTGACGGTGATGCGGGTTGCTGGTTCAATGTAACTTCGCAATCAATATACAGACCCTGTGATGTAACATAAACCTGAACTTCGGGGTGGTTTGACTTACCGTTACCGCGGGCAAACGTAACATTGCTGGCCAGCATCGCGGTACTTATCAGTGCTATTGCGCCTATAACTTTTAATGATTTCATTTTCATCTCACCTTTGTTTTCATTTGAAGGAGGGATGAGTTTTACAGAAGAAATTCACGGAACCGTCCCGCAAATATCACGAATTTATAACATCGTACAATGGTGACAAGGTTACTCGGGGAAGCTACGGATAATTTCTTCGTATCGCTTATGGTTGCGGATATTGTCCATGTCTGAATCGTGTATCAACCATTCACGACTGATATTACCCACCTTGATCAGGCAGTTTTCAAGACAGTCCAGGGCATGTTCAACATCTCCGGCCAGGGAGAAAAAGCAGGCGCCGTTGTACTGGATGATGGAATCCATTGGTGCGTTGATCATCGAGGCCTTCATCCATTTTATTGCTTCTTCCGTCTTACCCAGGCGCAGCAAGGCAAACGCCCCCATATTAAGGGCCCGGTTGTCGTCCGGGTTAAGCTCAAGCACGGCCCTCACACGCTTGATACCCTCGCGGGTAACCTCCATGGCTTTACCTCTCTTATCAAGGCTTGTATAAAGCTGAGCTTGCAATAGCACACTCTGAAAATCTTCGGGGCGAACCCTGGATGCCCGCTCAAACAGATTCAGGGCCCGGTTGAGATCGCCTTCATGCACCTTTGCACGGCCGAAGAAATACCAGGCTTCGTAATTTTTGGAATCCAGTTCAATGGCCTTTTCAAATTCTGCCTCGGCTGGCTTGTATTCCTGGTTCATACAATGGGCAATACCTGATGACACATGTGATTCGGCCAGGCCGGGTGCGAGCTTCAGTGCCCGCCTGCTGGTACGTTTCGCTTCTTCAAGGTTGACGTTACTGGCATTGAAATACATGTACTCAAAACCATAGGTGTAGGCGGCGCCTGCCCAGGCACGTCCAAAACGGGGTTCGATATCAATGGCCTGTTTGAACATTTGACGCGCATAGACATTATCCTGGGTAGTGTGCTTTGCAAAATAACTCAGGCCACGAAGGAAAAAATCATAGGCTTTCGGATCCACCTTTTGCTGGGTCACGTTGTGTTTCTGCTTTAAAGAAACACTTAAGGCGCTTGTAATCGAGTTCGCAATTTCTTCCTGAATTTCAAATATGTCCTTCAGTTGACGGTCATACTGGCGCGACCATATGTGAAACCCATCGGTGGTGCTGAGCAATTGTGCAGTGATACGCAGGTTATCACCGGATTTACGCACACTGCCTTCAAGCACTGCCTGCACCCTGAGCTTCCTGCCTATTTTCTTGATGTCATCCTGTTTGCCACCAAATTGAAATGCGGCCACCCGGGAAGCGACCCGCAGATTGGCAACCTTGCACAGGGCATTGAGAATTTCTTCCGCCATGCCCTCGCAGAAGTAGGCCTGGTTACCTTTTACACTCAAATCATCGAAGGGCAATACGGCGATGGAAGGCGCACCATCCTGATAACTTTCGATTTCAGTGGTGGATTCGATATTACCGGCAGGATCCTTATGAATTCCTTGCGGTGTGACTTCATAGGCCCAGGACAGAATCATTGCGATGGGGAAACCAAGCAATATGAGGGAAATTAACAGGGTAAGTGACCAGGGCGGAACACCAAGCCCTTCGAAAACCACCTCGCCGACCTGCATTACGATCCAGCCGACAACGATATACACAAGCGCAACGCGGACGACTTTACGCTTTTTCAGCTGATTCCAGAGATCTTTGATGTGTAGCTCAGTCATGACCACCACCTACTATAAAGATACACCTGAATCGCGGCTAATGGTACGAGCAAAATAAAAGCAAAGTACTTCGATAGAAATCACGGGAGCGTCAGGAGGTCCCGGATATTTGCTTCGCAAATTCCGGGATGACGGTGGCACTGTTAAGCGGGATGACGGTGCCTGTCGGGGTTAGGGTGTAGTTTCCAGAGAGTCAACGATCGCCCTGTAGGCTGCTATGGCGATGTCCTTGCTTTCGTAATGGTTGTCCATAAAGCCGCGATCTGCACTGTTTTTGACGATCACCACACCCGCTTTACGGTCCACGTAAATATACTGACCATAAATCCCAAGCGCCATAAACTCATCATCGGCCTGTTCGGGAATCCACCACTGGTAGCCATAACCTAAAGTCGTATCCGAGTTATCCCGCGGGCCGGGCATCAGATGGGGTGCATCCGGAGTAAGGCTGTCTTCGATCCATTGTGCCGGAATAATTTGCTCACCATTGAGTACACCATAATCACGATACAGCGTTCCCAGGCGCGCATAATCACGGGAAATAAGATTCAGACCACCCAGTACCATGGGCTCACCGGTACTGTCGGCCAGGTAAATTGCATCCTTCTCAGTACCCAGTTTTGACCAGAGTTTTTCATCAAAGTAATCCACGATACTGCTTCCTGTAGCAGCCCGCAGCACCATGCCCAGCACATGGGTATCGATGCTGACGTAGTGCATATAGGTACCCTGCTCGCGCTCGGTGGTCAGCGAGGCGGCAAACTCATCAAAACTGCCACCCAGTGCCATCACACGGCCAAAGCGATTGATATCGCTATTGAAATCACCATAATCCTCGTTGAAATACACTCCGCTGGACATCTGCAGGACATTCTTGATGCTCACACCATCATAACCACTACCTTTCAGGGCGGGTACATAGTCACTGACTGCCTGGTTTAAATCGGGAATATGCCCATCGGTGACCGCAACGCCAAAAATCGCACTCAAAAAAGACTTGGCCATGGACCACGAGATACGCGGGTCCAGTTCTTTTGTGCCCTGGTAGTACTCCTCAAAAGTAATGTCATTGCCCTTGATGACCACCAGCGCTGTGGTGTTGGAATCGACCAGGTAAGATGCCATCGTTCGATTTTCACCATTGTAGTTAAAGGTATCCGGAAGTGCCCTGGGCTGATGGCCCCAGGCATTGACCCTGCCCGAACGCTTGATGGTCACGGTGGGAATCATCGATTGCATGTCTGAGAAATTGGCCACGATCACATCTTCGTCAAACATCCGCACAGTGAAGTAAAGCTGGCGAATCTGGGTCCAATACAGGCCGGTTAATACCAGTATCAGTGCCAGGACCGAAAGGGTGGAATACAAAACGCCTTTACGTGTGATTTTCATGTTCATGTCTGCTGCCGATGTTATTTGATTTGCGTGCCGAAGTTTACCTGAAACACCATTATCCCGGAACAAAATGGACCCCGGATCAAGTCCGGGGAGACATCG
>Ga0190293_1000869_pt1 | contig 10750 bp, 13 predicted proteins | sample 48693001_MG_FD_161671 | JGI IMG/M metagenome (GOLD analysis project Ga0190293, IMG submission 161671) | Hydrothermal vent microbial mat bacterial communities from Southern Trench, Guaymas Basin, Mexico - 4869-30-0-1_MG | ecosystem: Environmental > Aquatic > Marine > Hydrothermal vents >... | reverse complement strand
AAACAACGTTAATATGTATAGTAATCAGGATTTTTTTACCCCAAGGTTGCAGGGAGCTAATTGGGTTCGAAGAATAAACCAACTTAACCCCATGAAGGGAGCGTTTTATCCGCATGGCAGCTGAAAACGATATTATGTTGATATATTTCGAAGAAAATCCACTGGTCTTTGCGCGCATTGAAAACATTCTGCCTGATTCAAAACCGAACTGGTACCATGTAACATTTCTCTTGCTTCAGGTGCCCCCCCAGGTGGTTACGTGGATTCTAAGGGACGTCTATAGCAATGGTGAAACGTTTACCATGGATGGCAAACAGATGCGACTCGAGCTGGTGGAACCACCGGAACCTGAAGCAGGAACCTCCAGGGAAGATCCATCCGTTGAAAAGGATCCGAAACCAGAAACAAAAGGTTCTGTGATATCCTTGAAGGATTTTAAACGATAAAAACCGTTATATCTGCATCTCGCCGGACAGACATTCCCGCATTTTACATGGACTGGTTTATGCAGGGGATCCAGAAAGGGTTCTTCGAAGTGGAGAACCCTTATAATCATAAAACTTTTTTCGTACCGGCTTCCACGGCGGATGTACACACGATTGTCTTCTGGTCAAAAAATTTTGATCCCTTCATTAAGGGGGATTATGGCAGGCAACTGCAGGCATATGGCTATCATCTGTTTTTTAACTTTAGCATAAATTCCGAGTCTGTGCTGCTGGAGCCCGGCTTGCCACGGTTGGAGGAGCGTTTGGCGCAGCTGGAATATCTTTGTAATCATTATGATCCAAGGACCATTAACTGGCGATTTGATCCGGTTTGTTTCTATGAAACAGAGACGCATGAGATTCAAGATAACCTGAAAGATTTTTCTATGATCGCCGGGAAAGCGGCGGCCATGGGTGTCAAAAGGTGTATTACGAGCTTTATGGACATGTACCCAAAAATCAAGAAGCGGCTGGCAAGGCAGCCGGACCTTGATTTTGTCGATGTCCCCATGAAAAAGAAAATAAACGTACTGGAAGATATGAGCCGGATACTCGAACATCTGGGGATCTCGCTGCAAACCTGCTGTGAAAGGGATTTGCTGGAACAGGTTGCGGATGATCTGCCAATAGGCAAAAGCGCCTGCATACCCAATGACCTGATTATGAAACTGTTTGGTGGACGCGTTTCATTGGGAAAAGATTCCGGGCAGCGTGTCAGGGCCGGCTGCGGTTGTATGAAATCCATGGATATCGGATCCTACAGCCGGCAGCCCTGTTATCATAATTGTTTGTACTGCTACGCTAATCCCTGCCTAAGTTGAGAGATTGTCGATCTTACCGCATCTGCTGTGTCAGATGCCATGCCGCATAGTACACTATAGCGGAACGGCATCTTCTTTGCAGCTACGGCAACCTCAACAATCTCTCAACTTAGGCAATTAACCTGGCAGCTAAATATGATTTTATTCTTGAGATAACAACATGTTTCACATCGGAAACGTCAAATTAGACAATATGACCATCCTGGCTCCTCTGGCCGGTATCACCAACCTGCCCATGCGCCTGATTGCAAAGGAGGTTGGGTGCGGCCTTGTATGTTCGGAGATGATCAGTTCCAATGGCCTTGTCCATCAATCCCAAAAAACCGAGAAACTACTGGAGAGTGTACCAGAGGAAAAACCACTCTCAGTTCAGATTTTCGGGGCGGACCCGGGCATCATGGCAGCGGCGGCAAAAATCGTCGAATCCTCTGGTGCCGATATACTCGATATCAACTTTGGCTGTTCTGTGAGAAAAATATTGAAAAGTGGCTCCGGGGCAGCCCTGATGAGAAAATCCGACCTGGCGGAAGCTGTCATCAGATCGGTTCGCGCGGCAGTCAAGATACCAATGACAATCAAAATCAGGACCGGCTGGGAAAAGAACGGAGACGATGCACGGATCATCGCGAAAATCGCTGAGAACGAAGGGGTTGATGCAATTGCGGTTCACCCCAGAACGGTGTCACAGGGTTTTAAAGGCCGCGCGGACTGGCAGGTAATATCTGAGATCAAGCGGGCGGTATCTATACCGGTCATCGGCAACGGCGATATTGTCACAGCCCAGGACGCGATTCAAATGGTGACGGAAACCGGCTGTGATGCTGTCATGGTCGGGCGGGCAGCGATAGGCAACCCATGGATTTTCAGGCAGATAAACACTTTGCTCAAAGGCGAGAACTTTCACGAAACAGACATCCCCTCCCGATTTCACATGATGACGCGCTACTTGGCAGCATCCGTGGCCTATTTCCGTGAGGAACACGCCTGCTATATGATGCGTAGCAGGCTTGCCTGGTTCGTGAAAGGGTTGCCCCATGCCAGACATTTTCGCGAATCCATCAAACACATATCCACGGAGAAGGAAGCCCTGGAATTGATCAAGAACTACCGGAAATTGTTGGAAGCCCCTATCAATGCAAGATTCGGCCTGTTGTGATCAATCGCACACCGGAAGTTTTTCAGGTGCCTGATATCTACCGTTTTATTGGAGACATCATAGAAAACTGTGCCCATTTTTTTTGAGATTCTATACGCCCAAATGCGGCAATATCCACCAATGTGATAAGTGAAATTCAAATGAAAGTAGCAATTTCTTTCAATGGTTTTTTAGAAATGTTCGGTACTGTCACATCCTTTTTGGGGTAACCCGTTACAAGAATCATGAAGGCCTTTTCATTTGAAGGCCGATTCAAAATCTTATTCAAAAAAGCCATTGGGCTGGGAGTATAAGTCAGCGAAACCAATCCCGCATGATGCAAGGCGTTAATTAAAATCCCGGTGGAGATACCCACCGATTCTTTGACATAGTAATGTTTAGTTTTGTTCCCCTCGACGTCTATTCCGTATTTCTGCGAAAAAATGACTATCAGACATGGAGCCTGGTCTAAAAAAGGTTTCTGTGCATGGGTTCCCAGATGCGAAAGTGCGTTCAACCAGACATCTGGAGCCCGATGTTCGTAAAAGGCTCGTTCCTCTATTTCTGCAGCTTCTCGAATACGATGCTTAATCACCGGATCACTCACCGCCACAAAATGCCATGGCTGCTGATTGGCACCGCTGGGGGCCGTTCCAGCAGCCTTTAAGCAATACTTGATTACATCCTTTGGCACTGGTTTTTCAGAAAATTCACGAACGGTACGCCGCCGCGTAAGGCCTTGGTATAATTCAATCGCACGCTCCTGCATTACATTCGGTGCATATTGACGGTATTGGTTAAGCGGCACAAATTCGGGTTCCTTCATAATCAATATCTCCGTGTTCGATGAGCATATTATAGTTACGTTCAACCAAATATTTTAATAAAACCTGAACTGAGCGATTTTTCCCGAAGAGACGTGCCGAGATCTTGATGGAGAAGGGTTCGCAAAAAACATAGGCATACCCGTGGATCTGTCGAGGCTTTTTGCGAACCCTTGATCCGCAAGAGATTGGTGCAGATCGAGATAAAAATCGCTCAATTCAGGTAAAAGAAACTCCCGGTCGCAAGCGGTCGGGGTAAAGATTAAATCTTTCTGAGTATGTAAATATACACCTCTACTGCCATTTTGTCTTTCGTTTTCACTTTAATCAAAATGCGTTTGTATTCCTCGCCTTCAAAATCATCTAGTTCATCCCAGTGACTATCGAGCTTGTCTGAACTAAAAATGTATCCTTTGATCTCATCTCCAGAATTATCTAAAACAATGCCGGGATATCCCATTTCAGCTCCCCAGCCCTGTTGTTTTAGATAACCATTCACTGAAGCTTCTTCCCATGTTCCTCCGATAGAGTTAAGAACATGCTCGTTAGGTCCGCCTGGGACTAAAGTACCATATACAAATAGACGTTGTGTCATTTCCCTTCCATGAAGATATCAGAACGATTACCAAAAGCCTGGGTAAATGGGTTGTCTTTATCTGTATCCCATTGAGCCGGGTTGTTTCTTATATATTCCCGGATGCGGGTCAATTCTTTTTCGTTGCGGACGATGTGTTCATAATAATTACGCTGCCATAATTTACCAGGAAACGGTGTCCACCCGTGTTGCTTTACACCCTTTATATATTCGTGCGTGGAGATCGATTTGAATGCGCTGATGATATCCCCTAATCCCGCTGTAGGGGCAGGCCTTGTGTCTGCCCGTTTTGGCGAATCGCATACGGTTTTTAGGGTACCCACAAGGGGCACCCCTACAATGGCAATGACGACATGAATATGATTTGGCATGATGACATTTTCGATTAATTCGATATTCGGAAACCGTTGTGGCAATTCATTCCAAATATTCGTTATCATTGACCCTGCGTTATTCAACACCATTTCTTGGTTTACGATTTTACCGAACAAACACTTTCGGTCCTTTGTACAAATGCTGAAAAAATATGCACCAGCCCGAGAATAATCATATCCTGGCAAACGAATCGATTTTCTTTTTTGCCTAACATCCATATTTTTACTGAATCGTTGATTACGCTAATAGATCTTCAATCCGGAAATACTGATATATTGAGAGATAATAAAATCTCCCACCTATATCATTCCCGTCATCTCAAAAAGCATCGAATCCATACTTATCTCCTCTGGATTCTTGAGATACACTGTCCTTTTTGATTTCTTCACCAGAGAAAGTGAATATTCGCAGTTGATATGGAGATACATCGTGCGTTTTTGAATTTATGGTATTATTACCGATACCATCTAGTCATGACCAGCGTACCATGGGAGTCCCTACCAATGCAAGATTTGGTCGATGGTGATTATAATCGCACATCGGTAAAATTTTCGGTGCCTGATGGGCTATTGATAAAACACTAATTAGATAACTGCAGGATAGTTGGAGATCACAGGTTTTGAGAGGAATCATTTTATTCAAGTTTCGGCGTGTAAAAAGGATTACCGGGATCATCATTGGCTGCTTTTATTTCCTCTTTCGACGGTAAGTGATTCATCGCACGGGTGATTGCCAGACGCATTGCCTCGTGATTATGACTATAAATCAGGTCGGCATCGTCTGCTTCCCAATTCACCCATACACCAGCGATGATTGCCCAGTTATCTTCGGCCTCTCTGGGAAGTACGCTTTCTTGGGTACACTCATATACGGCTTTTGCAATACCTGCCTGTGCAGGACCCCATGTCATATTGGAGTGTGTGTCTCCTCTAAGATCAGCCTTTGCGGAAAATAATGTTGCGGGTTTTACGGGAACATTAGGTTTATGGATGACCATAAACGGAATATATCCCATTCGTGGTGCTGCAACGCTGGATGCTATTGCAGTACCTACGGGCCCATCTTTTGGTCCGATAAACACATTGATATGAGCAGCATTTGGTCCGCTGCCTACGAAGGCTTCACCTATATACATAATTTATTTCGTGTTTAATGGTTCGGGTTGTAGGAAATGGTTATCACATGTCCGTAGGATTTGACGAATTACCGACTTTTACTATTTGGTAGTAACAACGGTACAAGAAAGACAATACACGCAACTAAGAAGAAGACACTACCGATGAAGGTCAAGGTATCATGGCTTCTCAAACTTGATAAAATAAAAAAAATGGCGCTAAAAATGAAAAGTACCCAACCGAATAGCTGAAATTTAATTTCCCGTCCGAATGGCTTTTCATGTTTTTTCATTGCACACCTGATGGCGTTACAAGTTTAAACCACATGTTGATACATTGACATTCAATCTATATGAACAAGTCTATTGGTTCATAGTTGAAATGAAGCAGCCGCCACCGCCACCATCATTGTCGCTAATAGTGGCAATAAAAGTACCACTGTCATCAGTTACAGAATACCACCAGCCTGACATATTCGATCCCAACCTCATTTCTTAGCCCTAAACAGAATAAAATTGCGAAACAACCCACCCACTATCAGAACAACAGAAATCGCAAGAAGCGACTGAAGATAAGCCAACAGTGACAACGTTACTTGTTCAACCGAAAGGCCGTTATTGATGTAGGTGTAAACGTAATTGATCGCCAATGGGATAAAATCCAGAAGACATCCACATGATTTTCTAATTTATATTGGCAAGATAATCAAGGCCATTTTAATGCCTATATACTGCCTATCTAATATGGGGATCATGTGAAAGAATTTAGGTGAGTTTGTAAATTAATTTTTTTATTTTTTATATCAAGCTTATTTCTTATATTCTCTCTATGACGTTCAACTGTTTTATGTGAAAGATTCCGTATAGTTGCTACTTCTTTTGTCCCTTTGCCCCGTCTTATAAGATCAGCCACTTTGATTTCGGTAGGCGTTAACCCGAAAGATTCAGAGGACAGTTTAAGGGAAAACGGTGAAACAATTTCATGCAGACTTGATTCTATAACATCAATTAAGGTTATTTGCGTTTCGTTGAGGTTACTTTTTTTCAATTTTTCGACATATGGGATAGACAGCTTTTTTACATTGGACAACACTTGCTCTTGCAAAAGTATTTTATCTTCCTCTCTTTTTTTCAGCAGAACGTTCAAGGCGATATTTATCTCTTCAAGCTTGTTTGTCTTTGATTCTAATTCTTCCTCTTTTGCAATCAAAGCCTCTTCAACAAGCTTACGTTCTGTAATATCGATTATGATGCCATTGACATATTGTATTTCGCCATATTGCGAAGTAATGCCTTTCGAGATAGCATGAATCCAGCGATGCTCTTTTTTAATAGGATGCTTAATCTTCATAATTTCATTAAATTCAAGAGTTTCAAACGCTCGCAAATTAGCTGTTACGATTCTCTCCCTGTCATCAGCATGGATATTTTCAAACCACGTATCGAATTTATTTGGATTATCAACCCCCATAATATTTGTTATGGAAGGGCTTACAAAGATAACCTTAAGCCCGTGGGAACCTGAATCACTGATGCTCAATCTATAAACAGCGTAATGCTCAGCGTTTAACATCAGCGAGCTCAGGTGCTCTTCGCTCTCCTGAAGTGCTTTTTTTGCTTGCAGGCGGGCAATGACACTTCCGGCTTGAGCAGCGATTGTTTCAACAGCGATGCGAGAGGAAGGGGAAATCTCATCAAAAACGTGAGACGCAATATTGATACATCCGGAGACGTTCGACTTGTCAAACAATGGCAAAGATGCAAAGGCTTGCAACCCTTCGCGTTGTTCCATGAGAGATAGGGGCACACTCAGCTTATGTTTTAATGTATAAAGTGGCTTACCTTTCTGAATAAGCAATACATTTTTTGCATCTTTGTCATATGTTGAGACATTCTTGAGGAAATCTTCCGAAAGTCCTTTGTGAACGACCATATTCAGGTTTTCAGAGGCATCATCAAAAAGGTAGATGCCGCCACAATCCATACCGGAAATCTGCAGACTTGCTTCGAGGCATAAGTTTAATCCGTCTATGAGATTGTCGGTCGCAGCCAATGAAACAGATAAAACTCTCTGGATATCCATTTGATGCATTTCCATCGAAGCCTTTTTATCTTTTTGTTTCGATGGTCTTTCAGTCCCGAGCTGTCTTTTATCTTGATTGACCATACTTTCCTTTAATTCAAATTTTATGGAAATACCGATGCCGTTTATAGGACAAAACCCATCTGATTTTCTGTTCAGTAATAGGGGATATTATAGGGGACCCTGATGGCTGTTTACAAACTGAATCTGGAAATCACCCGGATCATCTTTGTAGTAATTCTCTTATCGCAGGTGAACAGCCTTTCAAGCACATGCGAAGGATCGAGAATCCATATACCACTAAAACCCAGATTGTTTCCCGGTCATACTTTCTATATCGACTTTAATTACTGCTGTTGCCTTTAACATGTTTTCTGGAAACTCAAATTGCTTATCAGAATACTGAGTCTTGATGATGTCAAGTGCCTGACGTTTTTCATCCAGGCTTTCAAGAAGGGTGGCTTGGCCTGTTCCAATAACACTCTGATATTTCAGGCTAAAGTCACATGCATTTTCCGATGAGATCGTCTCGATGAATGTATCAAATTCAAAACACACGTTTGGGTTCTCTTTAATAAGGTCAATTTTGAGACCTTTTAACGCACCATGAAAATAAAGAGCATTCTCATGGAAACCAAAAGAGAGTGGCACGATGTAGGGTCTATCTCCATTAATCATACCGAGCCTGCATACATCAGATTTTTTTATAACTGCATTGATACCGGATTCATCTGTAATTTCTTTGTCTTTTCTTCTCATGTATAATTGCACCTTAATATAGATTGTTTATAAGAAAACTAAATATTTACCTCGACATGCTCTCGGCTTTTCTGTGGTAATTCAGTCTCCACAAATTTCTTCCGGGCACCCATAATCAGTGCAGATGTATATAAAGAGAGTTTATCGATTTTGCAATGAGATTTGTTCAATTGTTTGATATTTGTCCAATAGGGGACATTACAAAGAATACAAACCGGGGTATAGAATGTCTCCTATTACGATCAGCTAAAAACTACCCAACTTGATACCGTAGTGAATGCATATGTTTCCCGTATTGATATCAATTGTATTTCTGGCATGCTGGAGGTCATCCACGATATCATCCAGAAATCTTTGGAGACGGGAGATCTGTCATGACCGGACTACTGTTTATCGATGACGAAGAGGGGATCCGTCGATCAATTGTCAGAGCCCTGGACAAGGAGTTCTATAAGGTGTTCACTGCCGTTGACGGAAATACCGGCATCGACATGCTGAAAAAGAATGTATCCCACATCGGCACGGTCATATCGGATTTTCGAATGCCGGGAATCGATGGGCTTCAGACCCTGATGGCTGTTTACAAACTGAATCCGGAAATTACCCGGATCATCCTGACGGGGTATGCATCGGTGGAGACAGCCATCGAGGCAACCAATCAGGGCATCGACGGATTCTTGACCAAGCCTTTCGACAACATGGAACTCAGGGCAAAAATCCACGACATATCGGTCCGAAAGTATCTCCGGCAGTTTGTTCCCGAGTCGGTATTTCAGGAGATGAATAATTCGGCCGGCATATTGAAGCCGAGATATCACGAAGTCTCAATACTCTTTTCAGATATCCGCGGTTTCACGAGGATGTCTCGGGATATTCCGCCGGAGATGCTGGCCCATTACCTGAATGATTATTTTTTCACTCCCATGGGTGAGATTGCCCACACCTTTCATGGGACTGTGGACAAACACATCGGGGATTCCATGATGGTCGTTTACGGCGCCACGGTTTCCCGGAAAGATGACCCCGTCAGAGCTGTCAAGTCTGCAGTGGCCATGCAGGCCAAGGCGAGGGAAATCAATGCGGGACTCGTCAGGAAAAATGGATTTCGACTCAGGTTGGGAATCGGCATTTCAACAGGAAAAGTTTTTTCTGGTGTCTTGGGATCTGTACGAAAAAAGGAGTTTACTTCGATTGGTATGGCGGTAAACATCGCTGCACGGCTGCAGGGGTTGGCACGTGAAGGTGATGTCTTGATTACGGAAGACACGCTGGTTCGCCTGCCTCACACGATCATTTCCCGACCACTTGAGCCCATGCCGGTCAAAGGTGTGGATAAGCCCATTAGAATTTACAGTGTTCAATCACAGTGATTGTATTCCCCCATGTCCATGAATAAAAACAGGATGCACGGTATCATGGTGACCCACCCTTTGAAGCGCTTGCGGCATGCCGGGCACATTATCGTAGCCGGCCCTGAAAGGATGCGTCTGTGGCGTTTGTGAAGTATCCGCTACTGGCGTGTAGGGAGTAAAGGAGCAGGGTTCGAGGGTAGCTGACGGCTACAAGCAGACAGCAGACAGCAGCATCCCAGCATCCGGGCTTCCTGGCTTCCCAGCATAAAAGGGTTGGAGGGGCCAGGGGTCCGAGGAATCGAGGCAAGCTACTATGATCGTTTAGCAACAATGAATGACACGAAGTAAATGACAATTAATGACGCGCAGCAAATTACAGCACATTGTTTTATTCGGCACAAAGGGCAATATGCCCCTTGTTCAATTTTAGAATATGCAAATTATGTATTATAAGATGCGCAAACCGTGGTGTCGATGCCGCCACGGGATGTAAAATCTCCGGTTACTTTCATGGATTTGGGTTTCATCATGGCCACCAGATCGTCCAGAATTCGATTGACGACATGTTCGTAAAAGATCCCGACGTTTCGATATTGCATCAGATAATATTTGAGAGATTTCAGCTCGACGATTTTGCTGTCCGGGATATACTGAATGGTGATACGGCCGAAATCGGGCAGACCGGTCATGGGACATACGGATGTGAATTCCGGTTGCCGGATAGTGATATCGACGTCCCGTTTGTCTTGATACTGATAATCGATGGGGTCGATCATGTCCTTGCTGATGATGTCCGGACTCTCGATGGTGTAATGGGTTGTATATTGATCGGACTTGGGGCTCATGGTATACCTTTCATTATGAAAGAAATTTACATACACGTTTCAAACGTATTCTGTCCTATTAAATATTGGTGAATTTGTCAAACCTAAGATGAGCGTTTCAATTTTTGTGAACATTAAATGGTTATAAAAAGGTGATATCTATGGCCAGCATGGATGAGCAGATTTTAAAAGCGACAAAGGAGATCGTTGTCAAGTTTATTGAAGCGGGTAGGGTTTCCCCTGCCGGTTTCCACGAGACTTTCAGGAGTGTTCACCTGACCATCAAGGAGACGGCGCTGGGGTTACTTTCCGAAGACGAATAAAAGTGGTTTCAAAATCTTCAATCGGATTCAAGATCAAGGCGGGGCGGAGCGTTTAACCGG
>Ga0190293_1000868_pt1 | contig 10751 bp, 6 predicted proteins | sample 48693001_MG_FD_161671 | JGI IMG/M metagenome (GOLD analysis project Ga0190293, IMG submission 161671) | Hydrothermal vent microbial mat bacterial communities from Southern Trench, Guaymas Basin, Mexico - 4869-30-0-1_MG | ecosystem: Environmental > Aquatic > Marine > Hydrothermal vents > Microbial... | reverse complement strand
CACCCCGTCACTCTCGCCAGTGCCGGAGCCACTCTCTGCAACTCTTCGGGGCGGTGGTAGGCATGCGGAGAGACCCGCAACTGCCCATCCCGCACCAGGGCGATTACCCCATTCTGCAACAGCCTCTGAAACACATCATCCACGGAGACCTCCGTGTGCGTGAATGAAACTATCCCGGACCACTCCTCCTCTCCACGCGGGCTGTTATTGTAAAAACCGTGGCGTTCAAATAGCGCAATCAGTTCATCGCTATGCTGGCGGATCTTTGCGGCAAGATTCTCCTGACCAAAGCCGGCAGCAACTTGCAGCGCCGCATGCAGTCCCGCGCAGCCTGCGAGATTCGGCATCGACCCTTCAAAGCGGCGGCCATCCTCGAGCATGTCGAAGTGATAGTCCAGGAAATTGAACGGGTCTTTCACCGACGACGCGCCTGGGAAAACCGGCTGGAGATTGTTGCGCAGTTCAGGCGAACAATAGAAGATGCCGATGCCTGTCGGCCCCTGAAGCCATTTGTGGGAGCCAAAAGAGAGGGCGTCGATACCCCACTTCCGGGCCTCGATCGGGAAAATGGAGAAGGCCTGGATGGCATCCACCACCAGCAGGCATCCAGCCTCACGGCAGAGTCTCCCGAGCGCTTCGAGATCGTGGCGGTACCCCGAGGAGAACTGCACATAGGAGACTGCGACCACGCGGGTTTTGTCCGTAATCGCTTCGGCATATCGCTCGACCGGTATGCGGTTATCAGCATCAGGGCTCACCCACACCAGACGCACACCCCTGCGTTTCTGCGCCCACCAGGGATAGACATTTGCAGGGTACTCCACGGAACAGAGAACCACCTCGTCTCCCGCCTCCCAGGGATATCCCTCCGCCACCATGTTGATGCCAAAAGCCGTGCCGGGAGTGATGGAGAGGTTATCTCCTTCGCAGCCAAGCATTCGCGCGGCCAGAGATTTCATATCCATGGCATCCTTAAAACGCTCATCGATGCGCAGCGCACCAGTGTCGCCCATCTGGGCGGCATACTCACTCATCGCGAGGGCCACCGAACGGGAGGTTCGCGAGATCCCGGCATGGTTCAGCCAGACGGTCTCTGCGGATGATTTAAACTCACGGCTATAGGCGTTCCAATCCAGAGAGTGTGGTTTCATGGGGTTCTCCGAGAAAATCGGGGACAGTATACAAATTAACAGGCAGGAGTTATCAAGCCTTTAGTAGAGAAATAGGTAAACTGTCCCCAGAATAGACAATTTCGGCAATCAATGCACTAAAAACAAAAAGGGGCAATACAACTCTTCACAAATCTGAGCCTTTTGGGTTACACTTAATAACCATTGATAATTCACAAGGAAAATAAAAAGAAAGTGGAATCGATGTCTGCCCTATCACTCAACGAGAGTACATGTGCCTATTTGCAGCCTGGTTATTCAAGCCAAACCTCAACATTTAAGCAGCGTTAGCGCATCACTCAATCAGATGCAGGGCGTTGAAATTCACGTGCAGGGGGAAAATGGAAAAATGGTCGTCACTGTTGACCATCCCAGCCGTGAGTATTGCGGCGACATCATAACAAAGATGTCGCAAATCAGCGGTGTCATGAGTTCATCTCTGGTATTCGAATATCAGGAAGATCTCGATGCAAACCAGACGCCGAAAGAACAGGCGCCGATAACACTATCTCAACCTCAATCAAGTTAGACCCACCACCCAAGGGGAGACCGAATGAAAATATCCAGACGTGACTTTATTAAATCGCAGGCAATAACTGCTGCGGCAGCAACCGCAGGCCTTACGCTGCCGGCGGCACAATTGGTCCATGCAAAAGAGGAGGATGATACAGATATCCGTTGGGACAAGATCCCATGCCGTTTTTGCGGCACCGGCTGCAGTGTCCTGGCCGGCACCAGGGAAGGCCGTATTGTTGCGACTCAGGGCGACCCTGATTCGGACGTCAATAAAGGCCTGAACTGCATCAAAGGCTATTTCCTCTCCAAGATCATGTATGGAAAGGATCGCCTGACAACACCCCTGCTGCGTAAAACAGACGGTAAATATGACAAAGAGGGCGAGTTTGAGCAGGTCTCCTGGGACGAAGCTTTCGACATCATGGCCGAAAAATGGAAAGCGGCCTTAAAAGAGAAGGGGCCTTCCGGTGTCGGCATGTTTGGCTCCGGCCAATGGGCGATCTGGGATGGTTATGCCGCCGCGAAGTTCATGAAAGCCGGTTTGCGTTCAAACAATCTCGATCCCAATGCGCGTCACTGCATGGCCTCCGCGGTCGGCGCATTTATGCGTGGTTTTGGCATCGATGAGCCCATGGGAAGCTATGATGACCTGGAGCATGCCGACGCCTTCGTCCTGTGGGGCGCCAATATGGCGGAGATGCATCCCATTCTGTGGTCTCGCCTGGTCGATACGCGTTTGACCAGGGAAGGCTCGGAAGTGCATGTGTTGTCAACCTACACGCATCGCAGTTTTGAATTGGCCGACAACGGCATGATCTTCGAACCCCAGACCGATCTGATGATCGCCAACTATATCGCCAACTACATCATTCAAAACAAGGCGTATGACAAAAAATTCCTCGATGACCACGTCAATATCAAGAAGACCGTCACAGATATTGGCTACGGTTTGAGACCCGAGCATCCTCTGGAGAAGAAAGCCAAAAATTCCGGCAAAGGAAAATTGTCCGGCATGACCTTTGACGAGTATGCAAAGGCGGTCTCTGAATACACCCTGGAATACACGTCAGAGCATTCAAAAGTTCCTGCTGACAAGCTGGAGCGCCTGGCGAAACTGTATGCCGATCCCAAAAAGAAGATTATGTCCCTGTGGACCATGGGAATGAACCAGCATACGCGTGGCGTATGGATGAATGGCCTGGTTTACAACATTCACCTGCTGATGGGAAAGATTGCCGAACCCGGCAATAGTCCCTTCTCTCTGACAGGCCAGCCATCAGCCTGCGGCACCGCGCGTGAAGTCGGCACCTTTGCGCACAGGTTGCCTGCCGACCTGGTCGTGAAAAAACCGGAGCATCGCGCCGTTGCCGAGAAGATCTGGAAACTGCCGGCCGACACCATCAACCCCAAGGTGGGATTCCATGCAGTCCTGATGCAGAGAATGCTGAAAGACGAAAAGATGAACTGCTACTGGCAGCAGTGCAATAACAATATGCAGGCCGGCCCGAACATCAACGAAGAGATGCTGCCGGGATGGAGAAATCCAAACAACTTCATAACGGTTTCAGACCCCTACCCGACCGTCTCCGCAATCTCGGCGGATCTGATCCTGCCGACTGCCATGTGGGCGGAGAAAGAGGGGGCCTTTGGCAACGCCGAACGGCGCACCCAGTTCTGGCGTCAACAGGTTGATGCGCCGGGTGAATCCAAGTCTGATTTATGGCAAATCATGGAGTTTTCCAAACGTTTCACGGTCGAAGAGGCATGGGGCGCCGAACTGGTTGCCAAGATGCCGGAATATAAAGGGAAAACGCTTTACCAGGTGCTGTTTAAAAACGGCCAGGTTGATCAATTTCCCTACAAAAGTGATACGGTCCAGGATGACGATAAAAATATTTATCAGAACGATGAGTCCAAGCATTTCGGATTTTATGTTCAAAAAGGTCTTTTTGAAGAGTATCGCCGATTCCAGACTGAAGGAGGCAAACCCGGGCACGACCAGGCGCCTTTTGACACCTATCACAAGGTGCGTGGATTGCGTTGGCCCGTGGTTGACGGCAAGGAGACCCTGTGGCGTTACAGAGAGGGTTATGATCCTTTCGTCAAGAAACTCAACCCGGATGTAAAAAAAGGCGATGTCTATTTTTATGGTAAAAAAGATGGCAAAGCCAACCTGATTTTTGCGCCCTATGAGCCGCCTGCGGAAACACCCAATGAGGAGTTCGACCTGTGGTTATGCACCGGACGTGTGCTGGAGCACTGGCACACCGGGTCAATGACCAACCGAGTGCCTGAACTGCATCGAGCGGTACCGGATGCCCTGGTGTACATGAACCCGAGCGATGCGCGTGATCGCGGACTTAGAAATGGCGCCAAGGTCAAAATCATCAGCCCCCGCGGTGAAATCACCACACGGGTTAACGTGCGTGGTCGAAATAAAACACCCAAAGGAATGGCATTTATCGCTTTCTTTGATGCCCGCCGTCTAGTAAACAAGTTGGTACTGGACGCAACCGATCCTTTATCGAAAGAGACGGATTACAAAAAATGCGTCGTTAAAATTGTTGCTGCCTAGGAGGAGTTAATCATGAAAAAAATAACACTTGCACTTTCATGCGGTCTGCTCACTGTTGCCCTCCAGGCAACAACAGTATGGGCGGACCCTCTCTATTCATTGCGAGGCAACGTTGATGTCAATGAGTTGTCAGAGATGATACCGAACCGGCGCTCCATGGCCGTGGATGGCGGCATAGAGGTAACTTTCGAAGATCAGCCGCCGATGATACCTCACGGCATCGACAAAACACGCATCACTCTGAACGAAAACAGCTGCCTGAGCTGCCATGGCAAAGCCTATTCGAAAACAGAGAATGCCGTTGAGCCACCTAAAAGTCATTACAAGACACGCGAAGGCGACAAATTGAAACAGATCTCTACCGGACGCTACTTCTGCACCCAGTGTCACGTCCCCCAGGCCTATACAGAGGCACTGGTCGACAATGATTTTAAAAACTAGCCTGGCTTACGTTTGGAGAACTATCAATGAATAACACAACAACTAAAGGGCGCTACCTGCTTTCCTCGATTGCACTGCTGACATTTGGACTTTTTGCCTCCTCTTTGGTGCTGGCTGAAGATACCAAGGAGCTGCAGGAGTGCGGATCATGCCATACTGAGCAAACCAGCGATTTTGAAGCCAGTGTGCATTACATCAATCGTTCCGGCGTACAGGCCGGATGCAACAACTGTCACGCAGATCAACAGCACAAGGCAGGCAAGGATACACCTAAAGATGTGCAAAAGCCTCGCATGGAGATGGCCTTGAGCGAATGGAAGCGCATGAAGGAGAATGACTCCAAAGAGTGTCAAACCTGCCACTCCCATATGGCGATGGACCTGGCCAAACAGGAGCCCCGCAGCGTCGAAAGGCACGAGGAGAGTTTCAAGAACGGTGAAACTTCCTGCATCGATTGCCACAAGGGAATTTCACATCAGCTGCCATCCGACTGGAAGGCTATCGCTGAAAAAGCAGGGCTGCAAAAAAAGTAGGGGTTCTCCTTAGCCGCCTACGTTTCGCGGTCGGAAGACCGCTCCTACAGAATATGCAGCGCCATGGTGTAGGAGCGGCCTTCCGGCCGCGATAGAAAAGAGATGGAACTGCTCCATGATGTTTGGATTAATAATGTGCCGCTAAAGCAGGTGCTTGCCGTCAAAAACATCAGCTTCGAGTAAAAAGGGATCCACACCATCAACACAGCCGAGATTGACCCGGCAATGCCCGGGCGCCCTGGCGGTCTCGTGGAAAGTATAGATCCCGCAGTTTTTGCAGAAGTAGTGCTTGGCTGTTTTCCTGCCAAACTGGTATAGCCCGAGAGCACCCTCCTCCGCTTCAATCTTCAACTCTTCACAGGGTATCGCCTGCGGGGACATCATCGCCCCCTTGCGGGAACAGATAGAGCAGTTGCACCTCAAACCTTTGGTAATAACTTCACCGCTATACGAGAAGCGAACGGCTCCGCAGTGGCAACTGCCTTGATATTTCATTCTCTTTATCTCTCATTATCTCTCGAATTCATAGGATGTGCAGAGCGGTAGCGAGGCGCATCATTCAAGAACCATTGATGCGCCTCGTTCCTCTGCACATCCTATAAACACGCACTTCGATTAATGATATTACTCTTCATGATGCTGTTCCCTATCCACAGTGACCCAGCCGAAATCACTGAAGACGGTGAAAATCGCCGGAACCACCAGCAGCACCAGCACGGTTGCCGCCAGCAGGCCGAAGACGATGCTGGTGACCAGCGGGATCAGGATCTGCGCCTGCAGGCTCGTCTCCAGCAGCAGCGGGGTCATTCCTGCGGTGGTGGTGAGGGTGGTCAGCAGGATGGAGCGGAAGCGCTCACGGCTGGCCATCTTCGCCGCTTCGGGAATCGAGTGGCCTTCTGCGGCGCGCAGTTTGAGAAACTCCACCAGCAGGATGGAGTTGTTGACGACGATGCCCGCCAGCGATACCGCTCCCATGATGCTGGGCATGGAGATCTCCAGCCCCATCAGCACGTGCCCCCAGATAACGCCGATCATCGACAGCGGAATGGCGACCATGACGCCGATGGGTTCGATGTAGCTGCGGAACTGAAAACTGAGCAGTATAAAAATCGCCACCAGGCCGATGGCAAAACCGCGCACCATGGAGGAGCCTGTCTTGCCCGACTCTGCCGCCTGCCCTTCGATTTCGATGCCGATATGCGGATACCTCTCTCTCAACCCCGGCAAAAAGCTTTCACCCGTGGCTTTGAGAATCTGGTCGGCATTGCCAAATTCCGTATCGACATCGGCGGTGATGGTGACTGTCCTGATGCCCTGGATGCGTTGGATGCGCGCAAAGCCCCTCCCCAACTCCACATCGACGACCGTGCTTAACGGCACCTGGTCTCCGGCGGCAGTGAGAATGCGGAAATCCATCAGGTCACTCACCTGGTCACGGCCGGAGTCATCAAGGCGCACGCTGATTTCGTAGGATTCGTTACCGGACTGCACCTCGTCGGCGGTGATGCTGAAGAAGGCGGCGCGCAGCTGCGTGGCGATGGTGGCAGCATCCAGACCGAATGCAAGACTGCCCGGTTTCAGGCGCAGACGAATCTCGGGCTTGCCCGGGCGCAGGTCGTCCGAGAGATTGATGACCCCCTGATACTGCCTCAGCCACTGCTGCAGCTCCAGCGACGCCTGTTTGAGCTGCCGCATATCATCACCCTGCAGGCGCACCTCGATCGCCAGTCCCGCCGGGCCGACCTGGGGCTCCTTGAAATTGAGACTGATGACGTCAGGCAGATCACCCAGTTCACTGCGCCATCGATTCAGGAAGTCATCGGTGCGGCCAACCCGCACCTCGGCGGTCAGCAGATCGACACTGATGGTCGCCACATGCGGGCCGGTTTCGTTGGCATCGAGATTCTGGTTATAGCGGATGGTGACATCCTGCACCAATTTCTGCTGCTGCGGCTGCAGCGGCGTGTAGTGATCATCGACACGCTGCAGCGCCTCTGTAATCTTTGTAACCGTCTCCTCGGTGCGCCACAGCGGCGTTCCCTGCGGCATCAGCAGGCGCGCCTCGATGGAGTCACCGTCGATATCAGGGAATGCAATGCGCTTCAGGTGGCCGCCGGCTAGCATACCGATGGAGGCGAGGAACAGCGCCACGACCAGCCCCAGGAAGAGGTAGCGCCAGGTGATGACAAGGTCCACGACACTGCCGAGCGCCTTGTTGCGCAGCCACTCGACGCCGTTGTCAAAACGCAGCCGGAATCCCGACAGCTTTTCATTGTCGCGTTCACGCCCCTTGAGCGCATGTTCGAGATGGTGTGGAAGAATCAGAAAAGCTTCGAGCAGACTGATTGCCAGCACTGCGATCAAAACCACAGGAATCACTTGCAGCACCTTGCCCATATTGCCGCTGAGGAACGCCAGCGGCACAAACACGGCAAAGGATGTCGCAAATGAGGAGAGCACACCGGGCATCACCTGTTTGGTACCGTCGATGGCGGCGCGCAGCGCGGATTTTCCGTTGCGCAGATGGGTGGCGATATTCTCTGAGATGACGATGGCGTCATCCATCAGCAATCCCAGTGAGATCAACAGCGCCACCATGCTGATCATGTTGATCGACTGCCCCAGCAGCGAGAGGATAAAGAGGCCGCCGAGGAACGACACCGGCAGTCCCAGCGCCACCCAGAAGGCGAAGCGGAATTTGAAAAACAGCCACATGACGATGAACACCAGCACCAGTCCCTGCAAGCCGTTCGAGACCAGTATCTGCAGGCGGCTGCGCACGATGCTGGAGTTGTCATTGGTCAGCGTCAACCTGACGCCGGGGACAGCCAGCTGCTGCTCATGCTCGACGAAGGCCTCTACGGCATCAAAAACCCGCAGGGTGTCGTCACTCTTGGCTTTATTGATCTGCAGCAGCGCCGCACGCTCGCCATTGAAGAGAATCTTCTCTTCATCCAGTTCAAAGGTATCGCGAATGGTGGCGATATCACCGAGTCGCAGCTCTCCGCCGCTGTCGCTGGCGCCGATGATCACCAGTTGCTTGAGCTCTTCGATGGTGCGCCGCTGATCCATGAAGCGAATCAGGTAATTTCGCTGCTGTGTCTCGACGCTACCCGCCGGCAAGTCGACGCTCTGGCGTGCGATCGCATTGGAGATATCGCTGATGCTGAGGCCGTGGCGCTGCAGTGTCACCGCAGAGACCAGCACCTGCAGCTGGTGTTCGGAAAAGCCGTTTACCGTCACCTGCGATACCAATGGCAAACGCTGCAAGCCGTCCTTGAGCTGATCCGCATAGGCCTTGAGATCCGGGGTGCTCATCGGCCCGCTGACGGCAAGTGAAACCACCTGGTCTGTACGCGCCAGCTGCCTGATGACAGGCAGCTCAACCTGATCGGGAAAATCGTCGATCGCTTCGACCTCGCTCTTGATATCATCCATGAACTGCGTGAATCGGCCCTTCTCTGTCATCTTGACAGTCATGGTGGCGCTGTTTTCGACAGCCTGACATCTCATCTCATCGACATCGTTGACGCTGTCAACGGCATCTTCAAGGCGTTGGCAAATCGCCAGTTCAACATCCTCTGGCGTGGCTCCGGGATAGGGCACTGTGATCTGCAGCTCCTGGGGGGCAAACTCCGGGAAGGTCTCACGCTCCAGCGTCGGCAGTGCAGAGACGCCGAGCACCAGCAGAAACAGCATCAACAGATTTGATGCCGTCGGGTGTTTGGCGAAAAAGCTGATCACTTGCCGCCACCCTTGACTGACGTAAGCAGCTGCTGCAACGTCTCCGCATCATCAACGGTCGCCAGCAGCATGCCGTCGATGGCCGGCGCGAGATCCGAGAGCACGATCAGCTCGCCCGCCTCGAGGCCCTGTTTGATAATGACGTAGTCGGCGCCGCGCGCCGCCATCGTCACAGTACGCCGCTGCAGACGTTTCTCTGCATCGACCACATAGACCATCTGATCATCATGCAGAGCGCTCAGCGGAATCACGATGACATCACGATAGGGAGAGCCTTTTAACTCGACATTGACGAACAGACCTTTGACCAGCGGAGGACGCTTGCCCGGCTGCACCCGTGCATAGGGCTGGTCAACCTCGACGATCACACCCACGGTGCGGGTGCGCGGATCGAGCTCGTCACTGAGACGTTCAACAGTCGCATCCCACTCGATAGAGTGACCACCCTGCTGCAAAAACACCCTTGCCGTGAGCCCGAGCTTCTTGCCGATTTCTACATTCGCGGCCTCGGCGATATCCACCACCTCCCTGGAGTGAATCAGCCCTCCAAGACGCCCCATGGGGATCTGCACGGTGACTTCCGCCGTGTCGATGCCGTCGGCAACAATCATGGCGCCAAGCCTGTCGTTGACCAGCTGCTGAAATTCAACTGCAACCTTGGCAATACGGCCATTGAACGGCATGGTCACCGTGGTGCGTTCAAGGTTGAGTTTGGCTCCGCTAAGCTGTGCATCCAGCTTCGCCTGCTCGGCCTGCAGTTTTTTGCGCTCGATCGGATAGAGCGAGAGACTGTTGAGCTGCGACTGCACACTCTGTTTCTGCTGCAGAGAGATGCGCTGCTCCTTCTCATATTCGGAATAGGAGACTGTTTTGTTCGCCAGCAATTTCTCCTTGCGCTGCAGCTCGTCTTCGGTAATTTTCAACGCCTGCTGCTCGATCTGCAGCGATGTCCGGGCATTCTGCTCCTGCACATCGACCTGCGCCAGCTGCACCCTGGTGCTCTCTATCGCTGTTTCGGCCTGTACAATCGCCAGCTCATAATCGCTCGGATCAATTTTCAGCAGCACCTCGCCCGCCCGGATCAGCTCACCTTTTTCGAGACGCGGATGCATTTCGACCACCGTGCCGCTGACCTGTGCAACCGCACTCCAAACCTGACTCGGCTGCACGTTGCCGGTCGCCGTGAGGTGCGGCACAACATCACTCTGCGGAACAGTCATCACCCGCACAGTCGTGGTTCTCTCTGCAACGGGCATCTGCACAGGCTTGCTGCTGTTCTTTTTCTGAATCACAAAGATGCCGACGCCAATCAGTATGGCGGGGATAATCAGGAGACGTTTTAAGCGAGGATTTTTCATGGAGGATCACTATTGATGGTGTTTGGCATAGCTTGAAGAAAAGTCACATTGATGCGCCTCGTTCCTCGACACATCCTATGAAAAGATGCATCGATTTGAACCAGGAGCCTTGAGTGGCCAACATCTTTACAAATGCGTAATATTTTAATAATGACTCTCGCCAAGGCGCAAAGCCCGCCAAGAAAAACCTTTGCGTTCTTGGCGTCTTGGCGAGAGAAAATGATTTTTTTCATGCATCGTGAGTCCGGGACATGGTCTATCTAGAGATCATTTCACCTGTTCAGTCACCAGTTTGAAACCAGCATGGCAGCCGACGCAGTTATCCATCAACGCAGCCATCTGCTCGAGGATATGATCCCTGTCGCCCAGCTGCTCGGCATCCAGTGCAAGCTGGTCAAATTTGCCATGGGTTTCA
>Ga0190293_1000867_pt1 | contig 10761 bp, 8 predicted proteins | sample 48693001_MG_FD_161671 | JGI IMG/M metagenome (GOLD analysis project Ga0190293, IMG submission 161671) | Hydrothermal vent microbial mat bacterial communities from Southern Trench, Guaymas Basin, Mexico - 4869-30-0-1_MG | ecosystem: Environmental > Aquatic > Marine > Hydrothermal vents > Microbial... | reverse complement strand
ATATGTTCTTCGCTACCTTGAGACTTTACTTTATTATATATATATTCAATCCCATAGAATACCTCTGTTTTTTTACTTAATGCTTTTTCAAAATCTAAATTGAAAGATAAAGCATTTACAGCTTCTTCTCTAATACTTCTTATTTCTGATTGAAAATCTCTATTAATTCTACTCTCTTGAAAATTTTGAAAAGCAGCTGTTGCTTTAATTTTGTCATAAATATTAGAGCGACTACTTAATTTAGTGACATGAATATTTCCCATAAACCAACTTTGTGGACCATATTCCCATTCTGCATATTTTAATTGATTCTCTTCATAAATAATCAATCTGTCATACCTTGGATTATCAGAAGTGGAAGTATAGAACAATCCTAAATCAAAGCTTAAATTATCTGAAAACTCATAACGCCCTTTTTGCATTATATTTATTTGATTATATCCGGAAAATTTTTGAGTTAATGGATCTTCATTATCAACAATACTATCTTCTCCATTATTAGTTACAACAAATTCAGGTCTTAAATAATCATCTAGTCCATGCTTGCCCATTCTTAAATCGTTAAAAGACGTATAACTAACATTTGTTAAAAAAGCCCATTTTTTAAGTCCAAAATTCAAACTAAGATGACCAGTGTTTTCATTACTTGCAGATGCATACCTTACAATGGCTTTTGCATTGAAGCGCAATGAATCTGAATATGATAATTGTGGTTTAAATGTATAAAAACTCATAACACCTCCAATAGCATCACTCCCATAAATTACTGAACCTGCACCAAGAGTAACTTCAGTGTTTTGAATTGAAAATGGATCTATTGAAATAACATTTTGAATATTTCCTCCTCTAAAAATAGCATTGTTCATTCTAACACCGTCAACAGTGATTAAGAGTCTATTCGTTGAAAAACCCCTAATCATTGGGCTTCCTCCTCCTAATTGACTTTTCTGTATATAAACTTGACCTGTAAGTTCTAATAAATCAGCGGCTGTTTGAGGGTTTGAAAACTGGATTTCTTTAGCATTAACACTAATTATTTTTTGAGGAATGTCTCTTTTATTTTGTTTAAATTTTGAAGCTGAAATAACAATTTCATCTAAACCCTGTGTATTAGGTTCTAGATAAATAACTGATAAATTAATAATTTGATTTTTCTTAAAAGACTTTAAAATAAATGATAAATGTTGAAAATAAATTGTCTCAGAATCAAAAAACTTATCTAAAATAGCAATGCCTTCTTCATTCGTTATAATACTTTTAGTTTTATCAAAATTATAAACGGCTACACCTGATATAGGTTCATTAGTGAGCTTATTAAACACTTTCAGTTGCTGCGCTTCCGAAGTTAGAATTACAAAAAAACAAAGAAAAAAAATGCACTTATATTTCATGTTTTTTAACTGAAAACTTGATTTAAAATTTGTAATGATTTTGGTTTTTTAAAACTTCCCAAATGTAATTCAAAATAAAGCAAAATAAAGCTTAAAAATGATTGCCTTTGTTGAGAATTAATTTTTATTAAATGTAAAGCATCAAATGTTGTGCCCAATAGTTGCTTTAGTAAAATTAAATTTTTACCTGAAATTGAATGCTTATCACTATTTTTTTTAACAAAAACACCTTCCTTTAAATTAAAAAAATGATGATGAATACTTGTCGTATCTGGATAAAATCCTAAATACTTTGTTAAATCTAATAAAAATAATAAATGAAAATTTGTGAATTCTGAATGAGTATCCAGCCATTGAAAAGTAGTTTCTAAATAGCTAAATAATAATTCATTTTGTTCTTCTTCCTTTAAAGAATTCGTTAACACTTCTGCTAAAAACAAAGCTATAGAACTTTTTAAAACTTGTGTGTCTAAACTCGTATATATATAGCTTAATTTAACTTCTTTGATAGTTTGTAAAGAACGATTAGGTTTATGAATAGTAATTATTTGAAGCTGAGATAATAGTTGAAAGTAAGCAGGCTTTGTTCTCCCTTTTTTATTATTTAAAACACCTCTTAATAAATAACTTACTAAGCCTTTATTTTGAGTATAACACTTAATTATTAAATCGTTGTCACGATATCTGATTTTTGAAAGAACGATAGCATTTGTAGAAAGCATTATCTCACAACCATTATTTTTAAAACTTTAGTTTCGAAGGTTTCTAAATCTGAAAGCATTACCAGATAAACTCCTGAAGTTACCACATTATTTACTAGATTTTTTCCATTCCAATAAGCAGTACCTCCATCAATTTCTAAATTATAACCTTTATATCTTAAATTAGTTCTTGTTTCTGCTTCTGCAACTAAATTCCCTTCAATATCAGTAATCTTAATATTCACATTTTTAGATATCCCTTTAATTTTTACTTTTTCATCAACAATATTAAATGTTGGTCTAACAGGATTGGGATAAACAAAAGCATTCTCTAACACTTCTGAAGTAGCAGATCCACCAGAACCAAATGACACCAAGCCTTTGTCTGTCGCTATATAAATAATTCCATTTGTGCCATCAATTGTGAGATCTATGACATTATTAGAAGGCAAAGGAGAGTCGTCTTTTGTAAAATGAAATATTGTTTCTTGACCATCTGATGAAAAATAAAAAACTCCTGCGCCTATGGTTGCTATCCATTTATTATTAGATCCATCTACTTCAATATCTGATACAAATTGTTGAAATAATAATTCTTTAGGGACGCCATCTTCTAAAATAACTATTTCGTTTAAACTAACATTATTGTCTGAGAAAAAATTTCCAGTATTATATAAAACTCTTAATCCTTTAATTGTACCAACCCATACTTGATTTTGTTTATCCAATGCTAAAGCGGTTACAAAAGGAGAAGGTATGTTTTCATCTTCCGTTTTAATAGATTTTAACTCATTAGTAATTGTATTATAACCAATAAGTCCGAATTTATAACCTCCAATCCATTTAGTTCCATTATTTCCAATAACGATTTCGCCATACCCAAATTCATCTCTTAATGGGTCTGAAAACAAACTGCTAAAGCTATAGCCTTGCCATTGTTCTGTGCTTGGGTTATAAGATTTTAATGGCCGCTCTACTCTTCCGGTCATTGTCCACAAAACTCCATCAATATCAAAAACAGAAGCTGCTACTCTAATACTAACAGTATTTGGATTTCCTGTAACTAAAGATTCTAATCCGCTATTCGTTTGATCATGTAAAATTGTTGGTACATCATTGTTAATTTCTAATAATCCACTTTGAAATGAACTAATAAATACTTGATTCAGATTAAAGGGGTTTATTGCAATTGTATTTAAATTTCTAGCATTTAAAACACTATCGTAAGGTATATTTGTCCATTCATCTTCTCTAAGATGGCTAACACCTCTTCTTCTTATTGGAGCTGGATTATAAGTTAATGAATAATCTCCAAAACTAACCCACAAATTATTAGCTGCCGCTTTAACAGAAAAAGAATTATTAGATAATGGCCCACTAGGATGAATTTCTTCAAAATCAACTGGATTCAAGATTTCTGTTTTTAAAATTCCAAAATCTTTTGTGCCAATATAAACATAGTCTGCATCAATTGAAGCAGAGGTGAATTCTGTATCAAACTCTTCATTAACCAAAATCTGTGAAATCAACACAAAATTTTCATCATAGATATATACTATATCTTTAGTCGTAATTACTAAACTTGAATTAACTGACTTAACATTCAGTGGCGTTGAATTATATAGAAACAATTCATTTAATGAATTCCCAATAACTTCAAAAATTTTTCTATTAGTTTTAACTGTATATAATTTATCATTATTTGATTCCACAGACAAATAATTACCAAACTCTACACGACTCCATTCTTCATAATTAATTAAGTTATCACTAGTAACTATAGCTTTTCTTAAGCCTCTATTACTTAAACAAGCTGCATAAATATAGTCTTCAAATACAACCGTTTGATTTACTATGAGTTGACTGCCTTGTTGTCCGATAAAATAGGTGTCCCCAAATTCTAATCGTTGTAAATTATAAACTGAAATACCATAATCTGTGGATATATATAATAAATCATTATACTCATTAAAATGATTTATTTTTTTATCGGTTGGAGGAATAGTTGGTTTATCAAAAATATCAACAATAGTAAGAATGTCATCATCATTATCAAAAGCAATTTCCATTAAACCATTTTCATAACCAATGATTAATAATTGAAATTCTTCACTATAATGAATTGTTGAAATAAATTCTCCTGAAAGACCATTAACTGTAGATAGTTTTTCGATTTCGAAGGTTTGAGTATCATAAATAAAAATAGTATTTTCAGCTGCTGCAAAAATCTTATTATTCCCTTGAGAGGTATCTTTAATATCTAAATATGAAAAATGCCCTTCCCAAAGTGCAGAGAAATCTTGAGCAAATTGAAATAATGGTAATATATATACTATAAATATAATAATTCTCTTAATCATACTGCTTTTTCAGCTTTTAAACACTTTTATATTTAACGCATTATACATTAAAATAATATATAAAAAGCAAAAAGCCTCCTAAAGTGGAAGCTTTTTGTTTAAAACTTGTAATTTTATACAACACCTTGGTCAAGCATGGCATCTGCAACCTTAACGAAACCTGCAATATTTGCTCCTTTTACATAATCAATATAACCATCCTCTTGTTTTCCATAAGTTACACAAGAATCATGTATATCATTCATTATTTGATGTAGTTTATTATCGACTTCTTCTCTAGTCCAATTATATCGTAAAGAATTTTGACTCATTTCTAAACCAGATGTTGCTACACCACCAGCATTTGATGCTTTTCCTGGTGAAAACATAACTTTCGCATTTTGAAATGCTTCAATGGCTTCAGGCGTAGTAGGCATATTAGCACCTTCAGCAACAGCTAACACATTATTACTTATTAATACTTTCGCTTCATCAACATTTAATTCATTTTGAGTAGCGCAAGGCATAGCTATATCACAATTAATACTCCAAGGTTTTTCTCCTTGATAAAAAGTAGCAGAAGTATATGTATTAATATACTCGCTAATTCTACCTCTCTTAATATTTTTAAGATCCATTATAAAAGCTAACTTTTCAGAATCTATACCATCTGCATCATGAATATATCCTGAAGAATCAGACATGGTAACAACTTTTCCTCCTAATTCAGTTGCTTTCTCACATGCATATTGTGCAACATTTCCTGAGCCTGAAATGACTATAGTTTTTCCATTAAAAGAATCATTTTTTGTTGCTAACATATTTTTAGCAAAATAAACACAGCCATAACCTGTAGCCTCTGGACGGATTAAAGAGCCTCCATAAGCCATCCCTTTTCCAGTTAAAATGCCTGTAAACTCATTCTGAAGTCTTTTATATTGACCAAACATATATCCTATTTCACGTCCTCCTACACCGATATCACCTGCAGGAATATCTGTATTAGCTCCTATATGACGAAATAATTCAGACATAAAAGATTGGCAAAAACGCATTACTTCGTTATCACTTTTTCCTTTAGGATTAAAATCACTACCTCCTTTTCCTCCACCCAAAGGAAGTGTCGTTAAAGAATTTTTAAATACTTGTTCAAAACCTAAAAACTTTAAAATACTTAAGTTTACAGTAGGATGGAATCGTAATCCTCCTTTATAAGGTCCGATAGCTGAATTAAATTCTACACGAAAACCTCTGTTTACTTGTATATCACCTTTATCGTCAATCCAAGGAATTCTATATATTATAGTACGTTCTGGTTCAACCATTCGTTCTAATAACATTTTACCTTGATATTTTTTATTTTTCTCAATAAAAGGGATTACCGTTTCTGCTACTTCATGAACTGCTTGTAAAAATTCTGGTTCATTCCCGTTTTTTTCTTTTACACTATCTAAAAACGTTTCTATTTTATTTTTCATTTGTACTCTTTTGAAGAAATGTATTATATCATAAATTTTCAATGGCAAATATACATTATCTTTAAAAATTATTAGCTATTTTTTCGTTTTTCACAATGCTATTGCATAATAAATTATTAGATTTAGCAGTTATCATTTTTAACACTAATGATTACGCTTTATATCTGGTTAATTTGGTGATTTATCGGATTTTTATATATTTGCTCAATTAATGAGCTCTAAATATTGAAATTATACTATGTTCAATTTTAAACTATTAACCATTTTTATGTTTCTTCTTATTGGGATTCAATCTGGATTCTCCTAATTAGGGTTTTCCCATGAAATTGGTATCATCGTTGGTCCAGTCGAATTTAGATCTGATTATGGACAGCGTAATACAGAAGATACTAACCTAGGGAATTCAGGTTTTGGAATAGGTTTAATTCATTATATAAATTTCGCTTATAAAGCTGAGTGTAATTGTTATTCGACAGATACTTATTTTAACGATCACTTTAAATTAAGAAGTGAAATTTCTTATAATAAAACGATTCTAAACCATCATGGCCAATGGGTTGGTCCTGATAAAATAGGTCCAAAATATGATAAATTACGAGCACATCATGGTGAGGCTAATAATTTTGATATTGGTATGCAATTAGAATACTTCCCATTAAGCATTCGCTCATTTCAAGCCTTTAGTTATAGAATAGCTCCATTTATTAGTTTAGGGGCTCATTACACCTCTTTTAATCCTAAAGCCAGTACCGATTTTGGAGATAATAATATTGATGATCCTAATAATTTTTGGCCAGGATGGGAGCCAGGATCAGTAGATCCAGCACAGGGAAATACTTGGTCGGTAGTTACTAGTATAGGAGCTCGTTATAAACTTAATCATCTTTCTGATTTAATGATAGACTTAAGATGGCAATATTATTTTAGTGACTGGATTGACGGTTTAAATCATCAATTAGATTCTAATAAATTTAACGATTGGCTCATTTGGTTAAATTTTGGTTATATCTACTATTTAGATTAATAAGAAAAAATTATAAATAAAAAGCTCAAGAAATTCTTGAGCTTTTTTGTTTTAATATATAAACAGTAAATATTAAGCTAATGCTTGTTTTAAATCTGCTATTAAATCTTCTTTATCTTCAATACCAACACTTAATCTAATCAGTGAATCTACAACCCCAGTCTTTTCACGTTCTTCTTTAGGTATACTAGCATGTGTCATACTTGCTGGATGTCCAGAAAGAGACTCTACACCTCCAAGTGACTCTGCCAAAGTGAATATTTTTAGGCTTTCAACAATTCTTATAGCTTCATTAAAATCATTCCCTTTAGTCACAAAAGAAATCATCCCTCCAAAATCTTTCATTTGAGCCTTAGCAACTTCATGGTTAGGATGATTCTCAAATCCTGGCCAATATACTTTTTCAATTTTAGGATGGCCTGATAAAAATTCAGCCACAGCTTTACCATTTTCACAATGTCTTTGCATTCTTACATGCAATGTTTTAATACCTCTTAAAGCTAAAAAAGAGTCTTGTGGTCCACAAACTGCTCCACTTGCATTCTGTATAAAGTATAATTTATCAGCTAATTCTTTATCCTTTACAACTAAAGCTCCCATAACTAAATCACTATGCCCTCCAAGATATTTTGTTACAGAATGCATAACGATATCTGCTCCTAAATCTAACGGTAATTGTAAATATGGTGTTGCGAAAGTATTATCGACTGCTAATAAAACATTATGCTTTTTAGCTATAGCCGCTGTAGTTTTAATATCAATAATATTCATCATTGGATTAGTTGGTGTTTCAACCCAAATCAATTTTGTGTTTTCATTAATAAAATCTTCAATCTTTGAAGCGTTATGCATCCCAATGAAATGAAATTTTATTCCAAAATCTTCAAAAATTTTAGTGAATAATCTATATGTTCCTCCATATAAATCATTTGTAGAAACCACTTCATCACCGGGTTTTAAAAGTTTAACCACTGCATCAATAGCGGCTAGACCTGAACCAAAAGCTAGTCCATAATTTCCATTTTCAATACTTGCAAAAGCATTTTCTAAAGCTTGTCTTGTAGGATTGTGTGTTCTTGAGTATTCAAAACCTTTATGCCCTCCAGGAGTCGTTTGTGCATATGTTGATGTTTGATAAATTGGTGGCATAACTGCTCCATAAGCTGGATCATGTTTTTGACCTCCATGAATGGTTTTAGTATTAAATTTCATATAGTATAATTCTTTACTACAAATTTAGCTTTTAATTCGGTCTATTCAAATGCAATATATACCTTTATTGATTCTTTAACACTTTAATTTATGAAATACAATATTGTCGGATTTACGCTTGCAATAACAATCCTATTTACAGGTTGTATAGAAGATTCAAAACTTGTTTTTCAGGAGTCGAATATTACAACAATAGACAATACTATTGTAGAAATTAATATTCCTAAAGCAAGTGGCGACATACAAATAGCTTCAAAAATAAATTCTGTAATTGAAAGCCGTATTATTTCTTCATTGCAGAGTAATGGTATTGATGAAACAAATAAGATATCTATAGAAGAATCTATAACTTCATTTAATAATGAATTCACAACCTTTAAATCTGATTTTCCAAATAGTGCTCAGCAATGGGAAGCTCAAATAGATGGTGAAATCATGTATCAATCCACAGAAATTATAAGTATTGCGTTGACAACTTACATAAATACTGGAGGAGCTCATGGGAATTTAGTGATTTCATTTTTAAATTTTGATACTCGAATTGGTGAACTAATTTCTAATGATAAATTATTTTCAGATCTAAAATCATTTAAAAAAATCGCCGAACCTTATTATAAAAAGGAGATTGAAAATAAAGAAGCCATTTTTAACAAGCATGCAAATTTTGAATTCCCTAAAAATATTGGCTTTAATGAAGAAGGTGTCATATTACTATACAACACATACGAAATAGCATCCTATTCTACAGGGATTATTGAATTCACAATCCCATTTGAAGATACTTTAGAATTTTTGAATTTTAATTAAATAGATTTCTCCTTTAATAAAAACATCTATGAAGAAAATATATTACTTAAAAACATGCAGTACGTGTGTGAGAATTTTAAAAGAATTGAATCCTACTTCAGATTACGTTTTACAAGATATTAAAACAGAAGAAATCACAGTAAAACAATTAGAGCAAATGAAAAATTTAGCCGGAAGTTATGAGGCTCTTTTTAGCAAACGTTCAAAACTGTATAAAGAGATGGGTTTAAAATCCCAGAAATTAACTGAAAAAGATTTCAAGTACTACCTCCTACATCACTATACATTTTTAAGTCGTCCTGTTTTTTTAATATCTAATTCTATTTTTATAGGGAATTCCAAAAACAATATAGAAGCAGTAAAACAAGTTATGAATGCAAAATAGAATATATGCTTTAATTGCGGCTTTTTCAGTTCAACTTATTTATGGCCTATCATTTACATTTGCTAATGATGTTATAGATGGAGGTTATATTAAACCTTATGGATTCATACTTTTAAGGCTCATAGGCGCCACTGCACTTTTCTGGATATTTAGTTTGTTTACTAAAAGTGAAAAAATTGATCGAAAAGATTTTCTTATTTTCTTTTTAGCTTCCATTTTTGGTATTGCCTTAAATATGCTCACTTTTTTTAAAGGGTTAGAATATACAACTCCTATTCATGCTTCAGTAATTATGATAACAACACCTATAATTGTGCTTATTCTTTCTGTCTTTTTCTTGAAAGAAAGAATAACATTATTAAAAATTGGAGGTATTATTTTAGGCTTTTCAGGGGCAATAATTTTAAGTGTTTATGGAAAGTCTATGCGAATTGGAGATGACATTCTATTAGGTAATTTTTTAGTGTTTATTAATGCCGTATCTTTTAGTATTTATATAATTATTCTTAAAAAATTAACCGATAAATATCACCCATTTACCTTTATAAAATGGCTATTCTTATTTGGTTTAATTTTAGTGACTCCTTTTGGTTACGGCGAACTATCTAAAGTGAATTGGTCGACATTTTCTAACTATACTATTTTTTCAACTGTATTTGTTGTAATTGGTGCCACTTTTGGCACTTATCTCTTAAATCCTTTAGCATTACGTTATTTAAAAGCTTCAACTGTAAGTGCTTTTATTTATATTCAGCCAGTTATTGCTGGTGGTTTTGCAATACTAATGGGCAGTGATACATTAAACACCATAAAATTAACAGCAGCGGGGTTAATTTTTATTGGTGTTTATTTAGTGACAAAAAAATCTAAACTAAAACACTAAATCTATAGGTGACTTGCCTACTGTTCTTGTATCTTCTTTAGTTAAAGTTTTAAAATTTTTAGACCTAGGAAATGAATTTACAATTTGTAGTAACTCATCATTTAATGATATGAGCTTTCTAGTTTTTAAATTTATCCATGCCCCTAACATTTCACAATGTGCTATGTTTTTACCTTTTTTATTATAAAAATTATGATCGAACTTAAAAAACATCCCATCAGTACTCAATCCTGATACCTCTAAATTCACAGAAATTGGCTGTCCTAAAAACGCTTCTTTATAGTAATACATATGCTCATAAAAAACGACTAGACCAGAATTATGCTTAACTAAAACATCCATGGTTAAACCCTTTTCAATAAAAAACGCCATTCTAGTATGACTCATAAAATTAGTATAAGCACTATTTGCTAAATGTCTATTTGCATCAACATCACTCCAGCGTATTTCAAATTGTTTTGTATACATATAAATTAATTTAAGTTTCAAATTTAAACTATTTTCTAAACCTTTGGATTTATTTATCTTTGTAAAACATTTA
>Ga0190293_1000866_pt1 | contig 10762 bp, 13 predicted proteins | sample 48693001_MG_FD_161671 | JGI IMG/M metagenome (GOLD analysis project Ga0190293, IMG submission 161671) | Hydrothermal vent microbial mat bacterial communities from Southern Trench, Guaymas Basin, Mexico - 4869-30-0-1_MG | ecosystem: Environmental > Aquatic > Marine > Hydrothermal vents >... | reverse complement strand
GCGAACTGTGAACTGTGAACTATCTGTCGGCTCTGCTATTCGAGAATCGGAGGAGCGTCGGCGGGTGGCAGCGCCTTGTGGAGTTCCGCACGAGCCTCTGTGACGTACCTGTACAGCTCACCGAGCACAGTCTCTGCCTCGGCGAGGTGGCGCTCGGCATAGTCCTCGGCCTCGAGCCGGATACGACGGGCCTCATTCTCTGCGTTGCGCACAAGAGTGTTCGCCTCTTCAACGGCCTCTTGGACGACGTAGTTCTGGGAGACGAGCCTTCCTGACTCCTCCTGGGCCTTGGAGATGACCTCACGGGCCTTCTCGTTCGTCCGTGCAATGTAGGACTCGCGCTCACGCACCATCCACCGTGCAGCGCGCAGCTCCTCAGGGAGTTCCTCAGCCGCCGCATGGAGCTGGTCAAGGAACTCTTCCTGGTTCACCATGACATTGCTCGACAGCGGGACGGCCCTGGCTTGTTCGACCTCTACGATCAGATCTTCGAGAAGATCAGCGATTTGGCCTGGGACGGGAGGCGATTGACGTGCCTCATCTGGGCGATCGATCATACGAGACGCTCCTTCAGTGCTATTGCGACGGGTTCGGGGACGAGGGCATCGACGGAGCCGCCGAGCCTCGCCACTTCCTTGACAAGAGATGACGAGAGATATGCATATTCGGGTTTGGTTGCGACGAACAGCGAGACAACGTCGCCAGAGAGGTGTCTGTTCATCTGGGACATCTGGATCTCGAACTCGAAGTCGGTCACCGCGCGCAGACCCTTGACCATGGTCTTGGCTCCCACCTCCCGTGCGAAATCCACGAGGAGGCCCTGAAAAGAAGCTACGCGCACGTTCGGCCATTCTGTTGTGCATGCCTCGAGTAGTTCGATCCGTTCATCTGCCGAGAACAACGGAGATTTGGATGGGTTGTGGACGACGGACACGATCACCTCGTCGAACAGTGCTGCACACCGTTCAACGACGTCAAGGTGACCCTTGGTCGGCGGGTCGAAACTTCCTGGCACGAGCGCGATTATCACGGTTGTCGCCTCTCCAACATCGTTACTACAGCATCACCGTAACGCCGATCATCGATACAAGTGAGGAATTCGGGTATCTCAACGTTGCTTCGTGCCTGTCGATGAAGCACGATGATTCCGCTATCGACGAGCACTTTGTCCATGACACCAAGAATATCGGTAACCGTGTCGTCGGTATCCGCGTACGGTGGATCCACGAAAACAACGTCGAATACGCCTCTGACATCCGCCATTGCGCCTGGCAGCGGGCGCCGAATCACAACACCACCGAGGCCAACCGTGTCAATGTTGCGTTCGATGATCCGGGATGCCAGCTTGTCCTGCTCCACGAATACCACATCCGCCGCACCCCTGCTCAATGCCTCGAGCCCCAAAGCTCCGGATCCTGCGTACAAGTCGAGGACGCGGGTGCCATTGAACCTGTTGGCGAGAATGGAGAACACCGACTCTTTCGCCCGTCCCGTCATGGGCCGAGTACCGGATCCGGGAACCGAGATCTGCCTGCCCTTTGCAACGCCTGCGATGATACGAATATTCAACTCCTCGAAAGCCACTCGGCGTCACGGCCGAAGAACAACTTGACCTCTTCCATGACGTCACTCACGAACTGGCTGTTCCTGTCCTCTTTGACTGCCTTGGATGCCGCTGTCCGTGCAGCCTCGAGCAGTCTCTTATCCTTCAGGATATCTCCGAGCTTGAGGTCCGCGGCACCGGACTGTGACCCTGCGAACACCGTTCCCTGCCCACGGATTTCAAGGTCAACGTTCGCGAGTTCGAATCCGTCATTGGAAGCGACCATGGCATCGATTCGCCGTTGACCATCTTCACCAGGATCGTCAGACACGAGGAGACACGTTGCCTGGTCTTCGCCACGGCCGACACGGCCGCGCAACTGGTGCAACTGGCTCAGTCCGAACCGGTCTGCGTCACGGATGATCATCAAGGTCGCGTTCGGTATGTCGATGCCCACTTCTATCACGGTGGTGGATACGAGCACATCGATGTCACCGTCAGCGAGTCTCTGCATGACGTCCGCCTTCTCCTGGGATCGCATCTTCCCATGGAGGAGGCCGACGGTGACATTGGGGAGTGCAGCTTCGATGCGACGGAACTCCGATACGGCCGAACGAGCTTCGATCTTGTCGGAGTCCTCAACGAGAGGACATACGACGAACACCTGGTTGCCTCGCTCGACTGCCTCCAGGATCGCTTTGCCAATCGGATCGTCCAAGCCCGAAACCTCCGATGTAGCAACGGGCTGACGGCCTATGGGCATCTTCGTGATCACCGAGACGTCCAGGTCGCCGTAGAGCGTCATCGCAAGCGTGCGCGGGATCGGTGTTGCGGTCATCAACAGAAGGTCAGGGACTGCCTCGTCGGGTGCAGCGTCCCTGAGCATCACCCGCTGTTCCACGCCGAAACGATGCTGTTCGTCCACAACCGTCATACCCAGGGATGCGAACTTCACATCAGACTGGATCAAGGCATGAGTCCCGAAGGCGATGTCGATCGTGCCATCGGAGAGCCACGAAAGGCCCTGCTCCCGGCTCACATCTCCGTGTACGAAATTGACGGTTACCCGCCCGGCCGTGAACAGGCCGATCCGGATCGGCCGTTCAGAATCTTGCTCCTCACCGAACAGCGATTCCGTTCCAGATGCACCGACATCGACTTCGACAGGCGCCATCCCCGCTCGAATCAGCGCTTCCCTGGTACCGAGGTAGTGCTGGGTTGCCAGCACCTCGGTAGGTGCCATGACCGTTCCCTGATGACCGCTCTCCACAGATGAGAGCAACGCGGCAATCACGACAACAGTCTTGCCGGATCCAACTTCGCCCTGAAGCAGACGATGCATCGGCTGGACATTTCGCATGTCCTCGACAATCGCATCGAGTGCCTCCATCTGGCTGCCCTCTGGCGGTTCCGTCTCAACGCCTTCAGTCACTTGACCGGTCAGATCGAATGGGAATGACTCCAGAAACCGATCGCGCATCGTCCCCGGTACGTCGTTGGTGATACCCACCCTGGACTCGAACTCATCGTGTGCCCGCACCCGGAACGCCATCTGTATGCGGAGGAATTCGTCGAAGATGAGCCGGTCTCTAGCTGGTTCAATGTCGTCGTAGGTTCCAGGAGAGTGGATGTCCTGGACCGCCCTGGAGAGATCGACCAAACCATATTCTTCAAGCGTTGCACTCGGCACAACATCCACGATCGGTAACGACCTCCTCAACACCTGCTCCATGGCTTTCCGTGTCTGAAACGCCTTTAGTCCTCCAAGGGCGCCGTACACCGGCACCACACGACCCGTATCGGTCGAACCTGGACCCGATAGCCGATCGACGGCCGGGCTACCCATTTGCAGCGAATTCTTGAAGACCTCAAGCTTGCCGCTGAGAGCAACCTCCTCCCCCTCGACCAGCTTGATGTAAGGGTTGAACCACACCACGCGTACAGAGCCGGTACGGTCCGATACACGTGCCTCAATCATCGTGCGACGTCGAGAAATCCTTCGCTTTGAGAAAGACGTCACGGTTCCGCCAATGGTGACTTCTTGACCTATTGGGGCTGCCTCAATCGCGAATATTCGGCTACGGTCAAGGTAGCGTAGAGGCACCGTAGCAAGCAGGTCTGCCACCGAGCGGATGCCCTGAGTAGCCATCTTCCTGGCAGAGACAGGACCAATACCGTTGACCATCTCAACGGGAACGCCGGCGAAGTACGCCAGCGTGCGTCGAGTTGGTGTGTCGGTGCCAGTCATCACAGGGAATCTAGGTCACCAAGGCCTCCCTGTGCCACCTCTATCGACGGCGCACCCGGAATCGACTACAGGTGTGCCGCTAGTATCCTGCCATCGCACCTCAGGAGGTTTTCGCGCGCATGGCATACAGATGTGAAATCTGCGGCAAGGAGCCGTGGACAGGTAAACAGGTTTCGTTCTCCCACAAGCGGTCATCAAAGACCTGGCGACCGAACATCCAGAAGATCAGGGTCAAGTACGGGACCAACTCGCGCAGGGCGCGTGTCTGCACCTCGTGCATCAAGGCGGGCAAAGTCGAGAAGGCGTAGTGCAAGGGGTCGTCAAGGTCTACGACGAGGTCACCGAAACCGGTGTGATCGTGTGTGACGACGACCGCTCCGAGGTCCTCCTCAAACCAGGGTCCCTCGACGGTTCCCTGTTTCGGCTCCTCCGCCAGGGCCAACATGTCGTCTTCGACCTGACAGATACCGAACGCTCGGTAGCCACCAACCTCCGCTTCGGCTCCGACGGGTACTGAAGAAGAAGTTCACAGTTGACAGTTCACGGTTGACAGTCAGAACCAAAACGACCCTCACATTCAGTCACATTTCTTCGCCGACTGTGAACTGAAAACGGTGAACTGTGAACTCCCTGCCGCGTGATACCCTTAGACCATGGTTCAGGCATACGTACTCATACAAACCGACAGCGGGCGAGCATCTGAGGTTGCCCACGCGATCGCAGAGATCGACGGTGTCTCCTCATCAGAGGCAGTAACCGGCCCATACGATGTGATCGTTGCGGCGGCGGCCGATGATGTTGATGCGCTCGGGCATCTCGTTGTCACAAAGATCCAACCTGTGGCGGGTATCGTGAGAACGCTCACCTGCCCCGTTATCCGGATCTAGCAGGCGTCCTACCGGACAGCCAGGCGTCCACGATCCTGGTGGCGCTTGATTGACGCGTTCACGAGCCGGTCACACAATTCCGGATAGGTCACACCTGAAGCAGCCCACGTTTTCGGGAACCCCGAAATCGATGTGAACCCTGGGAGTGTGTTGACCTCGTTGAAGAGGAACCGCCTCGACCCGTTCTCGTAGAAGAAGTCCACGCGTGCGAGACCCGATAGGCCCAACGTCTCGAAGATCCGCTCCGCGAGGTCCCTGACGTGTCTCGACGCTTCCTCCGTCAGCTGGGCCGGAGCATCGAACCAACTTGTCTCGTCCTCGTACTTGGCGTCGTAGGTGTACCAGCCGCCATCTGTGATGACCTCACCTGGGACAGAACTGACCGGCCCGTCGAGGACGCCTACTTCGATCTCACGAGCTGAAACGGCCTCCTCGACCAACACCTTCGTGTCGTACCTGAATGCGTTGGATATGGCCTCTTTCAGGTCACCTTCGCCTGTCGCCATCGAAATGCCGACAGATGATCCCTGGGCCGATGGCTTGACGAAAACGGGGAACCCGAGCGCCCTGGCCACCTCGCCGATCACAAGGGCTGGGTCTTGTGACCACTCGTATCCTCTGACGGTCAACCATCTCGCTGTCGCCACGCCAGTCGATGCGACGATCTGCTTGGTGAGGTCCTTGTCCATGGCGAGTGCACTCCCGAGAACGCCACACCCCACGTAGGGGACATTGCATGTCTCGAACGTGCCCTGCACTGTTCCATCTTCGCCGTAGGGACCATGAAGCACGGGAAACACGACATCGAACCCGATCTCATCGTTGCCAACACGCAGTGTTGCCGAAGGAACCATCAACTCGACGGCTCTTCCGTCAGCCTTGAAGGGACGAGCGGAGGAATCCGCGAGGTACCAGGCCCCGTCGCGGTCGATACCAACGGGAATGACGCGGTGCCCTGATTCGATCAGGGCCTCATAGATCGAGACCGCCGACGAACACGACACTTCGTGCTCAGATGATCGCCCGCCAAAGAGAAGAAGAACTTTCGCCATGTCGATAACCTACCGCTCTGGCGCGGACTCTCGTGAGTTCGGCCCCTGTCGTCGTCATGGAGAGCGTGATGGATCTTGCATCCGTATTGCAGTTTCACCAGTCGTGGTTCTGGGTTGCTGTCATCTCAACGGGATTCGTTGGTGCGTGGGGTCTTGTGCTTGCCGTCATGAAACGAGACCCTGGACGAGCGTTCAAGATAGCCAGGGCTCTCGCGATCCTCGCGATCCTGGTTCAGGTCGCCGCTGGTGTGTATCTCTACAGCAACGGTGTACGTCCGGGTAACTCCTTCCACGTCTTCTATGGCGTCGTCATCGTGATCACGCTCACCATGGCCTACTTGTACCGCTCCACCATGGCGAAGAAGCCTGCGCTGACCTATGGCATCCTCTTGTTGTTCGTGATGGGTCTCGGGTTGAGAGCATGGGCGAACGTCGCGTGAGGTGCGACGCTATTGTCACGAACTCACAACGAAAGGCTCACGGATGCTGTCCGGTAAGCGGATCCTGATAACCGGTGTTCTCACTGACGACTCCATTGCATGGCATGTCGCTCGAGTAGCGCAGGAACAGGGAGCAGAGGTTGCCCTCACCGGGTTCGGTCGCGCCTTGCGGTTGACTGCCCGCTCAGCAAAGCGTCTCCCAAAGGACGCCGAAGTCTTCGAACTCGATATCAACGAGCCGGCCCATATGGATGCACTCGTGGAGGCGCTTGACGCAAAGTGGGGCGGCATCGACGGCGCTCTCCACGCGATCGCATACGCACCAGCTGATGCGCTCGGGGGCAAGTTTCTCGAGACGACGCCCGAGTCCGCAAGCACAGCCTTCTTGACGTCTGCGTTCTCGTACAAGACACTGGCCAACGGCTTGCGACCGTTGTTCGCAAAGGCTGGTGGCGGTGCCGTCGTTGGCCTTGACTTCGATAACTCGCTTGCCTGGCCTGCCTACGACTGGATGGGTGTATCGAAGTCTGCCCTCCAATCGGTCAACAGGTACCTGGCGCGCTATCTCGGCAAGGAGGCGATACGAGCGAACCTCGTGTCTGCCGGCCCGCTCGGGACCGTCGCTGCCAAGTCAATCCCCGGGTTCGAGCAGTTCGAGAACCTGTGGGAGATACGCGCCCCTCTTGGTTGGGAGCCGAGGAACCCTGACCCTGTCGCCAAGATGGCTTGCGTGCTCATGTCTGACTTCTCGCTCGCGACGACTGGTGAGATTGTCCATGTCGATGGTGGATTCCACGCCGTTGCAGCGGGCGAGACAGAGGGCTACTGAGGGGACAGCCATCAGCTCACAGCCATCAGCAAGAATCATTTCGCCATCGTTTGTGCTTCGTGCTCTTCCGCTGACGGCTTTTCATCTCCATTGACCGAGGCTGGTACTGGTTCTCTGTACTCTTGTCCCATGATGGAACTCCACCCACACGACATGGCCCACGGCGGCGAAGCAGTAGCCCGCCACGACGGAAAAGCGTACTTCATACCTGGCGCGATGCCAGGTGAGGTTGTTGAAGCAACCGTCGTCGAGGACAAAGGATCGTGGTCGAGGACGGCACTCGTCGAGGTTCTCGTCGCCTCACCGGACCGTAGAACTCCGCCGTGTCCGTACGCCCAGGACTGCGGTGGGTGTCAATGGCAGTTCGCCGACGAACAGTCCCAGCAGCGATGGAAACGCGAGACGGTCGTCGGGCAACTCGAACACCTCGGCAAGATCACCGACCCCGTCGTTCACGAGACAGTCGAGCCAGGGCCTGGTCTCGGCTACCGGAATCGTATGGACTTCCGCGTAGCGGAGGGAATGCCAGCCCTGTTCAGGTCCCGTTCCAATGACCTCGTCCCGCTTGGTTCGTGCATGCTCATGGTCGATGAACTTCAGGACACGTTCGCCAAACTCGGCGATCTCACTGGCGTGGAGAAACTCACCCTGCGAGCTGGGACAAGGACCAGCAAGAGGGTCGCAGTCATCGAGGGTGAGGTGCCTGACCAGATCGCCGACTGGGACGCGGCTGTGATCCACAAGAAGGGCAACTCGCTCACTCCCCTCCTCGGCGATCGTGTTTTCACGGAGATCGTCGATGGTGTCGTCTTCGAGATACCTGCTGACGGGTTCTTCCAGAACAACACGGACGGGGCAGACGCACTCGTACGGCTTGTTCGTGACGTGCTCGAAATCACCGAAGACGAAACGCTCCTCGATGGTTACTGCGGCGTAGGGTTGTTCGGCGCCACCGTCGGCCAGGACGCAGCACGGGTCATCGGTATCGAATCGACACCTGGTGCCGTCAAGTACGCACGATCGAACATGACCGCGGCGGGTGTCGAGAATCACATCATTGCCGGGTCGTTCACCAGAGACATCGACAAACTCGATGAGTACTGGGATGTCGCCGTCGTCGACCCACCGCGCAAGGGTCTCGGCCAACGTGGCGTCGAGGCTGTCACGGCCGCAATGCCTCGCAGGATCGCCTATGTCGCATGTGACCCTGCTTCACTCGCCCGCGATGCCAGGATGCTCGAGTCATACGGATACGAGTTCATCGAAGCAACGCCCGTCGACATGTTCCCCCAGACATATCACATAGAGATCGTCGCAAGGTTCGACCGAATGGAACTGGACGAGGAAGAAACGTAGGCCGCTTTCCGCTTTCCGCTTTCCGCTTTCCGCTTTCCGCTTTCCGCGAAGAATCGCACAGAAAGAACACCGAGTCTCTGGCGTATCGGTTCTGGCGGATAGCGGATGGCGGACGGCGATCCGACTGCGAGCGCAGCGAGCCTAAATTTCGTCCAGAAGCTTCTGGCGCTTCTCCTCGTACTCCTCTTCGGTGATGAGGCCCTGATCGCGTAGGTCGGCGATCTTCTGGATGGAGTCCGCAGCGTGCGGCTTGAACTCTCCCGTTGGGGCGCTGGATCCGCTAAGTTCGATGCTTCGCTGCTCTCTCGTCTTGTACAGCAGCGTCTGGAATGTGTCGGGGTGGGGGATGTTGGAGAACTCGCTCTGTCCAGCCGATCCAGCGGACTCGATGAGTAGATCGCCCGCACCAAGCATCCGCTCGAACACCGATTGGGAGAAGTTGACGTTCGTGATGCGTTCTAGCGGGATTTCCACACCAGACTTGGCGATCAGTCCTGTTCTCGTGATCAGCCGCTCGTCCGTGAGCACGTAGCGGGTGGTGTACCAGTCAACGAACGGGCGAACCACAAACCACAAGGCTGCGCCAATTACTCCGAGGAGGATCACCCAGAGAAAGGCTCCCGAGATCCAATCCATCGCCAGCGCTATGCCCACCAGGACGAGACCGGCAAGGAACCACAACATGGGGATGAATAGGAGTTTCCAATGAGGGCGGAACGACGTGACGATGACCTCACCGTCGCTAAGTGCATCTTCTGGCCATGCCATGTTTCAAGCCGATCTTTCGTCGAATCAGGTGTTGGTACAACTCTAGCGCCACACCCGTATCCACTACGAGAACACATATCACGGAGAAGAGGCGCGAACCGTACACCGACGGAGAACGGAAAACGGTAGACGGAGAACGCCCGCGCGAGAAACCCCAAGGAAGCCGAAGCCCCCTTGGGGTGTTCTCCGTTTTCCATCCGGCCTTGCGGCCTTCAGGTCCACTGCTCCGCAAGCGGAGCGTGATGCGAACCGAAATCCGCACCTGGTCGTTCAAGCCCTCACCGACCGAAGCCGATGCGGTGGAGCCGAAGCTCCGACACCCGGAGGTGCCCTCTTCCAACCTGTCCTTCAGACCCTCACCGACCGAAGCCGATGCGGTGGAGCCGGAACTCCGAATACCCGGAGGCATTCTCATCAGAACCTGTCCTTTTGACCCTCACCGACCGAAGCCGATGCGGTGGAGCCGAGGCTCCGACACCCGGAGGCGTCATCATCAGGACCCAACCCGTCGCCGAGTCGGTTGCCGGGTTTGAAACCGGCGATCCCTGGTTTCCCTGGAACCCGCCAACGGGTCTCCCCGTTCGCTACCGCCTCGGGTTTCCCGTTGGCAGTGATCAGAAGTATGCACCACCAACGTCACTATTTGTGCCAGATCAGTGGTTGGTTTTCGCGGTTCACTAATCGTTTTCGCGTCCCACTGGTACCGTTGCCAGATGCACTTGTTTCGGTCCGTGACTCTCCTGTTCTCAGTCCTCGCCATTGGCCTGTCAGCATGCTCTGTGACGACAACACCGGTTCCGGATGCAACCACGACCCTGGCACTTGGCTCACCTGCTTCCGAACTGCTACTCCTCGACAATGGCCTTGGTCCGTTCAAGTTCCAGGACAGTGGAGAGGCTGTCATCGAGGGCGTCACTGCCACTATCGGTGGGTGGGATGCCGATTCCTCCGACAACGATGCTCTCGCTCTTCCCATGTGCGAGCATGGACAGGCGCGCCTTGTGTCCTGGGGGTCGCTTGTGTTGACGTTCGTTGCTCGAGACGGGTCTGAGGAGTTCACGGGCTGGTCCTACGGATTCGATCCTCTGACGGGCGATTCAGAGGACAACCGTCATCTCGATTTGGCAACTCCAGAGGGCATCATGCTCGGTTCGCTGCGTGACGATCTCATCGAAGCGTATGGATCGACGGTCTCGATCACCGATGACACAGTTGTCGATACGGCTGTCTTCATCGTCGCAGGGGACACCCCGAATCAACTCGCAGGGAAGCTGGATGGAGCGGGGCCAAGCGGCAGAGTTGACTTCCTGGAAACAACACCGAATTGTGACTGAAGAGGTACTTGGTACTTGGTACTTGGTACCTGGAGGATCAGCGGATAGGGGCCAGAGCGCCCTCCGCTGTCCGCTCTCCGCCGTCCGCAAGAAACCCGCAACTACATCGACCAGAGCCTTCAAACACCCGGACTCACGAGCGGATCTTCTGACTGTGGACTGTGAACTGTGACTCCGGCTCCACCTATCCGCGCATCCTCCAAGTACCAAGTACTGGCCGACAAAAGAAGAAACCCCTATGGGGCTCGACCGAGGTCTCGCCCCATCGGGGTTCTTCGTTGAAGTGCGTTAACACTTCAAAACCG
>Ga0190293_1000865_pt1 | contig 10772 bp, 6 predicted proteins | sample 48693001_MG_FD_161671 | JGI IMG/M metagenome (GOLD analysis project Ga0190293, IMG submission 161671) | Hydrothermal vent microbial mat bacterial communities from Southern Trench, Guaymas Basin, Mexico - 4869-30-0-1_MG | ecosystem: Environmental > Aquatic > Marine > Hydrothermal vents > Microbial... | reverse complement strand
TGTAGTTCGCTCTCAGGATGAGGGACTTCCAGTCGGTATCTCTGTTGTCCCATGCAGCCTCAGACCAGTTGTAGTTACGGGAGTCGTCTGTTGTGTACCAGTTGCCTGAAAGCCTTACCTCCAGGGCTGAGGAAGGCTTCACCCTGACGGTCGCATTGAGGTTTCTGAAAGTACCCTCGCTGTCGTATCCTCCTCCACCTCCCCCGGCACTGACATAGTAGTCATCGAACTGGTTTGTCCCTGCATAGAGGTAGAAGGAAGCCCTGTCACCAAAGGTCCGGCCTTCAGGACCCTCGTATGGATCGAATGTCTCACCTGAATACTCACCGTCGATACCGAAGTACATACCATTGTTAAGAGTAGCACCGGCATCTGCGTGGACATTCCTGCCGACCACTTCACCTGAATTAAGTTCGGAGTACCACATGTTCACTCCGGTACGCACTCGGCTGAAACTTCCGTCCATGAGCCAGGTCCTGTGAGATCCGCCCCAGGCGCTCCAGTAATCAGTCCTGGTGGTGAATCCGGTGCCGTTCACATCAAAGCTCTCTCCTATGTACTCATATCCTGCGTCGTAGGTGAAGAGACTTCTGACCTTGTGGAGACCGATACTGTATGCGTCGCCGTCCTCATAATCCGTATTCCAGGACCTTGCGGCAGCTCCGTCAATTACATGATCTCCTGGGAGAAGAATAGCTCCATCAAGGGAGAGTCCCCTGTTGTACGACTCATCGAATCCGTCCTGCTCCCATACATCCCTGCTGGTTGCAGAGAGACCTATATAGTTGTAAGGACCGAATGTCTGTAGGGTTCTCAGTATCCCGTAATTCGCGGCTGGGGAATAGGTAACACTGTCTTCAGTCACTCTTGAAGTGACCGCGTCCAGAAATCCGACCTGCAGTCCGCCGCCAAGTGAACCCGATATCTTCGCGCCGCCAATTATCGGAATGACATCGCCATTAGGGGCAACGGCTCCAACCCTTCTGGAGTAGAACATGTTGAAAGGCATGTTGAAGAGTCCCTCGGACTCAAGGAAAAAGGGCCGCTTCTCGTCCAGGAAGAGCTCGAAATGAGAGAGATTCATTTCGGCGGCATCAGCCTCCACCTGCCCGAAATCAGGATAAACGGTCAGGTCCGCAGCCATCCCGCTCGTGATGCCGATCTTCACATCGACACCCGCATCGAGGTTGGTATCCCACTCTTCGGATTCGGCCAATCTGTAGAACCTGCTGGATCCGTAAGGTCTTATCTCAGCGCCGAGTGATCCCTCGATGCCTTCAATGCCCTTCAGCGGAGCAAATGTCTCAAGATGTGCCATCTGCTGGGCCTCGGACAGAACGAACCAGCCGTTCTCACGGGTACGGCCAATGATGCGCTGGAAATTGATAGTCCAGATCTGCTCGGGATCTGACGCATTGAAACGCAGGCAGCTGAAAGGAATAGCGAATTCCGCACACCAGCCTTCACTGGTTCTGGAAGTCGCACTCTCCCATACAGCATCCCAGCTGTAATCCCAGTTACCGAAGGGGCTGATCTTAGAATCCATCTGGGAGTTAGCAAGACTGATCTCGAAGCTTGTGGCCTCCCTGCCATCGCCCCAGGTGTCCAGCAGGATGGCTATCCATTCACCGGTAAGGTAATTGTCCCTCGGTGTCAGGGCTTCCATCATTGTCTCAGGATCAGGATCGTCCATATGGAATCCGAAGTAGATGTACCTGTCATCGTAGAGGATCCTGATCTCAGTCTCTTCGGTCATGGGCTGACCGTACTCAGGTCCATACTGCATGAGGAAGCAGTTGACGGTACTTGCTTCATCCCATACTTCCTCATCCATTCTACCGTCGATCGAAGGTCCGGTCTCGACCCTGATGGCGGTAAGCTCATCCTGAGGAGTGGAGAGCAGACAAAGCATCATAAGCGAAAAAGCTTGCATGATAACTCCCTACCCGGGTTTGAGTTTTTACAAATGATAGGGATTCACAGCTGGCGTGACAAATGCATCTCTGTATATGCACTCATATCATGGGTTTACTGATTTTCTAAAAATGGTCCGCCAAACGCACGAAGGCATCTGCGGACCCTCATTTGCGGGTGGATATGCTTTCAGGGGTTAGAAAGCCGTGCCACGCAACAGGGTGCATGGCACGGTTTTCCATGGCCGGATGAACGCGCATACCAGGTCAGGTAGATACTGCAGTATGCGTGATGATTCCAGGTGCTAGTTCAGGACCGAGGCGATTATCCTCTCGGTGTCATCTGTAGCATCTGCCATCGTGGACTTCACAAGACCGCCGAACATGCCGCTCATGAGACCAGTGTTCATACGGGAGACAACAACAGTCCCGTCTGTTCTTTCATATACGGCAATCCTGCATGGCATCATGGACGAAACTACCCTGGCGTCATCATCCTCGAGTATTGTGCCTGCGAGATCCGGGTTACAGACTTCAATGACAGTTACGGGCAGCACATCATAGCCATCCTGTGCGACGGATACGTCGATCTGGTGAACCTTCGGGATCTTCCAACCTGCATCTTCAGTCGCCTCAGTAAGGGCTTCCACTGTCTCATCGAACGAAAGGGAACTTACATTCTCTGTGATCATCATGCCGGGAGCGATCGAGATGCCGGCAACAACAGTTATCACTGCCCCTGTTATAAAGCCAATAGCTGCGGGGAGTATCATTTTTCTCATTTTCGGTCTCCATTCTCGTGTGTGACAATTTTACTCTCTATCATCATTTCCGCGGTCCCTCAACGAGTCTGCATGCCCTGAATCCCTTCGACCTCAGAATGTCGACGGCATCATCAGCGACGGTGCAGAAACGGTCTCTGCAGTAGGTCAACACCAGGGTATCAAGTGGAGTCATCTCAGCGAAGGCGTCAAGCTTCCCGGGGGGGACCGATACCGATCCCGGAAGGTGCGCCTCTTCGAATTCCTCAACAGGTCTCAGATCTATTATTATGCTCTTTTTTGCATCACCCTCAGCATGGGGTTCCTCGTTCCTCCTTCTCGATTCAAGCTCGGAGACATGCATCCTTAGCTCTGGAAGCATCATAGAAGCAAACTCTTTCAGTTCCTGCAGAAAATCACGGACGCTTCCGCATGAGACTGAGTATCTGGTAAATCTGCCTTCTTTAGTGGATGAGAGGAGTCCTTCGCGCCTGAGGATCTGCAGATGATGAGAGACGGTTCTAACAGGCAGCTCAGTTACTTCGGATAGCTCGGCAACATTCCTGGATGCATTACAGAGAGCATCAAGTATCCGGATGCGCTCAGGAGAGTCTACCGCTCTCCCGATACGGGCAACTGCCTCGAAGAATTCCTGCCGTTTCATATCTCTCCCCTTTATCCAACATTCCAACGGTCGTTAGAATAATGTATACCTATGAAATGTCAAGCCCCCATTCCCGTGGGTGCGATCATCGTAAAACGAATGTGAGATCTGCTGAAGTACCGGGCTGCCCCTACTGAGAAGGCTCTGCTGAACCAGAATCCTCTCCGATCGGAAGAACGGAACCTGACCGTACGCGCTCGATGAGGGCATCACCCGAATCTGCGGCAGTCCTCTCCGCTTTTAGAAAGTCCTCGGGGTCAAGGTGATTGCCCAGTTCATCGAAGAGCTTCTGGATAAAATCCTCTGTCTCGCTCTCATTGGCCGGGTGATCTTTGCAGAGGTAGGCCAGTTCAGCCGAAGCCATCTCCATACCCGCATCCAACAAGACTCTAGCCATGCCGAAGATCGCTCTGAGAGACTGGGGCTTCGCACCTGCGCGTTCGGCAATATCGTAAGCCTCGAGAAGATGAGCTATCGATCTGCCGTACTCCCCCCGCGAGCCATAGACGAAGCTGAGTCCAGTACGACTCCCGAGCTCCAGGAATGTATCTCCGCACTTCGAGGCATATTCGAGGGTCCTTCTGTAATGCTCCTCGGCGACATCCTGCCTCTGCCTCATCTGGGCGATTATCCCCAGATTGAAATCAACACCAGCCTGACCATTCAGGTTGCCGAGATCCCGAAATACGATGTGCGCCTGTCTGTAAAGCTTTTCGCTCTCGTCGAAATCACCGCCTGTGGCAGCTACCCCTGCAAGGTCGTTGAGGGTCTTCCCTGTCTCGAATGCAAGACCGTTCTTCCTTGTATATGCCAGATACTTCATGTAGTACTCTCTGGCATCCGCCAGGTCACCTACCGCGGATGCAGCGTGACCGGCATACTTCAGGCATGCGAACTCACCCCTGAGGAAGCCATCGCGCCTGCAATCTTCCAGCGTGTCGAAGATCATTGTCCTGGCCTCATCCATCCTGCCCATCGACAGGTATGTCATACCGAGATCGCTCCGTGCCTGCAGATGGTCATGTTGACTGCCGGCCTCACCGAACAGTTCGCTGCTCCTGGAGAGAAGGTCGGCAGAAAGGCTGTACTCGCCCCTCCTGTAGTTAACGAAGCCGGAACAGCTAAGCACATATGCCATGGTCCAGCTGTCCTCAGAAGCCTCCGAAGCATCAAGGGACCTCTTCAGAAGGGTTGAGCAACCATCTCCATCCCCCAACAGGAAGAGCATGAGCGCCAGGCTCACATCTACAATTGCCTGGAGGGCGAGTCTGCTCTCCTCCTCAATACCGGTAAGCTCAGGTATGCGCGCTGAAGCACTCCGCATCATCTCAACGCCTGTATCAAGAAGCCCTCTCGACCTGAAGTAAAGGATCATGGGCTTCACCATCATCTTCAGACAGTCATGATATTCATTGTCGAGAGCCCACCCCCAGGCCTTGATGATATCATCGAGAGAGCTGTCTATCTGCCTGCGGCTAACGGACCAGTCCACCATCGAGAAGAGAGACTCCTCGAGTTCGGAGAGGTAACCTGCGAAGAACACGCAGTGTGAGTCTCGCGCATTGGTGCCCAGATCCCCGGAAGATTCCAGCTCATGCTCAAGGAATTTGTGGATCATCCTGGGGATGAAGTAATGTCCGCTTGCCGTGCGCCTCACCATCCAACGCAACTGAAGGTCAGAGAGGAGGCTGCTGTCGGCTTCAGCAACAACGGCAGCCGCCTGCGGGGTGAATACACCCCTGAACACGGACAGGCGCATGAGTCCTGTTTTCTGTTCATCAGGGACAAGATCCCATGAATGTCTCATGACCGCTGCCATACTCCTGTGCCTGTCAGGCACATCCTCGAATTCAGAGGATAGACTCAGCAGATCAGCTTCAACTCTCTCCCTGATCCGGCTTACGCCACTCTCGGCAACCTGGGAAGCAGCCAGTTCGAGTGCAAGTGGAAGCCCGTCAACTGCCCTGCATATACCGGCGATCTCATCCATTTCTGTGGAATCAGGGGCAAATCCAGGATTCACCCTTCTGGCAACCTGCAGGAAGAGTTCAACAGAATCATTGCCATATGTCTCAAAATCTGAGGACGGCACAGGGAGACCGCTGATGTCAACTTCTTCGACCCGTTCCATGTCTATCCGCACCCTGGATGTGAAGAGGATACTTAGACCCGGTGCAGCACCCTTCAGAATTTTTACGATAGGAGCTGCTGCTGTGACACTCTCGAATCCGTCAAGGATAAGGAGCATCTCCTTTTCGGAAAGGAATCGCTGCATCTGCCCGAGGTGATCCCCCTCCTCCATCAGCCTCAGATCCAGGGCTCCCTCGAGGGCAGCGAGAAATCCTTCAGGATCGTACAGACCGGAGAGATCGACGAAACAGATGCCGTTCCTGAAGTCGTCTTCGAGTGTAGTGGCGACATGTATGGCTAGCCTCGTCTTGCCGGCTCCTCCTGGACCCGTAAGGGAACTGGACACTCCAGACCGAAGGCTCTCGATGAGAGAGGTGGAAAGGACCTTGCGTCCTATAAACGCAGTCGAAAAGCCGGAAGGAGTGTTTCTGATATGAAAACCGGGATCGAAGTCGAGACATCTGGAAAGGTCAAACTCCCAGTAATTATCCCGAGGTTGAAGGTTGCCGCTCTCTCGAATGAGGTATCCCCTGCGAAGCATGTAATTCACAGCTGGCTGGAAATTGCCTGCAATGCCCCCGGTCTCCGAGTAGAACCAGCCAGTGAACTCCCTTGAGGGTTCAGTTCCAAGCGCCGATCTGACCCACACCCTCGTGGCTGAAAGCGAGATCGGACCGAGGTGAATAACCTCATTGACGGCGAATGCGGAGGCGAAGCCCCAGCCTTCGGCTCCAAGGTCTGAAGCAACGAGGATCACCGCGAAAGTATGATCCATTTCCTCTCTGGCTAACCTCTGGATTGCGGCAAACTCCTCGGAGGAGAATTGATGAGCACTTGAGAGTAGCAGAACAACACCGGAATTGCTTCCCCTGAGATCACCCAGCCTTCCCAGAGCAGATTCCACAGAGGTCGGTTCCACATTGATGATCTCCATTCCGGAGAGAGCTGCAAGCTCCACAACCTCATCTGCGAATGACCTTTTACCGGACCTTGGAGGTCCTGTAATCACGAGAGAGCCCGTACGACCGGCTCCGAGATCCTGCAGGAAAGCCTTCGCCGTTGTCAGTTCGACATCCCTCTCCAGGAGTCTGTCCTCGCTGACAGAACCATCCTCCACCTTCAGATCTTCGGAATCGATGCAGGACATCCTGCCCCTGCCCTGTCTTTTTGCCGAGTAGAGTCTGGCATCAGCCTTCTCGAATATCTCTTCCGGCATTGAACCATCTTCGGGATAGGATGCAACACCGATGCTCACTGTCAGTGAGAGATCGGGATCACCTCGGAATTTCACAGAGGAGACATTGTTCAGAATGGTTCTGGCCACCTTTGAAGCTCCTTCTATAGAAGTTCCGGGAAGCAGGATGACGAACTCGTCACCTCCATACCTGAATACAAGGTCAGTGGACCTAACCGACTCCCTCAGCCTCGCGGCGAATTCCCTGAGAACGCTGTCGCCACGCGTATGGCCGAAGCCGTCGTTGACCATCTTGAAATGATCAATGTCGATGAGGATCATGGAGAGAGGGGTCACCCGGTTGGAAGATCGTCTGAACTCACGTCTGAAGAGACTGGAGAAAGCCCCCCTGAGGAAGAAACCGGTGAGAAAATCAGTGGATTCACCCGAAGAAGCCCCTCTCCTATCGCCTTCGACGGGCTTGTCAGAGGTCATTATGGGATCCCCTTCGATCGTGTGGATCAGGCTTCTGCCGGACCGGAAAGATACTACCGGTCAAGCCGCTCTGAAAAGGTCACACTCCAGCGCGTGGCAGGAATCGGCAGCCCCCTCCACAGGAGGAGTAGCAGGTTCGGCAATCGCAGATATCCATCCTGTCATCTCTGCGAAATCGCTTAACTGCGGCACTGGAAATGAGTGATGCAAAGCTGTCCTCACGAAGCGAGCCAAGTATATCAGGACTCTGCTCACATACCCGGAGCGAACCATTCGGTCCGACCGCCCACTTGCCGTCCCCGCAGACGCAGCGACCGAAGCTGATGCCAGGGAAAAGGTCATGCGGATGGATGCAGTCCTCAACAGGTATCCCGGTGCAGACAGGGATGCCGACCCGGAGTGCAGCAGCTCCTGCGGAAGAGAGGGTCCTCCGGAGTTCTTCTCTGGTAGGCGCAAACCCTGCAGCATGTTCGAGTCCCCGCCCTCCGGGAACGAATCTGTTCAGAATGACTGCATCAGCACCGATGGCTCCCGCAAGCTCGATCACATCAACCGTATGTCTGATGGAGGATCGGGTCAGCACCTGGGCCACATTCAGCCTTGCACCAGCTCTCTTAACCGCTATCAGTGCCCTTCTGACACTTTCGGACCCATTGGAGCCGGTTACCTCCAGATACCCTTCTTCGTCAACCGCAGGGAGTCCGATATCGAACCACCGCACACCCGCCCGGACAAGTCCTGCAGCCCGCTTCGAGTCAAGAAGTCTTCCATTTGTTGCTACTCCGACTGTCAGTCCAGTCCGAGCAAGAGCGAGTACAAGCTCTTCGAGATCCTCTCTCAGAAGCGGCTCTCCGCCGGTAAGGATCACTGAAGCGGCACCAATCTCTGTCAGTAGTAGAGCAACCTGGAGCAGTTCCGGCAGTTCTGCCTCGACAGGCTCTTCAGAATCGGGCGCATTCCAAACGTTGTAGCAGTAGGGACAGCGGATGTCACATCTAGGAGTTACTTCCCAGACGATCACTGGGCCGGGAAGCTCCGTCATGTTGCTCAGAAGAGCTCCAGATCCATGAGAAGCTCCCTGAGGGCCGGGAATCTCGAACTCACCGAGCGTAGATTTACGGTCACAGCATCGAAGCTCTCGGTGATCTCAAGCAGCTGCCCTTCGTATGATTCACCCGCAGACTCGATGGAGGTGAGTGTCTGTTCACGGAGACTGTCGATTGTAACGGCAATGGAATCGAAATCCTCAGGCCACCAGTAACCCCACAACTCTGAATATCCCGAGTAACCCATATGTGAACTCACGGTCTGAAGAGTCGCGTACAGGTCAACCTCGTCAACCAGAAGAGTGAAGGCTTCCGTCATCTCCGGACCCTCGATAAGACCTCTCTCACGGAGGTCCAGAAGCAGGTCGATCCGCGATTCGATCCTGTATACAACGTCATCCACCTGTCCCGATATCGGTGGTGGCATCATCCTTGTCATAGGCATCGAACTTCCCCATGAGAGGAGGTCGATCCTGTTCTCACACAGATTCCGCAGAACATTTATCTCAATCGTGTCCAGCCGCAGTTCGGGAGCATCGGCGAGGAGTCCCTCCATGGATCGGTAGAGTTTCTCCCTCAACACATTTGCCGCATCCAACTCAATGAGCTGTCCTCCATACCCATCATTACCAGGATCGACTGCATCAAGCGATCGCCAGACATCCCTGATCACCAGCCAGTGGGGATTGCTCCAGAGAGCGGAGGTTCTCGATAATACGCTGACGATTGAGGACTCCGCTTCAGGGACAATCGGAACCTGATGCTCCTCCTCCGGAGGGGATGCAAGCAGGGCTCCTCCGGGGATGAGACCGGCCACCATGGCTATCCTCATGGAAATAGCTGCTCGACACTCCCTGTCCACAGGATGTTTTCTGTCTTTCATGTACTTCCTCCCTTCATGTGAATGATAGCTCATCGGCACCTAAGGGTTCCATGCTGTTTGACCGTCAACGATGCGCATGTAGATTCATCTGATATAATCAGGTGAGATCACTGAGCAACATACCGGGAGTGTGACATGTCATCGGGTATAGAGATCAAGATAGTAGACTCAGGCAGGGACATGAAGAGATTCGTCATGCTCCCATATAAGCTTCATAAGAACGATCCGAACTGGATCCCTCAGCTCATTTCGCATGAAAGGGCCCAGTTCGATCCTGCAAAGAACCCTGCGTTCGATTACTGCGACTCCCGCTTCCTCCTCGCTCTCAAGGATGGAGAAGTCGTCGGCAGAGTAGTGGCGATCATCAACAGGAAGCTAGTCGAGAAGCTGGAGAGCAATACCGGCCGCTTCGGCTGGTTCGAGTCCATCGAAGATCCTGCGGTGGCTGCTGCCCTCATCGGCGCAGCGGAGGAATGGCTTGCTTCCATGGGTATGGAAAGAGTCTCCGGCCCGATGGGCTTCACCGACAACGATCAGACCGGTTTCCTCGTCGAGGGGTTCGATGAGCTGCCGCCGATTGCAGGCAGCTACAACCCCCCGTGGTACAACGATTACCTCGAAGCCCTCGGCTACGGGAAGGAAGTTGACTACGTAGAGTTCCGGATTACAGTCCCCGACCGCATACCCGAGAAAATGGAGCGTCTGGTCGGCCTTATCCGAAAACGAACCACGGTCAGAGTATTCAACGAGTCCACTCCGAAAGCACTGGCGAAGAACTGGGGACATCAGGTCTTCGACGTCCTCAACGAATCGTATGCTGAACTCTACGGAACCACCCTTCTCGGTGAGAAGGAGATCGCTTACTACATCAAGACCTATCTGGGTCAGGTCGATCCCGAGTTTATCAAGCTTGCCGCAGACGGTGACAGGCTGGTTGGATTCATCATCGCCATGCCCAATCTTTCCAAAGCTTTCCAGAAGGCAAGAGGCAGGCTCTTCCCGTTTGGTTTTCTGCCCATCCTCAGGGCTATGAAGAACAGCAAGGTGCTCGATTTCTACCTCGCCGGCATCAGACCTGAATATCAGGGAAAGGGAATCGACGCCCTGATGGGTTTTGAGATGGGCAAGAGCGCTCTCGCCAGGGGCATGAAGTTCGCTGAGAGCAACCACGAACTGGAGACCAACCACAAGATACAGGCCCTCTGGAAGCTGTACGACAAGCGTCTGCACCGGAGAGCAAGGGTCTACACTAAGACCCTGTAGGCACCGGAGCCACACGCCTTCATGGTGAATGGCTCCGGCAACAAGAATCCAGAATACCTAGCGCATCAGCAGCTTCTCTGAGTTGATCATCTCCCCGTCCTGCATCAGCACGGCGAAGTACATTCCACGCTGGAACTCGTCTGCTCTGAGATGGAAGACCGCCCCCTCTTCCAGCAGTTCTCCATCGAACAGCTCCGATACTATCCTGCCGGTTACATCGTACACTACCAACTCGCAGTTGCCGGAATAGCCAGAGAGTTCCATTGTGACATCTCCATCAGAGTCCCTCCACAGAGAGAAGACCTGCTCGGTTCGTGCAGAGGAGGAGGAAGCATCACTCGTCTTTCTGGGTATCCTGATGAGGCTTACGGTGTGCGGAAGCATTGTAGAGAAACTCACCGCCAAATCGGGCTGTGCACGGTGGTTTACAGTCGCACTTGATG
>Ga0190293_1000864_pt1 | contig 10773 bp, 10 predicted proteins | sample 48693001_MG_FD_161671 | JGI IMG/M metagenome (GOLD analysis project Ga0190293, IMG submission 161671) | Hydrothermal vent microbial mat bacterial communities from Southern Trench, Guaymas Basin, Mexico - 4869-30-0-1_MG | ecosystem: Environmental > Aquatic > Marine > Hydrothermal vents >... | reverse complement strand
TCAGCCATATCGGCCATTCCCATGGGGGCGCCGGGGTGGCCGGAGTTGGCCTTTTGTATTGCATCCATGGACAAAGCACGGATGGCATTTGCAAGTTCACGTCGAGTAGGCATTGGGACTTCCTGATCCTGGGTTACTGGAGTAGCCGGACAGCAAATCACACTCACTCCGGCCGATAAAGAAATCGATCTTTAATTCTCGCTTATGAGACCGTGTATAAGCAAGAGCCAACACACAAATGTTGGCCCTATTTTAAGAATTCTTGACTCAAATCAGGATGCTGTGGTCTTGACCAGCCTTCCTGCCTTGTAATCGGCCCAGTATTCGTTCAGTTCTTTTTTCACCACCGGCAACAGGAAATAGCAACCCAACAGGTTGGGAAAGGCCATGGCAAAAATCATTGCGTCCGAAAAATCGATCACCGAGCCCAACTGCATAGAAGAACCGACAACGACAAAAAACATGAACAAAATCTTGAAAGTCGCATCTGTCACCCTGTTTTCACCGAACAGGAAAGTCCAGGCTTTCAGGCCGTAGTATGACCAGGAAATCATGGTCGAGAACGCAAACAGTACGACTGCAAGTGTCAGCACCCAGGGGAACCAGGAGATGGTCGACCCAAACGCATCAGAAGTCAGCTGGACGCCGGCACTGGGATCGACTGATGGGTCCCAGGTGCCCGTGATAATAATGACCAGTGCAGTAATTGTACAAACGACTATCGTGTCTACAAACGGTTCGTACAGCGCAACGAAACCTTCTGTAACCGGTCGCCTGGTTTGAACTGCCGAATGCGCAATAGCAGCTGAACCAACACCGGCTTCGTTAGAAAACGCGGCACGTTTAAAACCCTGAAATAGCACCCCGATCACACCACCGGAAATCCCCTCCGGAGTGAAAGCTCCTGCAAAAATTGCACCAAATGCTGCCGGTATTTTAGAAAAGTGCATCAGGATAATAATCAGGCCGGTCACTACGTAGATAACCGCCATAAAAGGAACAACCTTTGAGGTGACCCTGGCAATCCCCTTGATTCCGCCCATGATAACCAAACCGACCAGTGAGGCTACGATCAAACCATACAACCAGCCTTTATCAGCCAGCCAGCTGGTTTCTCCACCGGTCACATTGACCAACTGCGCGAAACTCTGATTGGCCTGGAACATATTACCGCCACCGAATGCGCCACCGACACAAAAAATCGCAAACATCACGGCCAGCACTTTGCCGAGCCTTGCAAAGCCAACACCCTTCTCAGCCAAACCCTTGGTCAGATAGTACATAGGTCCACCGGACACTGAGCCATCCGGTAATTCATTACGGTATTTCACACCCAGTGTGCATTCGGTGAACTTGGAAGACATGCCAAGGAAACCGGCCAGTATCATCCAGAAGGTTGCGCCGGGACCACCCAGCGATACTGCAATGGCGACACCGGCAATATTGCCCAGCCCTACCGTACCGGACAGAGCGGTGGCCAGTGCCTGGAAATGGGTTACCTCACCGGGGGCATCCGGGTCATGGTAGTCGCCCCGCACCAACTCGAAACCATGTTTGAAAGCCCGCAGGTTAATAAACTTGAAATAAAACGTGAAAACAGTTGCCGCAACAATCAACCACACGAGCACAAATGGGATTTGTACACCGGCGACAGGAAATGCAGAAAACACGAAGCCCGCAACGGCATCCGCATAAGGTTTGACTGCGAGATTGATTTTTTCATCAATCCCAATTTCAGCAAAGACAGGAAAACTGGCGAACAGACTGACGAGGGTGGTTATTGCCACTCTTAATTTTGTCATTAAATGGTCTCCGATTGGATATAACGCCCCATTGACCCACCCAGGCGGGCAGGAAATTCAGCAGCGACTATAGCACCATAATCGCGACAATGAAGACAACAAAAGTCAAACCGATCAATTAATCGGATTGCCGCCATTTAATCGAACACCCCATCGAGGGGATCTGGTGATCGGGACCTCTGCCTGTCTCAGCGACCTGTTTCATGGCCTCAAACAGTTCCCGCACCTGGGTGTCATCATCGGATTTCGGACCCGCTGCATCCAGACGGCCACGGTATTGCAGTTCCATATTTGCGTTGTAGCCGAAAAAATCCGGTGTACAAACCGCATCATAAGCCCTGGCCACTTCCTGGGTCTCATCAAGCAGATAAGGAAAGGGAAAATCAAACTCATTTGAGACCAGCAGCATATTAGCTGCAGAATCATCGGGGTAAGCCACCGTATCGTTGGGCATGATGGCAACGCTGTTGATACCCAGCGCCATCAGATCCCGTGTATCCCGTACCAGTTTTTCCCGTATCGCCTTTACATACGGGCAATGGTTGCTGATGAACATGACCAGCAAACCGCGCTCACCGCTACATTTTTCCAAGGTCCATTGCTGCTGATCCACGCCTGGCAAGATGAAATCAACCGCTTTTTTTCCAAACTCACATACCGGTGTTTGCAAACTAACCATCATATTTATCCCATATCGCTGAAAAGGGCAGTATATCAGGCAGTATGAGCAATATGGGCCAGCAAAATGTTGTGGTATTTGCTATGCTTAAATATAGAACTAATTCGCCGGTGGGGACTCTTATAGAAGTGTGTACCCGCAAGGGGATAGTATTCGGTGAGGACTAGAGTGAAACGGCAAAGGCAAAATACATACAGACGCCTGACCGGCTTTTTAGCTGGTCTGCTTGTGTGTCTGTCGCCCGCATATTCCGTCGCTGATAACAGCAGTAATACCGCATCACAGGTATTCGGGGACACCCGGCAACTGAGTGTCGATCAGCCCCTGGTGATATTGCCGCTACAAAAGGAACAGGCTCAAGCCGGTCTTGCGTTTGACCTGGGCGGGTCCGAGACGCGCAAGCTGGAACTGCGACTATCCGAGCCGTTAACGCTGAATATCAACAACAACTCGCAAAAATCATCTTCCGGTGTCGGGTCAGTATTTCTGGATAGCTCCCTGAGCCTGCACCTGAATGACAACCTGGATATCACGACCAGCCTCGGTGCGGGTAAAAGCCAGGCCTCATTCCAATCGCTAGGCAGCATTCACTGCCAGAATGGCGTGCTTGAACAGGGTTCCTACCGGGCATCCGACTGCCACTTTATTAACCAGGCTAACGTGTTAAAACAGGATCAGGTTGCCCTTGGCCTGCGCTACACCAATGAGAATCTCAGCACAGCTGTCAGCATGTTCCGCCGTGAAGCCAGCCTGGGACAGCAAGGCGTCGTTAATTTCGCCGCACCAATGTCCGGCGCGGTTATGGGTGCCGGCTTACTGACACCCGGACAAGGTAATCCCTTACTCCCGGCTATTAGCAACGGACAGCCACTCAATTACCTGAATAGCGAAGCTTCCGGTCTTGATTTGGAATTCCAGGTTGGTCTGACCATGGATAGCGCGGGAGATGTACGGCTGGGATTACAATTAACACGCGTTCTGGATGCAAGCTACCAGGCCACATCCGCTTATGCGCCGAGCCTTCAGAATTGGACAATTGCCAACCCCTTCGATAGTGCAAAAGTCAGCCTTGACTGGAGCAAGGGTAATTTCAGCAGTGGTATCCAGGGTTTCTATCGTGAACAGGTTCAGTTTCTGAATCGTGAAGAACTGGATAGCTCAACCACTTTTGATGTGCACTTCACCTGGCGCGCACCCTGGAATGCCAACCTCAGCGTTGGAACTACCAATCTACTCAATTCCGGCAGCGAAGACGGTGGCAAGACTGACATCGGCATGCAGGATCCATTTGAATCTGTCTATGGCCGCATTCCTTACGTCCGCTACCAGCAAGACCTCTGAAAAAACAATCTTAAACCACCTAAGTATGAACCTTTGGGGATTAACCTTTGGGAAATCAGTCCCGAGAGGTTATTTTCTTTAGTGCCACCTTGGTTCTGTACAGATAAATTCTTATTACCAGGTAAATTGCGGCACCTATAGTGAACAAGGTGTATGGCCCCATTGACGCTCTGTGCTGAAAGCTCCCGGTATCCACCAGGTACCAGCCGAATGCGGCAACCAGCAGTGTCAGTGCCAGATAGCTTGCCATCTTCAGATGATAGACACGGTCTCTTAACTTCCGGCGGCGAAACTCCTGCAACTCCTGCTCGGCGACCTCACCTCTTTGAAATCCACAATACGGACAAAGCATGGTTCGGCTGGAAATATTTTTATCACATTTCGGACAGTTAACAATGGCCATTAAGCAGGAAACCTTATTTCTTTCTGATACTTGAAGATCATACTTATTTCGCGCCAAAAAATTTCAATTCAGCCCGTAATCCGCCGCTTTTCCGATTCTCAAAGTGAATGGACCAACCATACAATTCACATAAGCGCTGAACAATCGCCAGACCTAAACCTGACCCTGTGCCTGAAACACCTTCACCTCGATAGTGCCGGTTCATCACCCTGGATAACTCGTCCTCCGGAATACCGGGCCCGGTATCTTCTACCAGGATACGTCCACTGCCGATGGTACACACCACTTCACCGGACGGCGTATAGCGGATCGCATTACTGATCAGGTTGCCAACGGTCACCGCAATGACGGACTCGGGAGCAATCACACTGACCCTGTCTTCCCCGGCTATTTTTAATTCGATAGGTTTATTGTCCAGCAAGGGCTCATGCAGATGAATCAATTTATCAACGATCTTGCACACATCATGTGCCTCACTGTCCTGATTGATGCCCTGCTCTGCGCGAACAAGATGCAATAAAGCGGTAGTGATATCCGTTGACTGCCTGGCTGCCCTGGCAATACGCAGTACCCGGATCTTTGTTTTTTCAGGCATATCCTTCTGTGCCAATAACAACTCTGTCGCACCGGAAATAACTGCCAACGGTGTCCGCAACTCGTGACTGACGTCCGCATTAAATTCCCGATCCCGCTCGACCAGGTGATGTACGCGCTCCGCATAGGAATCCAGTGCCGCAGCCAATTGCCCGACCTCATCATCCGGAAACCACTTGGCCAAACCCGGTGATGGCGTCTCTTCACGTAATTGGCTCAATCGTTCAGCCAGGTCGCTGACAGGTTTCATCACCCTTCTGGAAGACCACAGCCCCAGCGCCAGTGACAGCAGGGAAAACACAAGTACCGCTGCCACCAGCGACCAGACCAGCTGTTCGGTCAGGCGCCGATTCTCAGTAATGTCATAGATCAAGAATGCCCATAGATCGTCATCTTTACGAACGGCGGCCTTGAAGTATCCATCCGACGTTTCAACTTCGTGCACACCGGTTTCCAGGTTTCTGATTTGTGCTGCAACGCTGTGATTAGGGTCCCCGGGACGGGTGATAAACCCCTGGATACGGGTATGAAAAGGTTCTACAAGCGTTGGGTCGCGATGTAACTGAACCAGGTAATCATCGAGTTCCTGTTTCAGTGTGGATCCGATCAACTCATCTTCAAGATTGCTTTGCAGGACCAGCGTGCTGATTGCAAACAGGCCACTGAGCAGCGTGCCAAACAGCAAAAAGGAAAAAACAATACGGCTGCGGAGCCTATGTTTGTATTGCATCTGACTCCACCAGACGATAACCAATGCCGTGGCGTGTCTGGATCATTTTGCTGCCAAATGGTTTATCGATGGCTGAACGCAGGGAGTGTATATGCACCCGCAGGCTGTCGCTGTCAGGCATCTCTTCACCCCATACCTCTTTCTCAAGTTCAGTCCGTGTCACCACGTTGGGTGAAGCCTCCATCAGGCAACGCAATAGCTTCAGACCAATCGGGTTAAGGTCTATTTCATGGTCGTGACGGCTCACGATCAGGGTATCAACATTAAACAGCAGGTCACCAATCTGAATCTCCTTACTGGCCCGGCGTGTGCCGCGCGTGGCCAGGACTTCCAACCTGACTTCCACCTCCTGTAATGCAAAGGGTTTAACCAGGTAATCATCTGCGCCGTGCTCAAAACCGGCCAGTTTGTCTTCCAGGCGATCCCTGGCTGTTAGCATCAGAATCGGCGTATTCTTGCCCGCCTCCTGGCGTAACTTGCGGCTGACTTCCAGTCCATCCAAACCCGGCAGGGCCAGATCCAGGACAATCGCATCAAAATCATTGACGATAGCCAGGTGCAACCCTGTTATGCCATCCCCTGCAAAGTCAACGGTATGCCCTTTTTCATCCAGGTAATCACCAATATTGGCAGCAATATCCGGATTGTCTTCGATAATTAAAATACGCACATTCAGTACCTGTGTATTAAGAACTTGAAATAGAAAAAGCCCAGGCAGATGAGTTTACCACCATGCCTGGGCCCGAAACGCCCTGTTAACCGTATTCACCAGCAGGAGATGCTGTACCTTGATACGAACAAGCTCACACCTGCAGTACCAAGCTATAAATAGTGTATGCCTGTGCACGTTAAAAATCCGTTAACCGAAATGGAATTTTCCGTTAATACTACCCAAAACCCCTGTTACCGGCTAAAACTCGATAACTTCAACATCCTTGAGCCGCTCTGAAAGTGAATCAGCGTCGCCGCCCTCTGACATTTTAACGGCCAGTCGAACTTCATTGGCTGAATCGGCATGCCGGATAGCCTCGTCGTAGGTGATCTTTCCTTCCTTGTACATGCCAAACAGGCATTGATCGAAAGTGATCATGCCATGGTGATTGGATTCCGACATGAGCTTCTTCAGTTCGGTAATTTCACCATTGCGGATTCTTTCCTGCACCAGCGGTGTTGCCAGAAGAATCTCAACGGCCGCCCAGCGTCTGCTCTGGTCCGCAGAGGGAATCAACTGCTGCGCAACAATAGCCCGCATATTGAATGACAGATCAAGTAAAACTTGCTCCTTCGCATCTTCGGGGAAGAAGTGCAAAATACGATCAAGCGCCTGGTTGGCGTTATTGGCATGCAGCGTACACAAAACCAAGTGGCCTGTTTCAGCAAAAGTGATGGCATATTCCATGGTTTCGCGCGTGCGAACCTCACCGATCATGATGACGTCCGGCGCCTGCCGCAACGTATTGCGCAGTGCCACTTCAAAGGAATCGGTATCAATACCGACTTCACGTTGAGTCACCAGGCTTTTGCCATGGAAATGCACGTACTCAATCGGATCTTCCACCGAGATGATATGGCCGCTCATTCTCTTATTGCGATAACCAATCATGGCGGCCAGCGTGGTTGACTTACCGGTACCGGTAGCACCCACAAATAATATGATACCGCGCTTGGCCAGCGAAAGATCGGTCAGTAATTCCGGCATTCCAAGCTCTTCAAATGTCGGGATATGGGTTTCGATACGCCGACAGACCATACCGACATGTGCCTGTTGGTAAAAAGCGCTGACACGGAAACGAACTTCATGTCCAAGCGAGATGGCGAACTGGCATTCCAGTGTTTCGTCAAACTCTCTTATTTGATTCTTCGTCATGATGCCATGAACAAGTTCACTGGCTTCTTCCGGCAACAGGACTTCGGTTGAAATTGCCCGAATCTTGCCATTGACCTTGATACACGGAGGCGCATCCGCAGTGATAAAAAGGTCAGAACCTTTTTCTTCGTGTAGCTCCCTTAACCAACCTTCTAATGCACTCATCTCTGCTTCTCCAAATTGAAACCTCTGACCCGTTCACCCACGGGCAGCACAAGGTAAACTTACATAAACAGTTTGCGATCCACAGCCTTTCTGGCTGCCTCATGCCGGGCCACTATGCCCCTTGAAACCAGGCCTTCAAGATATTGATCAAGTGTGTGCATACCAACATTCTGGCCTGTCTGAATGGCGGAATACATTTGCGCGACCTTGTCCTCGCGTATCAGGTTCCTGATCGCGGGTGTGGCCAGCATGATTTCATGCGCGGCAATACGACCACCGCCAATCCGTTTCATCAATGTCTGTGCAATAACCGCGCGCAATGATTCCGACAGCATGGAACGCACCATGGATTTTTCACCAGCCGGGAATACATCAATGATACGGTCGATAGTCTTGGCTGCAGAGCTTGTATGCAAGGTCGCAAAAACCAGGTGACCGGTTTCCGCCGCGGTCAAAGCAAGACGGATGGTTTCAATGTCACGCATTTCACCCACCAGGATAATATCCGGATCCTCACGCAAGGCTGAACGCAACGCCTGGTTAAAGCCATGGGTATCGCGATGGACCTCTCGCTGGTTGATCAGACACTTGCGCGATGTATGCACAAATTCGATCGGGTCTTCAATGGTCAGGATATGCCCGGCTATGGTGGTATTGATGTGATCAATCATCGCCGCCAGGGTCGTGGTTTTACCCGAACCGGTCGGGCCGGTTACCAGTACCAGGCCACGCGGAACATTGATAATGTCTTTGAAAGACGGTGGTGCACCAATATCTTCCAGTGTCCAGACCGCCATAGGAATGGTACGGAATGCACCGCCAACACCTCGGTCATGATGGAAACAATTGACACGGAAGCGGGCCAGCCCCGGTACCTCGTACGAGAAATCCACCTCGAGATTGGCTTCAAAATCGCGCCGCTGATGATCGCTCATCGTGCTGTAAAGCAGCTCGGTTAACTGTTGATTATCCAATGACGGCAAATTCAGCCGGCGTAAATCGCCATCCACTCTAACCATGGGTGGCAACGCTGACGACAGGTGAAGATCCGAAGCCTTATTCTTTACCGAAAAGGCAAGCAGCTCAGCAATATCCATTTAACCCTCCTTGCAGGGATACTGGTCGTTTACAATACATTATGACCCAATATCAGAAAAATGCTTGAAACCGTATCCCTGGTTTTTATTGCAACAACCTTAACCATAGACAAAGCATAGACTCGCTGCAACATGAATAAATCACTTGAAAGACTGAAACTTGTCCAACAAAGAATCGAAAATGCCTGTATTGCCGCCGGCAGAAAGCCTGACGAGGTCTCATTACTCGCTGTCAGCAAAAGGCAACCAGCCGAAAAAATCATTACTTTAAATAAGTTAGGTGTTTTCTCTTTTGGTGAAAACCAATTACAAGAAGCCCTGAAAAAACAGAAAGAGTTGACTGACCTGGATTTACAGTGGCATTTTATCGGTACCATACAATCCAATAAAACCCGGGCCATTGCAGAAAGCTTTCAATGGGTACAAAGCGCAGACCGGCAAAAAACCCTCAAACGACTGTCAGCGCAACGGCCGGGTACCCTGGACCCGCTAAACATATGTTTACAGGTTAATATTGACCGGGAGCCACAGAAAGCCGGCGCAAGCCCTGAAGAAATTTTGCAATTGGCATCGCTTTGTGACGGTCTGGATAATTTGAAGCTGAGAGGTTTGATGGCCCTGCCCAGGATGACCAGCGACCCGGAGGAACAACATGACAGCTTCCGGCGTGTCAGGATTTTATTCGAGGAACTGAAAAATGCGGGCCATGATATCGATACACTCTCCATGGGTATGTCATCAGACCTGGAGATTGCCGTGAGTGAAGGCAGTACCATGGTGCGCATTGGCACCGATTTGCTAGGGAGACGGGAAACATGAGAATTGCATTTATTGGCGGCGGCAACATGGCCACGGCATTGATCAGCAGCCTGTTTGCATCACGCCACAATGTAGACCGCATACAGGTCGCCGATCCCGGCACCGAGGCGCGGGAGCGATTAAGAAGGCGGTGGCCGGTACATTGCTTTGAACAAGCCGCAGACGCCATCAAGGGAATGGACGCCATAGTGCTGGCGGTCAAACCCCAGGTTTTACCGATAGTTCTTGAGGAAATCGGAAGCCTCGTCAGCCATGAACAACTGATTATATCCATCGTTGCCGGTATACACACCAGCCAGATTGCCGCACAACTGGAGTCCGACCCGCCGATTGTCCGCACCATGCCAAATACACCTGCCCTGATCGGTCTGGGCATTACCGGTATGTTTGCCCGCGTGAACTGCAGCCTCAGCCAACGTGAATTGACACAAAACCTGATGGAGTCCGCCGGCGAAGTCGTATGGCTGGACAAGGAAAGCCTTTTGGATGTTGTGACCGCCGTATCAGGCAGCGGCCCCGCCTATTTCTTTTACCTGGTGGAGGCCTTGCGTGATGCAGGTACGCGATTGGGCCTGCCAGCCGAGGTGGCGGCCAAGCTCGCCCTGTATACAGCCTATGGTTCCAGTGCAATGGCGGTACAAAGCGACCTGGATGTTGCCGAACTCCGTCAGAACGTAACCACCCCGGGCGGTACCACCCAGGCAGCACTGGAAAAGCTTGAAGCCGGCCAGTTTATGCAACTGGTCGATTCAGCTATCGAAGCCGCAACAAGGCGTGGACAGGAACTCTCAGATGCTGGAGTATCCGCATGAACCCGACCGGCGCCATCATCTATTTAATAAGCACGATCATAGATCTCTACGTGGCGGCCATCTTGCTGCGCCTGCTATTGCAGTGGGTCCGGGCCGACTTTTATAACCCCTTGAGCCAGTTCCTGGTCAAGGCAACCAACCCTGTGGTAATTCCGGCACGCCGTATCGTTCCTTCAATCGGCAAGCTGGATACCGCGTCGGTGGTGGTTATGCTTTTGCTGGAACTGGCACAACTTGTCATTATCAACCTGATCAGCCAGGCGGATTATGGATTCCAGTTTTTGCTGGTATTTGCAATCAAAAAATTACTGGTCACGCTGCTCATGACCTATTTTGTACTGATCATAGCCAGGGTCGTGGTCAGTTGGATTGCTAACCAGTCACGGCACCCGTTGATCCCCCTGATTTACCAACTGACCGAGCCCGTACTGAGACCGATCAACAAGCTTGTCCCGCCAATAGGT
>Ga0190293_1000863_pt1 | contig 10775 bp, 8 predicted proteins | sample 48693001_MG_FD_161671 | JGI IMG/M metagenome (GOLD analysis project Ga0190293, IMG submission 161671) | Hydrothermal vent microbial mat bacterial communities from Southern Trench, Guaymas Basin, Mexico - 4869-30-0-1_MG | ecosystem: Environmental > Aquatic > Marine > Hydrothermal vents > Microbial... | reverse complement strand
AAAACAATACCTCTCACTTAAAAAAATAAGAGGTTTTCGATGCTAATAATCAATAGGATTTCCCCTCGTAAAATTCTCTTATTTTATCTTCCATTGCATCTGTATCGTTGTTCTTGGTTAGTTTGTAAAGAACTTTTTTAGATGTATTATCAATGATCAAGATAAAACCTGTTTTTCTGTTATCATTCAATATATCACTAATTCCAATTTGTCTGGCTTTTGATTCGGATCTTGCCGTAGTTTCCTTATCTGTTAGATCAAACTTTACAAATTCAATGTTTTTCTCTTTAAATATTTCTTGTAGATCTTCAAAACTGGAACCCATGGCAACACAGTTTCCACACCAGTCTGCATGAAATTTTACTACTAAATAATCCGGATTAACCGATTTACTTTTTGATTTAAAAGCTGTTTGGGTCAGAACAATTGCAAAAAGCAACAATGTAATTTTTAATACTCTCATGATATATATTTTTAATTTTTCTTTCAGTCGATAGCCTAGTAATAAAACTTACTTTATTTAACAATTTTAACATAATCTTTATTGATTACCTCTCGGGAAATTCAATGAAATCAACTAATTTTGAGCTCCACTAAAAATAAACATGATGAACAAGCAACTAATTGAATGTGTTCCGAATATAAGTGAAGGACGAGATATAAATAAAATAAATGAAATAGCTAATACTGTTGAAACAGTTGAAGGTGTGAAACTATTAGATATTGACCCAGGCAATGCAACTAACAGAACTGTGATCACCTTTGTTGGTGAACCTCAAAAAGTGATTGATGCTGCATTTTTATTGATCAAAAAAGCTGCAGAATTGATAGACATGAGTAAACATACGGGTGAGCATCCTCGTTTTGGTGCAACTGATGTTTGTCCGCTGGTTCCAATTGCAGGAATAAGCCTAGAAGAAACAGCTAAATATGCTCACAAACTTGGTGAAAGAGTTGGGAATGAATTAGGAATTCCTGGTTATTTCTATGAAAACGCAGCCAAAGAAGATAAACGCAAAAATCTGGCCAGTTGTCGATCTGGGGAATACGAAGGTTTAAAAGAAAAACTGGTTAATCCTGAATGGAAACCTGATTTTGGACCAGCAGAATTCAATGAAAAAGTTGCCAGAACAGGTGCCACTGCAATTTCATCACGTGACTTTTTAATCGCCTATAATGTCAATTTGAACACTACCTCTACCCGACGGGCAAATGCCATTGCCTTTGACAATCGTGAAGCAGGCAGAATAAAAAGAGAAGGAAATCCTTCTACAGGTAAAAAAGTATTAGATAAAGATGGTAATCCGGTTAGAATTCCCGGTAAATTAAAAGCTGTAAAAGGTATTGGCTGGTATATTGAAGAATATGGCATTGCTCAGATCTCTTATAATTTGACCAATATCAATATCACATCCATGCATAAAGCATTTGATGAAACATGTAAATCAGCTGAAGAACGTGGGTTACGGGTAACAGGATCTGAATTAATAGGTTTAATTCCGCTTCAGGCGATGTTAGATGCAGCAGATTATTTCTTAATCAAACAAGAAAGATCTTTAGGAATTTCAGAAAGTGAAAAAATTAAAATTACAGTAAAATCTCTTGGATTAGATGATCTTAAACCATTTAATCCTAAGGAAAAAATTATTGAATATTTACTGGAAGACAAGAATACAAATAAATTAATTGATCTAACCGTTACCGGATTTGCAGAAGAAACAGCAAGTGAATCCATGGCACCAGGAGGTGGTTCTATCTCAGCTTATGTAGGAGCTTTAGGAATTTCTTTAGGTACGATGGTAGCCAATTTATCAGCACATAAAGCAGGATGGGATGACCGCTGGGAAGAATTCTCAAATTGGGCAGTGAAAGGGCAGGCTTATAAAAATAAACTATTATTTTTAGTAGATGAAGATACCAATTCATTTAATAAGATCATTGAAGGATTTAGAATGCCTAAAGGAACTAATGAAGAAAAAGAATTAAGAAAAAAAGCTATTGAAGATGCTACGAAATACGCTACCGAAATTCCTTTTCAGGTAATGCAAACCGCATATGATTCAATGGAAGTGATGGAAGCAATGTTAAAAGATGGTATCCAAAATTCATTATCAGATGCTGCTGTTGGAGTTTTATGTGCTAAAACCGCTGTAACCGGTGCTTATTTTAATGTACGTATCAACGCAAAAGACATCAAGGACAGAGTTTTTGCAGATGATATGATCGCTAAAGCGGAGAGAATTTATCAATCTGCTAACCAGAAAGAAAAAGAAGTTATTGCATTGATCGATTCAAAAATGTAATCATTTTATTATTCATCTGATGGTTATATCCGTAAAGGTCATTCGCCATCAGATGAATAATCAAAACTAAAGTTCTTAGGTCTATAAAATATAAAATGAAATCACAGATTACTTTCTTACTTTCCCTGTAAATACACTTGCTTTTGAATTATACGGGTTTCCGGAAGATCGTCTAAAGGATACTATTTGTCCGCAATGCCAGATCGCATCTTCCATTGGTCCATTAATTTGATTCCAGAAAGGATATTCAACCGTTTTACCATCTCTGATAAAAATAATCTTAAACTGACTCAGATCAGTACTTTTCCGTAAAATATCAGCTGCTGATTTTATATTTTCCAAAGTCATTTTTCTTTTCTCTTCAAAGGTTAGATTTGAATCATCTTTGTTCTCATTAGCTTTATTCAAAGTAGAGTTTACAATTACTTTTGTTAAATCCAGAATATGATCAATGGTTTCTTCTGTAGTTCTTGCTTCGTCAGTAGGTTTAAACTTTAGATCTACAACACGCAACCCTTCAGTTGCCCAAAAATATCTGAATCCTAATCCATCCAGCATACGAGCTATTACTGTTCCCTGATTATAATCTTCAGGATAATCAGGTATTTCATAGTAAGGTAAATCCTGATTTTGAGATTTTATCGTGTTCATTGTTATAATAATTATAATAGTTAGGACGATGCGTATTTTCATGATATAAAATCAATTTATCGTAAAATACAATTTCTTTTTAAAATCGATTATTCATATACCAAAATTATGACTTAAATGTCGCATGATTAAAAAAATTAATTCATACATTTATACTGATAAAACCAAAAATTGGTATGAAAGATACGATTGATCTTTATGAAGAGATCTTTACCTCAAATAAAGAGTTTGAAGGTGAAATTGTTGAAAGACATATTAAAAAATATATCGAAATTGATAATATTTATCCTCAGAATCTATCGTTTTTTATTGTGATAAACACCAGCAGAAAGCGCTATGAGTTTATCAGTCAGAACTTCTATACAATTTTAGGTCATGATATTAGTTTAATGAAAAGTATTGGGCCTAAATATTTTTTATCACTTTTCCACCCGAATGATCTTCCCATTTGGCTAAATATTTCAAAAGAATTAATGGATTTTACTTCTAAGCAAATTGAACTGGAAAAAAGAAAAAAACTGTTATTCACATATAATTTCAGAATAAAAAACTCAAAAGGAGAGTATCAAAATATACTTGCACACTTAACGCCCATTGAATTAGATTCTTCCGGCACTCCTGTACTAGCAATTTCACATTATACTATTGTTGATGAGGGAGTAAACAATTCAATTATTGGAGCAATCAAAGTATTGAACAAGAATAATGTTTATGAAACTATATTTTATAAAAATTATTCTCAAGAAGCTTTATCAAATAAATTAAGTAAAAGAGAAATTGATATTATTCAGGAATTGGCTTTAGATAAATCGAGCAAAGAAATTGCTGATAGATTGTGCATCAGTCCACATACGGTTGACCAACACAGAAGAAATATTCTAAAAAAATTAAGTTTTAAATCAACACGTGAACTGATTCAGTATTGTAAAACAAATAATTATTTTTAAAAATACTCAAATTGAGTATTTTTAATTGATTTTATTATATGTAACTTTGCATCAATCAATTAACCAAACCAAAAAATACCCCCTTTATTTTCAAAAAAGTTTTGAATTAGTTTTGAATTAGTTTTGAGATAGACCTTAAAGGCCCCAACCTTTAAGGTCTTTTCATTTTATATGGATATCACATGCTATGAAATTCAATTAAATTGGCTTCATAATATTGATCTCCTAATTTAGACAACAGGTTATTGATCACATTTTTATCACCATCTACTGCTATTGCAGAAAATCCTACTTTATTTCGTTTTCCCAACCGAAGGTCAATGATATTTATATTTTTGGAAGCCAAAGCAGAGAGTAAGATCAATAATACACCCGGAGCATTATTATGTTTGGTTAAAATGACTTTATCATGAAGCAAAAGTTTTAATTCAACACCATCCATTTCTAACATATAAACTCCTTCTTCGTAAAAATTGGGGAGATTTGCATGTTCTGTATAAGTTAATTTTCTAAAAACATCTGAATCTGTTCCACTTATAAAATCAATGGCATTTTCAATATTTCCATTACCTCCTTCAATTTGCAAAAAGGCTATGGCAGTTCCATCATTATTTGATTTTAACCTTGCGGTTTCTACATTCACACCTTCTGAGGCAAGTGAATTGAACAAAGAGGATATTACACCCGGTATATCAAGATGTTCAGAAAACAATCCGCTAACATTCTTTCTTACTATTTTTGGAACTTCATTTGAAACGGTGATAGATTTATTTCCTTTTCGAATTCTAATGGCATTATAATCACCCATTCCGGTAGCATTTTTATATATATCTAAAAACTCCTCAAAAGAACCTCCAAAAGAAAAATCAGGAATGACTCTTCTGTTCTTTTGAGAAAATCTCTGATTCAATAATTCAATACCTTTGTTTAAAATAGTGTATTTCAGTTTTAGATCATGCTCATCAAATATGGTTCTCTTTTCCGGAATTAATTTAGAATAACTTACATAATGCACATATCCTGCCTTATAAATATATGCTAAACTTTCTTTATAATTATTGCCATAATATTTGATATGATGCGTATCCGTGCCAATAGAAACCGGTATTCTTAGCTGTCGTGCTCTTTTTAATATATTTTGAGTTGGATAAACACCCACTCCTTTAAAATCACCAGCCATATTAACATCCAGTGTCAGATCTCTATCTGCAATTATTTCTAAAAGAGTCCTGAATTTATTTGCCAGCGGATGCGCACTTGTTTCAAAATTTTGAAGAACTTCCGGCACCTCCACATTAAGCTTTGGCAGATCAATATGACCAATTACCTGTATCATATCTCCAAAACTTTCTATCATCTCGATCATTTCATTAAAATAACCGTTCCAATATGCTTCCAGACTTCCTCTTAATTTTAATAATTCCTGCGCCTCTTCTTTGCTTCCATCATAAGGTAATCCTTCCGGGGCAAAATGAACAGAACCAATTACAAAATCAGCATCTTCTGCCTGAAATATTTTAGACCTGCTCCACTGCAAACCAAGATCAGCTCCCATCCATTCCAGTTCAACACCATATTTAATATTGATCCTATTGTCATATTTATCTCTTAGTTTAGCTATTCTTTTAGGATAATTTAAATAAGATCTGTTTCCCCGAATAAATTTCAGATTTGTATCTCTCTCCGCAGTATATCTAAAACTGGTCAACCTTGGTGAATGAATAATAAAAGTAATACTTGGATGACCCGCTTGGATAGCAACTTCCACAATATCTTCCAATTTATCAATACCATGCTTTACATGATCATTTTCAGTACCTGCATGAATTCCATGTGTTTCCCAAATAAAGTCATTCAATTTTTTCATTCTTTCTATTCAAAATATGAATTAATAATATACAACAAAACTAGTAATTGCTTTTTTAATTTCGCAACCCCGATCCAAATAAAAGGTATTAAAGACCAGGGCAAGCCCTGGACCCAATAATAGGAATCGACCCAAGGGTCGAAGTATTAACCAAGATCCCGCTGAAAAAAAAGCGGGATTAGTTCAACTAACTAAAAAATAGAAATTAATTTTTTAGAGTCTCACGAATAAATTTATCAAGTTTATAACCAATTCAACAAAGCAATAAATTATTCAAATCTTACCTGTATATTTTCGATTGATTTAAAACTCTTCTAAATCAAATTTTACTACTTTTATCCTTTTACAAAATGCTATGATTAATTTTTTAATTATAATTACCATCAGTGTAATATTTATCCTTATCCGATATTTATTTATCGAAGCATATGCCTTCAAATGGAAAACACCAAAACACCCATTTCCAACAGGTTGGACTACTTTACTGGAACAAAACATACATTATTATTCTTACTTAGATGCAGAAGAAAAAATCAAATTTCAGCAAAGAATACATATTTTTCTTTTTAATGTGAAGATTACCGGAATTAAAACTTCCGTTACAGATATAGATAAGATCCGTATTGCCTCAAGTGCAATTATTCCCGTTTTTAATTTTCCTGATTGGGAATACAATTTCCTCGAAGAAGTGTTATTATATCCCGATGATTTTACCGTAAAAATTCAGGAAAAGGAAAGTCCGAAAATGAAAGGATTGGTTGTAGAAAGTGGCTATTTAAATGGTAAAATGATATTTTCACGTAAAGCACTTACAGAAGGATTTCAAAATAATAATGATAAATTGAATGTTGGCATTCATGAATTTACACATTTAATTGATAAAGAAGATGATCTTATTGATGGAGTACCAGAGATCTTACTAAAAGATCAATCTATTGAAGCCTGGATAAATTTAACACAACAGAAGATTGCAGAGATCTTAAAAAATAAATCAGATATACGCCCTTATGGAGCTAAACGATCTGCGGAATTTTTGGCGGTAACCACTGAGTATTTTTTTGAACGCCCGAATATTATGAAAAAAAAGCATCCAAAATTATATGCTTTTATCGCCAATATGTACAAACAAAACCCTGCTTTAAAAAGACAAGCTTTCTATCCAATTAATAAAACCAAAACACAGGAAAAATGTCCTTGTGGAAGTGGGAATTATTTTAAAGATTGTTGTGCAAAATACAATATCAATAATTAGATACCTACATATATAGAAATTGATACTTGGCAATTTATAAAACAGTTTGGTCCTTTCTAAATCAGGTGATGTAATTGGTAAAATTATTGGTTTATCTCTCCAAACTTTTCCTTCTATTCACGATAATCAGTCAAATGCATTTTGTATTTTTACAGTCAAAATCTGTCATATGGAAATCACCTTCAATAAAAATGAAGACCATAATAAATTATTGGCCTCACAGTTAAAAAGAAAATTTCAACGGGTGTCTTTAGGAGGCGGTCTATCACGAATTGATAAACATCATCAAAATGGTAAATTGACTGCACGTGAACGAATTGATTTTTTATTAGATAAAGGATCTGAGTCCATTGAAATTGCTGCTTTTGCAGGAGATGAAATGTATAAAGAACACGGTGGTTGTCCCTCTGGCGGGGTTGTAGTTAAAATAGGTTATATTTCTGGCAAACAATGTATTATAGTCGCTAATGATGCTACTGTAAAAGCCGGGGCATGGTTTCCTATCACCGGAAAAAAGAATTTAAGAGCGCAGGAAATTGCTTTAGAAAATAATTTACCCATCATTTATCTGGTGGATAGTGCCGGTGTTTATTTACCAATGCAGGATGAGATCTTTCCGGATAAAGAACATTTTGGAAGAATTTTCAGGAATAATGCAATCATGAGCAGTAAAGGTATTACTCAAATTGCTGCTATCATGGGGTCCTGCGTAGCAGGTGGTGCTTATTTACCAATTATGAGCGATGAATCAATTATTGTAGATAAAACCGGTAGTATTTTTCTTGCCGGATCCTACCTCGTGAAAGCAGCAGTTGGTGAGATCATCCATAATGAAGAACTTGGTGGTGCTACAACAACTACTGAAATTTCAGGGGTATGCGATTATAAAGCAACTGATGATAAAGATGCCCTTACCATTATAAAAAATATGGTTGATAAAATTGGTGATTTTGATAAAGCAGGTTTTAACCGAAAAAAATCATTTCAACCCAAGGAAAATCCAGATGATATTTTTGGAATTCTCCCTCAATCAAGATCTGATCAATACGACATGAAAGAGATCATTAAACGATTGGTAGATCATTCTGAATTTCAGGAATACAAAGCTAATTATGGTAAAACCATCATTTGTGCCTATGCCCGTATAGATGGATGGGCTGTTGGCATTGTTGCTAACCAACGGAAAATGGTGAAAAATGCTAAAAAAGAAATGCAATTTGGTGGTGTTATCTATTCCGACTCTTCTGATAAAGCGACAAGATTTATCGCAAATTGTAACCAAAAAAAGATCCCTTTGGTATTTTTACAAGATGTGAACGGCTTTATGGTTGGAAGTAAATCAGAGCACGGAGGCATCATCAAAGATGGTGCTAAAATGGTAAATGCAGTAAGTAATTCTGTGGTCCCTAAATTTACTATTATTATAGGAAACTCCTATGGCGCAGGTAATTACGCTATGTGCGGAAAAGCCTATGATCCAAGATTGATCGTTGCGTGGCCCAGTGCTGAATTGGCAGTGATGGGAGGTGCTCAGGCTGCAAAAGTTTTATTGCAAATAGAAACTGCTTCTTTGAAAAAGAAAGGTGAAAAGATTACTGTAAAAAAAGAAAAGGAAATTTTAAAAACCATTACCGACAGATATAACAAACAAATTTCACCGTATTATGCTGCTGCCAGATTATGGACAGATGGTATCATCAATCCTTTAGATACCCGAAAATGGATCTCTATAGGAATTGAAGCAGCTAATCACGCTCCTATTGAGAAAAAGTTTAATATGGGTGTGGTTCAAGTCTAAAGTAAATTACTATGAATAAATTCGGAAAAACAATAAAATTATTTTTAATTGACGGAGAGCCTAACGGAAGAATGACTTGCGAACTTTCAAATTGGACAGGTAAAGCTTATAAAATACCTCGTATCCAAATCAAAGAATCATATGCACGAAAAGATCTTACAAGTCCTGGGGTGTATTTATTATTTGGGAAAAATGAAGAAGGAAAAAATGTTGTCTATATTGGTGAAGCTGAAACAATTATTGATAGACTAAAACAACATGTAGCACAAAAGGATTTTTGGTCTGAGGTTATTTTATTTATAAGCAAAGATGAAAATTTGAATAAAGCTCATATAAAATATTTAGAAAGTCGTTTATATGAAATAACCAAAAAAGTTAATAGATATAAACTTGCCAATAATACTACTCCTTCCAAATCTTCAATTTCAGAATCTGATGTTGCTGAAATGGAAGAATTTATTTCTAATATTAAATTATTGACCAATACTCTTGGACATACTGTATTTGAAAATCTTATTGATAAAACTATTTCAAACGCTATTAAAAAAGACCTTTTTTACATCAAGGCTGCAAGAGGAGCAAATAGTAAAGGAATTCCTAGTTCAAAAGGATTTATTGTTTTAAAAGGAAGTGAATTGGCTCCAAGTACTGTAAATTCAATGCAGAAATCCTTAAAAAATATTCGTAAAAAATTACAAGATGATAAAATTATAATTTTAGAAAATGAAAAATTAATATTTATACAAGATCATGAATTTTCAAGTCCTTCAACCGCTGCAGCTATTGTCATGGGAAGAAATGCAAATGGTCAAAAAGAATGGAAACTTAAAAATGGAATATCTCTAAAAGAATTCGAAACTAATTAATATTAAGTTAATTAACACAATTTTATTTTTTATAATTGAGGTACTACAACAAATTTAAAGGAAAAATTGATAAAACATTATTTGATGTTGCTTGATTGAAGGGTGGCCTACAAGAATTTGATGTTCTAAATAAAATGAAAACTTAGTAAAACCGAGAAGTTGAGAGCTTGCTCGAAAATCACTCGGCTGCACTTGGTTTTTATAAAATTTAGGTTGTTAAATTATTGTAAGCCTTGATTTTTTTGTTTCGTTTTTTTATCAAAGAAAAAAATGAAATGCCTGTCCGGCACAAGGACATAAAAAAATATTCCAGTAAAATAACAGTACCTTAATTGATAATTTGTTAGAAATTTATGAATACCACTGAATTTGCTGCATATATTAATAAAGCTACAAGTCCTTTAAAAGGGAGCATTCCTACCGTTAAAACTTATAAATTATCTGTAAAAGAGCGTTATAACGGCATTTCCATTCTTGATTTTTACTGTAAAGCAATGCCTCATATTTCAAAAGAAATTTGGAAAGAGAAAATTGAGTCAGGTATTTTGACTGTCAATGGAAAATCTGTCACAACAGATCAAATTGTTAAAGTTGGAGAAATAACACAACATTTTACAGAACCTCAGACCGAACCAGATATCAACACAAATATTAAATTGATCGAATGGAATGTTGATTTTATCATCATTAACAAACCTGCTCCCCTACCCATGCACTCCGGTGGGAGGTTCGATAAAAACACATTAGTAGAAATTCTTAGTGATGCATTTCCAAATGAAAACTTTAAATTAGTACATCGTATTGATGCAAATACTACAGGAATTGTTGTGATTGCAAAAAACAGCACAACTGCAAATAAAATTATTGCACAGTTTAAAGATCAATCTGTTCAAAAAGAATACCTAGCTCTTGTTGAGGGAATTATAAACAAAGATTCTTTTAATTTATATGATAGTATCAGCAAAACACTCACCCCAAGTGGTGGCAGAAAAATAAGTGATGATGGAAAAGAGGCAAATACAGAGATCAGGATCCTTAAAAGATTTCAAAAAAATAATCAGACCTTATTATCCGTAATTCCACATAGTGGA
>Ga0190293_1000862_pt1 | contig 10776 bp, 10 predicted proteins | sample 48693001_MG_FD_161671 | JGI IMG/M metagenome (GOLD analysis project Ga0190293, IMG submission 161671) | Hydrothermal vent microbial mat bacterial communities from Southern Trench, Guaymas Basin, Mexico - 4869-30-0-1_MG | ecosystem: Environmental > Aquatic > Marine > Hydrothermal vents >... | reverse complement strand
AAGAATCTCTTTATTTATGTTATTGATCTTCACCCCACTATCCTACGGATATCTCCCCTTGAGGGGAGACACAGAAGGGTGAAATGACAAAACAATCTCCTAAAAGGTACGTTGTCTTTGCGAGGAGCATGGTGACGAAGCAATCTTGTTTTTAATAATACGATGAGATTGCCACGCTTGTCCCGCAAAAATGGGAAGCTATGATTATTGACTTCCCCTTCTTCCCCCGAATCTTCGAGGGAATCTACCCCGTCAAAACCGAAGGGGAATCGTGCGGAATGACAAAATAGTAGAGACGTAACATATTATGTCTCTACACAATTATAATAAATTACTTATCCGGTATATCTTTCATAGAAATAGATAATGAATCCATTTCCTTCTTTAATATGTCTTTTTCTTCTTTTTTAGCCTCCTCTAGATGTTCAGGATGTTCGCGTTTGTACATGTCTTCCGGCATTTTTCCTGTCAACCAAGATGTATTCATCGGATATACATGCGGATTAAATATCGTTGAATATAAATGCCAAATTAATATTGCTAAAGTGGCTAACCACGCCTCCCAATAATGCACCACCAATGATACATCTAAAAATCCTTTTGGAAGAAATATACTAAAGTAATTATCAAACCAAAGAAATACTCCGGTTATTATCATTACAACAGTTCCCCAAACTAAAGCCCAATACTCAGCTTTTTCTATGTAGCTAAACCGTCTGAACTGTGGTGATGAATCAGTACGACCCAAATTATACATTATCCGTTGGTAGAACTGTTTAAAATCAAGTAATTGCGGAATCATGTCTTTCACAAAGGCTCTTCCGCGCGGGAAGAAAATGAGGAATATCATATGCCAAACCACCGAAGCAATAAATACTACAGCCGCAACGCGATGAACCACTCCGCGAATAGCAAAACCTCCTTCCCATCCAAAAAATAGGGAAGAAATCCATGAGTTATGAAAACGTAATGCAAAGCCTGATATTGCTAGAATTATAAAACTTAACATCAAAAATGTATGTTGCCACACCTCATGTGTACGCATTCTTCTAACTTGGGGTTTGCGTATTGAGTTCACAATTTGTCGAATTAGATCTATAATCCAATGTATAATCATTAATCCAATAATAACGATTATCGCTAAAATATATATTTTTTCAACAATATTAGCAATTGGTGTACGCAAACCACCATCGGTTATACCGTGGATCGGGGCTGTAGCCAATTTTTCCGAAATCCCGGGATGGCATTCACCACAAGTCCCTTGAAGATTATCATGATGCACCGTTGAAGTAGAATCACTGCTTGGCAGTATACGATGAACACCATGACAGGAACCACAATTAGCTACATGTGTATCCCCGGACTTGCTTTTTAATCCATGATAACTGTCTATAAAACTGATTAATCGACCAGTTTCCAATCCATACTTTTCATTTAATGCAGCGGAATCATGACATGGAGCACAAACTGCTTCCGCCATTCGCGATTTAGATACTGGAGAACGCGGGTCACTCGGAGAAAGTATACTGTGTTCACCGTGACATTGTGTACAAACCGGAGAATCTGTCTCACCACGCGCTGTTAGCTGTCCATGTATTCCTTCCCAATAATCTCTTTCAATTTCTTCATGACATTCACCGCATGTCTTTGGTACATTGAAGTGATTAATAGTTGATTCAGGAAATCCTGCTGAAAATATTTTATGCGATGTTCCTGCTGTAGAATGACAATCAGTACAGGTCGCGGCAGCGGAAATACCACCTTCGACTGCCATTCCATGTACACTTTTTTGGTACCGCTCAACCGGACGGTCTATAAGAATTTTATGCTTCTTGGTTAATTCTGTATTCTCATGGCATACACCGCAAGTATGAGAGAGGTTAACCGGACTTACTCGAGAATCTCTATCGGTTGATGGTAAAATATCATGTCCACCATGACAATCAGAACATTTAGGGATTTCTTCACACTCCCCTGTTGTTAACCTACCGTGCCCCTCATATTCTTCATCTTCTGATTCATGACATTGAGCACAACCTTCACAACCCGGCTCGAAATCACTATCTTCAATGTGTGGAATAGTATTCTTATCAGTATGACATTCTAAACATCCAAATCCTTCATGGATGGAATTCCCAATTTGTATTTCGAAATCAACTCCATGTTCTGATTCATCATGACACTCAATGCACATATCTTCATCAATATATTCATACTCGTCATCTTGACCATAGCTCGAAACTGAAAACAGTAATACTGTTAATATTGAAATAAATATTTTTTGGATTTTACTATATTTCAAAATGTCACTCATATTTTACCACTCCATTTTATACTACATTAAAAAAGAAAGGGAATCTCAATCAAAATATTATTTTTTGAGATTCCCCTTTAGAAATATTTATTTAAAAATAATTATTCAGCTTGAGGTGGAATAGGATGCTGTACTTCTTTTATTCTCTCTTTAAAATTAAATGATTTGTAAGTTGGACTTTCTTCATTATGACAAACCGTGCATGTTGATTCATCAATTTTTGTTAATCCAACAGTAGTACCATCAATTTCACCTGCGTAAATAGCTTTCATAGTTTTACTGGATTTGTATTTGCTCCCTGCTCCATGACATGCTTCGCAACCAACCGCCTCTAAACCCTTCATCCTTTTAACAGCCTTAGCTCCTGCTTTATCATCAGCTGCCGGGTTCCAAAAACCATCACACTTAACTTCATATCCACCTGCACCAAAACCTGTTGTATGACATTTTAGACATTCCGGTGCTTTCCAAGCATCTCCTTTTATTCCTTTGTCACTTGCTATTTGAGCTGACTTTTCAGATTTTAAGGTTTCAAATGCTCCTGCATGATGACCAGCTGCCCACTTTGTGAATTGAGCGCCTTTAGCTTCTTTCTTGTGGCACATCTTACAGCTCGAATTTCCAACATACTTAAAATCTTGAGCGAAAATAAATGCTGTTAATGTTAAAATAGTTATTATTGCTTTTTTCATTCTAAATCTCCACTTATTTTATTTATTTTACTTAACTTACAATCAAATTGTTTCATGGCATGTATAATAACTCTCAATATCTTTTTTGCCATACCTACAGTCAAAATTAACATTATCGGATGAATTTATCCAAATAGTAAATGTGGGATATACACTTTAGTTACCAGTAAATATTATATTGGTACTAATTATGACAGGTAAAGCAACTTACTCCTGCAATGCCACCGTTTTCATCGGTAAATCTACCATGGCATTGTACACATCGGCTTGGGTTATCATTACCATGAAAATTATCATGCCCCGGAGAGCCCATCCAAATGTTAAATGCAGGATGCCCACTCGGTCCGCCGGCATGACATTGATAACAAGACACATCACTAGAGCCACCAAAATAATCATGCTTTTCTATACCGCCATGGCATGCTTTACATCCCTCGGTTCCGGTTAAAGCAATTTTCTCCATGTGTGAATCCTCAGATCCTTGCTCAAGCCAATCGGTCGGGTGCATAGTTGGTTCGGCAATTTCTGTACAACCAATTATAAGAAACATTATAAAAGAGAATATTAATAATTTCTTCATTATCAATCCCCCCTATGACATCTTAAACATAGAAAATCTTCGGTCGGTATATGACAAGTAGCACATAACTCTGCCTCTGATTCAGCATAACCAATATGGATACCGCCTTCCGCACTAACCCAATTATGAAAATTATGGTTCATTGGCATAATTTGATTAGTAACGTGACAAGTATAACAATCTTCGATGATATCATGGCAAGTTGAACATTCGGCAACTCCCACTTTAGCATCAAAACTGTGCGCCAATATATAATCAACCGAATGTACATTCGGAGTAAATTGTTGTAATTGATGGCACTCTTCGCAACTATTATTAGTATGACATAGTGCACAATTTCCACTTGTGTTGCTATTTACTTCTGAACCATGCAATTGCTTCCATGCAAGATCATGACTGATTGGTCCATTATCCATTTCTGCATGACAATCTTGACAATCAGACAATGCCCACACATTAGGATAATTTGTTCCGTCATCATCGCTAATATAACTATGACATTTCAAGCAATCATCAGTGCCTGATAAATGTTTTTTATGCGAGAAATCAAGACCACTTGATTTCCAAAATTTATTATATGATTGCAAATTATCAGAATTTACATGACAAAATGAACAATCGCCATCTTCAGTATTATCTTCATGGCATTCGGCACAAAAATCCATCTTAGGAAAAATATCCCATGAAGGACCGTCCGCATTGGCAACGCCGGCATGACATTCTTCACAGGTCATTTCCATATCTTCAACATGCAGCTGATGTGGGAAGAGAATACCGTTATTTTCCTGTCCAATGAGCAGTAAAAAAGGTATAAATAAAATTATAATCTTAAAATGCCACATTTATTATTATTCCTCCTCTTCCATCTTGTTTGAAATAAGAATTGTTTGAGAATCTCCCAAATAATTTAAGCATAATAAATTCTTTCGGCTGCCATCCAATCCAACCATAAGCCCCCGTAGAACTTTCTAACTCTGCAAAATCTCCGTGATCTAAAGCATTTAGAGCAACACTCCCACCAAAACTTATTGGTGACTTTAATTTATGTGATGCTCCAAGAATTATACCATACTCCATATTCTCGCCTTCAAATCCACCAAGCACAGAGGCATACAGCTTATTATAATTCAGCGAACTAACTAAAAATGTCTTTCCGTTCTCGCCAAGGCGATATGAAAGTTGGTTGCGCAATAACATATTATCTGATAAAATAGAATTAACATCAAGAGTTATTGTCGGTGAAATACCGATTAAATCGGTAAAATCTTCAAATTGTTTCCACAGATCGAATCGTTTTTGACGGTATCCAAAGCCAACTGTATGGTCACCAAAACGTTTACTAAGTCGGATTTTAGCATAATTTAATTTTGTTTCACCAATATCAAATGCTAACGCATTGGAAATACGAACACCAAATTTAGATGTATTAAATTGTAATCCGGCATATGGATTAATCTCATCTACATCGCCTTTAATCCAAAAGGACAATGCAAGATTTTTACCGATACGACCTTTTGACCAAGATGCCATGAAATAAGTATTATCAGTAAATAATGTATCACTAAAATCAGTTACTGCCTTTAATCCTCCTACAAGACTTAATGTACCTAATTTCTTTGTATTAATATTGAGTCGAGCTCCATCTACTCTTGCATTTTGTAAAGCATTCCATATTGCAAGACGTCCAATGCTCAGTTGATGATTCCACAATTTTACATCTGCTGTTAAATGATGAACTCGGAAAGGATTACGGAAATGATCATTCTCTGAACCATATTCAAATAGTGCATCAACACCCAATCTACTTCCAAATTTTTGATCGTAACTCAATAAGCTCCGCCAATGCATGTTCTCATCGGTATCCATCATGCTCAACCTCGGATATAAAGCGGATGATGAAAAGTTTATTTTTAGTTTAGAACCAAAAATATTCGACACATTTATTATTATAATCAACAAAAGGAGGATTGTCGATAGATTATGTTTTCTAATTGGTTTAAAATGTGATTTTTTCATCATCCGCCTATATTTATTTTAGAAATTAACTACAAATTAATTACCAAGGCTTTGGCCATTTATGGCCAGGTAATTCACTCCAGTTCATATTATTAAATCCGAATTTGATGGATTTTACATCATATCCAAGTACTGTTAAATATGCAATTGATGCTGCTGCAGTTTGACCTGTATAACAATAAAATATGTTTTCTCCAACAGGATCAAATACACTCAGGTTTTCGTCTACTTCTAAAGTTCCAGGTGTTACTTGATAAGAACCAACAATGTGACCATGTCCAAGATAGTCAGCTTCTGACCAGTAATTAATTATATTAAATGCATTTGCATTGTCAATAACGGCATCAGCACCAACTAATAAACCAGTACTCCACGCAGCTATGGCAGCTTCAATTCTTTCATCAAGAATTGCTTCACCGGTTTCTTCGCCGGTATTTAATTCAGGATAGTCGAAAGTTGGAAGTGTGGGTGATGCGGTCATTACTAAATCACCTGCATTTTTGTCTGAACAATTTGCTGTCCATTTATCTAAACTTGCATCATGCATGCTCATCCCAAATTTCATTACATATGCTTCATAACCTTTTAGACGAAGTAATGTATGTGCAAATGAGGCTGATTGACCTGAATAACAGGTGGTTAATATTTTAGTTGAAGAAGTTTTACCAGCTGCTTCAACCACATCAAACATTCCGCCTAATGTTACATTAACTGCTCCTGGAATTGGATTTGGAGTTGCTGCAAAATCAGCGGCACTTCGCAAGTCCAGTACTAAATAATCTGCTAGATTAGCAGCACCTTCAGTTAAAATCCATGGACCCATATTATTAATATAGCCACCGTCAGTACCCTCTAAATATTCGACTAATACGTTAAATTCATTTATTGGATCTTCATCTTTATCGCAACCAACCATGAAAAAGGCTAGTGTTACAATTAATATGAAGTACAATATTTTATTTGTTTTCATTTTGTTATTCCTATTTTATTATTTACTAACGTTTTTGCCATGCATCTGGCAATTTATCATCAACAACTACAGGCATGTTTGCAATGCTCTCGTCAGGATAGTCTTCATCAACATCGCTTTGCCATAAGTACCTTTCTATATTTACACTCGCATTGCCACCTTTAACATGGCAGCTTGAACCACAACTAGCACCTTCGGCAATTGTAGTTTGCGGTGTAATCTTTAAAATATTATGTGGGCTTGAATATTCCCACGTCGGTCGAACATCATAATTTGCCAATTCGTCATGTCCCCAAGGACTATACCCATCTCTTACAACTGGAATATGCCGCACAACGATAAATTCACCGTCATGCAATTCTTGGTCGTAATTATATCCAATTTTAAAATCAGGATATTCTCTATAATCACCGCCACCGATATGTACATCTGTTTCGCCGGGCGATTCAGTATAGCCATTTTGCCACCAATCTTCGTTTAAAATATCTGGATCTTTTGTGTGGCAACTATTACAATTATTATATGGTTGTGAGTGGCAAACAAAACAAGATAATCCTTCGCCTTCACCAGGCCAATGCACTGTATGATAAAGATTAGAGTCATCAGAACCAGAATGGCAATCATTACATTCGGGCAAGTCTGGCAAATGATAGCGCGTAGCGCTACCGGAAGCATCGGCATGCATATCTTCTTTATGACAATCCCAACATTTCATATATTTTGTAGAATGAACATCGGGTTTGTTCCCGTCTAAATGTCCTTCATAATCAACTGCAATCCTGCTACCGTGACAAGCCATACAATTATTTGTTTGATCGGGTGTCTTTTTAAATTTATGATTTTCAATAAATCCACCCTCCACACTATTTGGTCTACTTATGTGGCATTGCCCACAAGTGGTATGACAACTCGCGCATTCTCTATCAAATCCTTCAGTTAATTCAGCGGGACATGTGTCAAAATCATTATGATCTTTATCTGCCCCTAATTCCCGCTGAGCGATTGTAGTCTGCTCTCCCCAAGCTTTGGAATGCATACTGTTTACATTAGTTGCAACAATCTCAGCGTGACATGGATTGCAGTTAGATTCCGCATCTGCAGATGGATCTTTGACTACTCCAACATGAGCTGATTCGAAATCTGAAGGTTCATTTCCTCCATGACATTCGACACAACCAATTAAGGCGTGTACTTCATCAATGTCGGCATAGGATTTTTGTCTTCCAACTAATTTTATAAATACTTTTTCCCATGGTTCCAACGGAACCACATCGCCTCCTCATCCACCGCCCGAGGGCTCGTTACCACTTGCTTCAGCATATAATTTTAGTGTGGTTTCACTGGTGTGGCAACCTTCGCATGTAGACGGATCGCCTAAGTCAACAGTTTCATGTCCTGGATCGCAAGCAATCCACAATAAGGATAATAATACGATAGCAATTAATTTAATTTTTTTCATCATCTTCAATTACAACATACATGTGGTTAAGTTTATCTGTTTGGCAGGCATTTAAGTAAACTTCGCATTCGCGACAGCTTGCTTCCTGACAAACCTGTGAACCTTGATCAGTTAGTGTCCAGCAAACAACATTACTATTTTTATATGCTTTACAATTTTTACAATCAGTTTTTGAACATTTGCTCTTAAGATTCCAACAGGGCATTAATGCCAATAACATACGAACACCGGCAATATTCATCTTTTTCTCAGTAATTTGCCTACGGAAGCAAACAATCCACTCTAAATCTCTTTCGGAGTAAAGTCTATGACCGGATTTTGTTTTGTGGGTTACGACCAGCCCTTCTCTTTCATATAGTCGTAATAATTCTGGAGAGACGCCTAGTTTTTTTGACGCTACACCAATTCCGATAATGGGCTCGTTTGAATCAAATGTCATTTTTTTAATAATTTATGATTTTTAATAACATCACAATCATTCACTATGGTAAAATTAAAGTATATAATACAGATTATACAAGACTTATCTGTCTTGTAATCGTATTTTATAACATATTTTTTATATAGACAGTTGTGACCGTAGATGATCCTGCAATACCAAGAATTACATTTCCGTTTTGATCTCGTAAATTTGATAGAGCCTTATCGCGAAGAGGCAAACTCGAAATAAAATATTGACTGTATTTATTATCAAGAATTGATATGGTTACTTGTGACAAACCTATTGGGAACATGCCTTGAGATAGGTTAAAAATTGCGTAACCTTGTTGGTCAGATGCGCTTGGAGGGAAAAACGCACTATGTGAAAAAGCTATGGAACCATTATTTATAACTTCTCTAAATGTAAAATTTCCTAGAGAAACATTATCATCGGTTAAAAACTGAACTAAATTATTGTCATTGGAATTCAGCAATAGAGTATCAGCATTCCAAATTGTACCTTCCATAACCAATTCTGCCGGAGGAAATGGAATCGTAGTTCCATAGATTATATCTCCATTACCGGCTGTTAATTGAAATTCATATTCTTTCCCAAATTCAATTTGAGTGTCTGCGTATTGCTCTAAAGGTTTATAACCACCATAGGTGTAAACTTCTTTCGGTTGCGAGTCAATCTGATGTCCGCGGCGAAATTCTTCAATTGTACCTACATTTTCCTGCCATTCAAATTCTGCTACTAAATTTCCGGAAGATTGCTCAATTAAAATAACCGATGTCATCGTCGAATCATGAATTAATGATAGAATTTCCGCATAATCATCAACATGCGGTTCACCTTTATCCGGTACTCCGTTCCCACGCCCCTCAAATGTTCCACCAAATCCGGAAACACCAATATCATCATTCAACGGTTCACCTTCATCCCATTTGCCGTTACCGTTTTCATCGGTGTAACCGACCCAATCGCCATTATCATCCAAACCGTTGAATAAAGATGTGTCGGTTACTAACATTGTTTTATCAATGCGGACAACAGAATTCATAAAATCAGTTGGGTTCAAGATAGCTTCGATACGTAATTCACTTTTGTATGAACTAAAATCATCTGAAAAATCAGCAATGCTTAGTTTCTTAGTACAGCCACTAATTCCAATTATTATCAATATAATCAGTATTTTATGAATTATTTTCATCAGAATTTAAATTCCACTCCGAGTGATGGGAAAAATGGGAACATCCCAATAGCAGTAACTGAATCTTCTTCTAAGTCCCAATCATATAATAATGTATTAAAATGATTGGTAACATTAATAATCTGAAATTTGAAGTTTCCATCCCAACCAAAAGGATATATTTTACGGGCCCAACTCACATCTAAGCGAAGATACATCGGGTATCGTGCTGAATTTTTTAATCCGGTTAATTCAACCAAATTTCCATAAGGATTGTTATAAGTATCGCTGTGACCTTGTCCCGAGCTTATATTTTGCGTATATGTATAACCAACCGTTGGCGTATATGGTCTTCCACTGCTGTTGCTGATTGTAAATCCAAAGTTATTTTTTTTGTTTAGTGTGTAATTTGCAACAATATTTAGAGTATGTGGTTGATGGGATTGCGGTGCAAATATTTCACCAAATTCCTCGGTAATTTTACCATCGCTATTAAAATCATATTCCTGACGATTGTAGATATAAGAATAACCAATCCAACCGGTTAGTTTGCCGGTATTTTTACGTAATAAAAGTTCAATTCCATATACCTCACCGGTTCCTTCGATATAGTCATCATCCAAATCAACCGGATTATTATTAGGATTGTTGGTAAGAACATTATTATATGGTTTATAATAAGCTTCTAAACTCGCAAAATAACCGCTTCCAAGCCATTGCTCAACTCCCAAAATAAATTGCTGCAATGATTTTGCTTTATAATCTTCAGGAATCGGTTGCCAAAAATCAACAATATTTAAAATTGCATCATCATCATTTGTTGTAAATAAAAACTGCTTGTATTTACCCCAAGCTCCTTTTAAAGCTAAATTTTCATTTAATAAATATTTAAAACCTAAACGTGGCTCAAAGTAAATTTTATCGTGTAATTCATATTTGGAAATTCGAAAGCCCCGCTGAAATGTAAGTAAGGGAGTCATTCGCCACTTATCTTGTAAATAATAGCTAAGGATATATGGTTTTTGATTTTGATTAAAATATGTAACATCATTCATTCCAAACTTAAATTGCATACCTAATTGTTTAAACTCAAAACCGGTGGTAATAGTGTTTTTATTCGAAATATACC
>Ga0190293_1000861_pt1 | contig 10781 bp, 10 predicted proteins | sample 48693001_MG_FD_161671 | JGI IMG/M metagenome (GOLD analysis project Ga0190293, IMG submission 161671) | Hydrothermal vent microbial mat bacterial communities from Southern Trench, Guaymas Basin, Mexico - 4869-30-0-1_MG | ecosystem: Environmental > Aquatic > Marine > Hydrothermal vents >... | reverse complement strand
CCGCGACCTCTACGGCGATCAAATCTGGATTCCATCCCAGCTCGACAGCAATCGCGCCTTCAATGAATACGTGCGGGGCATAAAAAGCGGAAAAATCAAGGCGGGCGCCGACGTGCAGATGGAGGGTGGAAAAGTGCAGGTGCAGGGCGTCGGCGGGGTCATGCAGATCAACGGGATTCTCTGCAAAATGATTTTTGATCACAATCAATTCATCACCGAAACCAAAACCGATGAAGCGACCCGTCAGGCGGGTTTCGCCGTCGTACCTCGCGATCCGATTGATCCCGAAACCGGCAAACTGCGCAAGCGCGATTTCTTCGTCGAAGAGAGCTATGTGATCCCGTGGATGTATCCCTACCTCACGCCGCACGGGCTCATCATGAAGATCAATAACCAGCCGACCAAAATCACCAAAGAGATGATCAAAAACGACCATGATTTTTGGGATTGGTATGTGGGTCGTCTTGTAAGCGATTCGAAGTTCACTCGTGATATTGTAGCTCGTAAAACCTTCTCCAAACTGCGCAGTGCGATCGCCGGGCTCTATGATGCACGCGGCGAAAAGGCCGAAGCGGAGTATGCTTTCAAACAGGCGGTTCAGCTTTATCCGCTCAGTCCGGAGGCCACCTTCCGGCTCGCTAATTTGTATATGAGCACTCGCCGGTTCGATGAGGCCCGCGCCGTGATTTCTGCATTTTCAGAAAAAGATGTGAACAACGAGAGTGCCGCCGGATTCCTGAAGCAGATCGAACAGATGCAAAAAATGACCGCGCGACGTGCGGCCCTTGAAAAGAAATTGCGAAGCGGCGGCGCGGGCGCGGACGTGAACAATGCCTTCGAATTGATTCAAATCTACAGCGCACTTGGGGAACATGCCCAGTTGCGGAAGCTGATCACCGACATTCTGCGCTCCAAACTTCCGCCCCAGATCGAACAGCAGCTGGCCCAGATGCTCATTCAGATGCGGCGGTTTGATATGGCCGAAATTGTGCTGGTGAAATATCTCGGTGAAAAGTCCGACGATCTGAAAAGCTGGCTCGATCTCGCCGCCGTGCGGACATCCATGGGCCGGAAAGACAAAGCCCTCGAAGCCCTCAGCGAAGTCGTCGAAAAAGGCGGCGAGCCGATTCGGAACGTGTTGCGAAAAGACCCGCGCTTTAAACCGCTTTGGAATGACCCGAAGTTTCAGAAACTCGTTCCGCCGGCGTCAACGAAACGCCTGCCGTTTGGTGCCGCGCCGCAACCTGCCAAAGGGTTTGGTAGTCTCTCGTTCTAAAGGGGAGAGCGCGGCGACCCGCCGCATCTACAGGGGAACGCGCCCGCCGGGCGCATCTGCAACACTGTAGCCGCGGCCGGTGGCCGCAGAGCATCAGGGCAGGCTTCCAGCCTTTGGAAAAAGGGGTGGCATAGATGTCGCGGCACGGTTGTGGAGTTGATCCGTCTTTTTCCTTCGACTAACGCGGCGACCCGCCGCATCTACAACAACACACCCCTTGGGCGCAACTGTAGCTGCGGCCGGTGGCCGCGGAGGCACCAGAACTACCGGTTTTGCGGATACCACTGGGCTTTGCGCACCTGAATGACCGAAGGAATCAGACCCAGGGTGATAATCAGCAGCAGAATCATGACCGCACTGCCGAGCAGAACGGTATCGTACGTACACAGCGTTTGGCCCATTAGCGTCCATTCGGGATTCAGTATGTTCAGTTTGAGTGTCTGCCCAATGATGAGGCTGGAGATCGCAATGCCTGCGCTGACCAGAGAAAGATGAAATCCTGTGGAAAGCGACTTGTTTTCAGGCTGGATAATCGCCAGCAGTTCAGAGGAAAAGGCGATGCCCGATGCCGCGAACGCCACGCCGAACAGTCCGCTCAGCAGGCACATCGTGACGATGTCCGGAAAGGGGAACAAGCCGCGCAGCGCGGTCAGGAAAAGCACCATCGCAAAACAAAAATGGCAAATCAGAAAGACGGGTTTCGTTCCAAGCTGATCGACCATTTTTCCGCCGATATAAAAACCGGCGACCGCTCCGGCAGCTCCGGAATTTCCCAGCAGCAGAATTTGGGTATCGCTGAAAAACAGTACGTCTTTTCCCAGCAGTCCAAGCACCCACGGCACGGCCCCGGCGAAGAGCATCAGCAGAAATGTGTAGGCGCAGAAAGGCAGGTAGCCGGGGATGCGAAGAATCTCCAAAAACGGGGCTAGTAAACCTCGTGGCGGGGTTCGGGTGGTTTCAAGTTCGGGAATTCGCCAGTAGAGGTAGATGCGAATCATTGAGCAGATGAGAACGAACAACAGCACGCACTGAAAAAACTGGATCTGTGTAAAGAGTCCGAGCAGGGTCGTCACGGCCAGTGTGAATACGATCCCGGTTGTTTGCCACGAAATACGGAGTTTGCCGAAGAAGCGCCCGCGGATATCTTCGGGAATGATCGGACTCAACAGCGCAAACCAGTTTGATGCGATCGCGCTTGAGCCGATCGAAAAAATGAGTATCCCTGCAATAGCAACTCGTCCACCTTGTTCTTGAAAGAAGCCTGCGCTTGTTAAAAGTAGCAGGCCGAACAGTGCGGTAATCGTTCCACCGATGCCGATTCGTTTTTTGCCGAATCGGTCAGAAAGGTATGCGAACGGCAAGGTCAAAACCAGTCCAGCCAGCGGGACCAGAGAAAGCAGAAAAAGAATTCGATAACTCGGAAAACCCAGTCTCGAAAGATACGTCAACATGAAGCCGTTGTTGAAAATAAGCCGGCCCAGCACCCCGAAGCACGTTGTCAGAATAATGATTCGTAGCGTTTTTCTAGTTTGCAGATCGATCGTCATAATGACGCACATTATAGGAGGTTGTCTGGAAGGAGCACTCCATACTTTCCTAAAATTCTTCCCAAGCCCGCCGAGTTTTGCCATTTTCCCCTCATGAATACCGTTCCTGAATCTCTGGCGCTCATCGCCGGTAAAGCCGATTACCCGCTTCTCCTCGCCCGCGCCGCCCGCACGCAGGGGGTGCGGCATATCGCGGCCGTCGCGTTCCGCGGCGAGACGCGGCGCGAAATCGAACAGGTCGCCGATACCGTCACGTGGCTTCACGTCGGTCAGCTCACCGCGTTTCTTGAAGCGCTGAAAACGAGCGGCGCGCACCACGCGGTGATGGCCGGTCAGATTTCACCGAAAAATATTTTCACCGTCCGGATGGACGCGCCGATGCTTGCGCTGCTCAAAAGCCTGAAGATTAAAAACGCGCACACCGTCTTTGGTGCCATCATTACTGAAATTGAAAAGGCGGGCATCGAACTGCTTTCCGCCGGTTCGTTTATGCAGGATTTTATGCCGGACGCCGGTCTGCTGACGAAGCGCGCGCCGAATGAGCGCGAAACCAGCGATATCGGATTGGGTCGCCGTGTCCTCAAAGGCATCAGCGACCACGATATCGGCCAGACCGTGGTTGTCAAAGACGGCATCGTCCTCGCGGTCGAAGCGTTTGAAGGAACGGATAAAGCGATCCGCCGCGGCGGTAAACTCGGCGGACGCGGCGCGGTCGTTGTCAAAGTTCCGAAAGCGGGGCACGACATGCGGTTCGATATTCCCGTCATTGGGGCCAACACGCTCAAGTCACTCAAAAAGGCCAAAGCCTCCTGTCTCGCCATCGAAGCCGGCGGCGCTATCCTCCTCGACCAGCCCCGTCTTACTGCTCTCGCCGATATCATGAATCTCAGCTGGGTCGTTTTAGAAAAACAGAGTTAATTTTATGGAACCTAAAAAAATAAAAGTCGGAGTTGTTGGGGTCGGTGCGCTGGGCCAGCACCACGCGCGGATTTACGGGGAACTCGACGGGGCCGGGCTGGTTGGCGTCTATGACGCGCATGCGAAACGCGCCGCGGAGATTGCCAAGAAGTGCGATTGCCGGACGTTTGCCACAATCGAAGAACTGGCGGAAAACGTCGAAGCCGCCAGTATCGCTGTGCCGACCGATATTCACCGCGAAGTCGCGGGCATCATGATTCCAAAAGGCGTTCACCTGCTGGTGGAAAAACCGATCACAGCCACCACGCAGGAGGCCGAGGAACTCGTCGCGCTGGCGCAGCAGCACGGAACGGTTCTGCAGGTCGGCCACATCGAGCGGTTTAATCCCGTGATGGATTTCCTCGAAGAGAAGGCGCTGAAAACTCCGCCGTTGTTTATCGAAGCGCATCGCCTTGCGCCGTATCCGCCCAAGCGTCCCGGCGCGCCGCCGCGCGGCACAGAGGTGAGCGTCGTACTCGACCTGATGATCCACGACCTCGAAATCATCCTGCATCTCGTAAAATCGCCGGTGGTCGAAGTGCGTGCGGTCGGCGTTCCCGTCCTCAGTCCGACGGAAGATATCTGCAACGTGCGGCTTGAATTTGAAAACGGCTGCGTTGCCAATATAACCACCAGCCGCCTCAGCCCGAAACGGATGCGCAAAATCCGCGTTTTTACGTCCGACAGTTACCTTTCACTCAATTATGAAAAACAGAACGGCCGGATTTATTCGCAGGGCGGCCTGGCGGGCATCACCTATAAACGCGTGCCGGTGGAGAAGGGCGATCAGCTTACGCGCGAACTCAGCTCTTTCCTGCACTGTGTTGAGACGAAAGATGAACCCGCCGTTTCCGGTCAGCAGGCCTCCGATGCACTCAAACTTGCGATGGAAATCATCCGGCTTTCTCAACAACGGCTTAAGAAGGTAGAAAGGTAGGGCGCTTTCGCCGAGCCGAGCGTGCGAGACGGGCTTTGCGCAGCAAAGCAATGAAGCAGAGCGGAATGGCAAAGCGCCGCGGACGGCTCGGCGAGCCGTCCCTACCCAAAGAGCAAATGAAGAAATCGATTCTAGTCATAGCAGGCGAACACTCGGGCGATATGCACGCCGCGCGGGTCGTACACGCGCTCAAAGAACGGCAGGCCAATCTCACGTTCTGGGGGATCGGCGGTGACGACCTGCGCGCCGAAGGCATTGATCTGCTCCATGATGCCAAGGAAATGGCCGTCCTCGGCTTCGCCGAAGTGCTCGCCAAATATTCGTTCTTCAAAGGTGTTTTCAACGAAGTGCTGGCGGAGGTTGAAAAACGCAAGCCGGACGCCGCGCTGCTGGTGGACTACCCCGGCTTCAACTTGCGTTTGGCCAAACAGCTCAAAAAGCGCGGCATCAAAGTACTTTATTATATTTGCCCGCAGGTTTGGGCGTGGAACCGCGAGCGTATTCCGAAGATGGCAACGATTATTGACCGTCTGATGGTCATCTTCCCGTTCGAAACGGATGTGTTCAAAGACGTGGAACTCAACGTTGATTTTGTCGGCCATCCGCTGGTGGCCGACCTGCGCGAATTCCGCGACGCGCCCGGTGAATCGCTTTTGTGGGGCGGCGAAAAGAAAATCGCGCTGCTGCCCGGCAGCCGGAAACAGGAAATCAAACATATCCTTCCCGTGCTGCTTCGGACGGCACGGGAGATGGAAAAATCACGACCGGATATTTCCTTTCTGGTCGCGGTTCCACAGCGGCAGCTCCCGCTGGCCGAGCACATCTTTGAGAAAACCAAAGCGGCTCCGGGCAATGCGACCATTGTAACCGGACAGGCGCGTGAAGTGCTCAAACAGGCCGATGCCGCCTTTGTCGCATCCGGTACGGCGACTCTTGAGGCCGCGCTGCTGCACTGTCCCACCGTACTGGTTTACAAAACGGCAGCGTTCAACTACTGGCTGGGAAAACGGCTCATTCGCGTTCCGCATCTTGGGATCGTTAATATTGTGACGGGCCGCGACATTATGCCCGAGCGGATTCAGCAGCACATGCGGCCCATGGAACTTGCCGCAACGATTGACCCGCTGATGAATGACACGCCCGAGCGCAAAGTAATGCTCGACCATTTTCGGGAACTGGAACATTTACTTGGCACCGGCCGCCCCTCCGACCATGTCGCCGACATCATCCTTGAAGAAATCGGGTGATTTTTGTTAGAGATGAATCTTGTTGGTTTGGAGATAGGTTCTAGTCTTTTGGTGCTCCCATTTTTTTCCACTCTTGACCATTAGTCCACCAACCTTCTCCTGAAACGCAATCTAAAACGAACAAACCTCCGCCACTTTTGTTTTTACATGGAATGTAGCGTCCAGCTTTACCTTCTTTTGCGCCATCAGGTCTTCCGTAATATACCCACTTGCAGTCTGCGGGACTTGCCCGCCAAACTTTTCCACAAGTTGAATCCAGCCAGAAAAAACCAGCTCCGGCATTATTCTCACAGGCTACGAATCGTGTCTCGGTTATATTTGCGACTGGGGTTTCTTTGGCGTCAACAGAAATACAAAATGTTGCTAAACCAACGAGTATAAATATCAGTGACTTCTTCATTTTCTATTCCCTTTCTAACGTTGATTAGGCAGAAAGAACCGGCGGATCCTGTTGTTAATTTCCAACGACAGCGATTTCCCCCGCTTTCGCATTTTCAACCGCCTGAATTATGTTGGGGAGAAAGGGTTGCAATGTTTCGTAGCGGCTGTTGACTGCGCGGATAACGATAATGCACAGGCTCAGATTTTTGAGGTTCTGTTGAAAGGCGAGGTTACTGTCGAGGGTAATGAAAATATCGAATTCACCCTCAACTTTTTTTAGCAAAGCGCCATTGGTTGTGCCTGCCCAGCCTTGGCGCGGAACGGTGGTGACACTGTGTGAATGCAGGTCGCGAATCAGTCGGCGGGGCAGGCATTCATCGAGGATGATTTTCATATCAGGCCGGAACGAGAAGTTTTTCTTTGGTCATTTCGAGAAAGGCGACGACCTGTTCGCGGGCCACCGTGGGAAAGTCATAGAGAAACAGATCAATGGAGTCGCCGGCTTCGAGTGTGTCGATAAGAGTCTGCACCGGTACGCGCGTTCCGGAAAAAACGGGGGTGCCACCAAGTATATCGGGTTTAGACAGAATGACTTTGTCCTTTTTCATAACGCCCGGATTATGTTTCGGCCTGCCGGAAATAGCAAGAGGGGAGTTTGGAGTGCCGGCTTTCGGCGGTTTGTAAAAACTGTAGCCGACCTCCGCAGAGGCCGGTCCGCGCTCTGCTGAGCACGGCTACACTACCGCAATGTAGTGTCGGCTCTATGAGCCGAAAGATTGGCTCTGAGAGGCAACGCTATATTTTGGAGGGCCCGCGGCCTCGCGGGCCGCTTCCGGCCGCCGTCCCTCCATCCGCTTGGGATTCCACGTGTTACTGCTTCCCGGCGCGTTTGAGGAGGTCGCGTTCGCGGCGGGAGAGGGTATGCATGCCCTCGCGCGCGGCTTTGTCTAGGATGCGGTTTATCTCGGCGCGGTCCACGGGCGGGTCGGGGCGATGCGAAAACTTTTGCCGGATGCTGTGCAACATGTCGGGGCGGTTGATGACGGTGGCATAGACGTAGCCCGCAATGCCGCCGCCCAGATGCGCGGAGTTGGCGATGTGGCTGCCCGAGCCGGCGAGGAGTGTATGCATGAATTCATACGCCCCAAGCAGCAGGACAAAGACCCACGCTTTGATCGGCATGAAGGGCAGAAAGATGAGGATGAGCTCGCGGTTCGGGTAGAGCGCGGCATACGCCCCGAGGATGCCGAAAACGGCTCCGGAGGCTCCGACGCAGTTGATGCCCGGCGGAGAGAGCAGCGACCAGCCGAGTCCGCCGAGCACGCCGCTCAGGAAGTAGAGTATGAAAAAGCGGTTGGTGCCGAGCGTCCGTTCGGTTTCGGGGCCAAGGAAGTAGAGGCCGAGCATGTTGGCGAGGAGGTGGCCGATCCCGGGCCCCTGATGGATGAACTGATAGGTGAAGAGTTGCCAGACGCCGAAATAGCTCCACCACTCGGATCGCAGGGCGCAGAAATAGCTCAGCGGGAAGCGGAAGAAATATTCGATGACGTAAGCGGCGATGTTGATGATCAGCAGCATTTGCACGCCAAACGTCATCTGGGTCCGGTTACCGTAAGGGTCTATGGTTGCAGTTCGCATGGTTCATATAATAGCCCGTTTTAAATGGATTGCAAAACGGTATGGTTTGCTTTATTTGTCTTGAGTTCGGAGCAGGGAAATATGGCTGATATTTATGTAAGACCTTATGGAGACCGGGGCGGAAGTCCGCTGCGGGCCGTTATACTGATTGTGGTGGCCCTGGTGCTGATCGCGGGTATCTGGATTTGGCTGGCAAATCGTCCGCCCAAAACGGAAGAGGCCGGGGAGGCCGTAGCCGCACCGGAAGCCGCGGCAGCCACGGAAGTCACTCGGACTGTCGCGTCCGCTGCACCGGATGCCGGGCTCAAGGCCCCCGGGCTTTTCAGTCAGGCGCAGGCACTGGCGAATTCCGGCCAGCCTGCCCAGGCGCAGAAGCTCCTCGCGGAAGTAGTCAGCACGACGACGGACGAAACCCTCAAAAACGATGCTTTGCGTTTACTGGGCCGTACCAATGTAGAACTTTTCCTTTCCGATGCGCCCAGCCCGGACAAGAAATCCTATGTGATCCAGCCGGGCGATTCACTGGATCGTATTGCCAGACGGAACAAGACCACGGTCGCCCTGCTGCAGAAAATGAATCGGATTGAAGGCAGCCTGATTTATCCCGGCGCGCGCATCTGGCTTCCGGCCGCGCCGTTTGTCATACACGTGGATAAATCGGATCGGACGCTGGATCTGATGATCAATGACAAACTTTTCAAACGCTATCCGGCCGGACTGGGCCGCTACGGAAAAACACCGCTGGGCACATTTCGCACCGTAGTACACCAGACCAACCCGGACTGGAGTCCGCCGAGCGGCGGAATCATTCCGTTCGGCGATCCCCGCAATGTGCTCGGTACCCGATGGATATCCATTCGGGACAAAACCCGTCCGGATACCAAAGGGTTCGGTATTCACGGAACCGCGGATCGCGACAGTATCGGCGGCGAAACCAGCAACGGCTGTATCCGCATGCTCAATGAAGATGTCGAAGAGGTTTTTATGCTGATCCCGCGCGGAACCGAAGTGATCATAAGCGAATAATCAACTGCAGGAGTTTTTGTTATGCCTCCTATTACACTGCCTTTTGAAAAACCGGTGATTGATCTGGAAAGTAAACTCCACGAGCTGGAGAGCTTCAGCAAGGATCAGGACATTGATGTCTCGCACGAAATCGACCGCATAAAAGAAAAGATTGCCGCCACCCGTGCGCAGATCTACAGCAACCTTTCTTCGTGGCAGAAGATACAGGTCGCCCGCCATCCGGAACGTCCCTACACCATGGACTACATCGAAAACATGACCACGGATTTTGTTGAAATCCATGGCGACCGCATCCATGCCGACGACCGCGCCATCATCGGAGGTTTTGCCAAGATCGACGGACAGAAAGTCATGATCATCGGCTCGCAGAAAGGGCGCGACACTAAAAGCAATCTGGAGTGCAACTTCGGCTGTGCCTATCCCGAGGGCTACCGCAAGGCCCTGCGCCTCATGAAACTGGCTGACAAATTTAATGTGCCGATCATTACGCTCATCGACACCCCCGGCGCTTTTCCCGGCCTTGAATCCGAAGAACGACACATTGCCGAAGCCATTGCCGTTAACCTGCGCGAAATGTTCAATCTCCGTGTGCCGATCATCGTCACCATCATCGGCGAAGGCGGCTCCGGCGGCGCGCTCGGTATCGGCATCGGTGACCGCGTCCTCATTTTCGAACACGCCTACTATTCGGTGATTTCGCCCGAAGGCTGCGCCGCGATTCTTTTTAAAGACCGCGCTTTTGCCGACCGCTCCGCCGAGGCGCTCAAGATTACCGCTAAACATCTTATCGAAAACAAACTGGCCGACGAAATAGTACCGGAACCCAAGGGCGGGGCGCATACCAATCATAAAGCCGCTGCCGCCAACCTCAAAACGGTTCTTCTGCGTAATCTTGAAGAGCTCAAACAGCTGTCGGCTGACGAACTCATGAGCGCACGCTATGACAAATTCCGCGCCATGGGCGTCATTGAGGAATAATTCAGGAAAGGTAGGGCGCTTTCGCCGAAAACGCCGCGGACGGCTCGGCGAGCCATCCCTACCAAAATTTCGCGGGGAGCTTTACCGTGATCGGCTAATTTCCACCGCAACGCTGCGGGTGAAGCGCAGCGCGCCGGGCTTATCAATAGTGACAGTGGCGCTCTGGACTCGCGGATCTTTCAGGCAGATGGCGGAGATGCCGTCGGCCAGCGATTCAATAAGCTGAAAGCGGCTTTTCCCGACAAAATCGAGGATTTCCAGTTTGATCGCTTTGTAATCCACCGTGTCTTCAAGGACATCGCTTTTACCCCCCGCGCGCAGATCGGTTTCCATAACGATATTGATAATGACCTTTTGTTTTCTCCGCCGCTCCCGGGGGTAGAGGCCGATGATGCAACGCAATTCGAGATCTCTGATAAAGATTCTATCCATATTCAGCTTTCCGTTTTCTGCAAAAGACAGCTTCAGCGGAAACGGAACCTAACAGGAAATATCCTTTTTAACAAGACGGCCTCGGTCTATAAACTATGACTCAAATGCACAGCCATCCCATAGAATTCTAAATTGAAAGTAGCGGCTGGCCGCCGATCCCATTCAGAATCGGCGTATGAAAACTGAAAAAAAAAGAAAAAGGGTCAGCCAAAAAAGGGGTCAAAAAAGGGTCAGCCAAAAAGGGTCAGCCTATGAATTTTAGAATTCAGGGTTGACCTTTCGTCTTTGGGGCGGCAGCTTTCTTTCATGGCCAGAGCCCTTCGAGTCGAATATCCAGGCGCATGTTATCATCTGATGTGCCG
>Ga0190293_1000860_pt1 | contig 10790 bp, 7 predicted proteins | sample 48693001_MG_FD_161671 | JGI IMG/M metagenome (GOLD analysis project Ga0190293, IMG submission 161671) | Hydrothermal vent microbial mat bacterial communities from Southern Trench, Guaymas Basin, Mexico - 4869-30-0-1_MG | ecosystem: Environmental > Aquatic > Marine > Hydrothermal vents > Microbial... | reverse complement strand
AAAGCATTACACAGCTTGCCGCAGGGCTGCGCGCCATGGACTTCAGCAGTGTGGAGTTAACCCGCCACTACCTGCAGCGCATCAATCAGCTGGATGAAGACCTCAATAGTTTCATCACTATCACTGAAGAGCAGGCACTGGCGCAGGCTGAAGCAGCCGATAAAAAACTGGCTGCAGGGGAGGGCGGGGTACTGACGGGTATTCCCATCGCTCACAAGGATATCTTCTGTACACAGGGTGTCAGAACCAGCTGCGGCTCCCGCATGCTGGATAATTTTATCTCACCCTATGACGCGACAGTCGTGGAGCGCCTCTCTGATGCCGGCGTGGTGATGCTGGGCAAGACCAATATGGATGAGTTCGCCATGGGCTCCTCCAACGAAACCAGCTTCTACGGCCCGGCCAGAAATCCGTGGAACCTGGACAAGGTGCCGGGCGGCTCTTCCGGCGGCTCGGCCGCAGCCATGGCTGCGCGCCTGTGCGCTGCTGCAACGGGAACAGATACAGGCGGATCGATCCGTCAGCCCGCCGCTCTTTGTGGCATCACCGGCATCAAGCCGACCTATGGGCGTGTTTCGCGCTACGGCATGATCGCTTTTGCCTCCAGTCTGGATCAGGCTGGACCGATGGCCGCCAGTGCTGAAGATGCGGCGTTGATGCTGCAGGCAATGGCTGGATTTGATCAGCGTGACTCCACCAGCATGCAGCAGCCTGTCCCCGACTACTCTGCGACACTGAATGAGTCACTGCAGGGATTGAAGGTCGGCCTGCCGAAAGAGTATTTCGATGAGGGACTTGATGCCGGTGTGCGTCAATCCGTCGAACAGGCGATCGAGGTCTATACGGCTCTGGGAGCAGAAGTGCGTGAGATCACGCTGCCGAATACCGGGCTGGCTGTAGCAACCTATTACGTGGTCGCCCCGGCTGAGTGTTCATCCAACCTGTCGCGTTTTGACGGGGTGCGTTTTGGTTATCGCTGTGATGATCCTGTCGATCTTGAAGATCTCTACAAGCGTTCCCGGTCAGAGGGGTTCGGTGAAGAGGTCAAGCTTCGCATTCTTATCGGCGCCTATGTGTTATCAGCCGGCTACTATGATGCCTATTATTTGAAGGCGCAAAAATTACGTCATCTGATCTCAGACGATTTCAAGCAGGCATTTGAAGAGGTCGATGTGATCATGGGGCCGGCTTCGCCCACCACCGCTTTCGGCGTGGGCGAAAAATCGGATGACCCGGTTTCCATGTATCTCTCCGATGTCTATACCATCGCCACCAACATGGCCGGATTGCCGGGGATGTCGATTCCGTGCGCCCCGGTCGGGGGGTTGCCGGTGGGTCTGCAGATTATCGGCAACTATTTTGACGAGGCTCGTCTGCTGAATGTGGCTCACCAGTTTCAGCAGCAGACGCAGTGGCATCAGCAGCTGCCGGAGGGAGTGTGAGCATGCAGTGGGAAACAGTCATTGGACTCGAGATTCATACCCAGTTGGCGACCAGCTCCAAGATCTTCTCCGGGGCGGCAACTGTTTTTGGCGCCGAGCCAAACAGCCAGGCATGTCTGGTCGATCTGGGAATGCCCGGCGTGTTGCCGGTGTTGAACCGCGAAGCAGTCCGCCTGGCCGTGCTGTTCGGCACGGCAATTGGCGCCGAAATCGGGCGGCGCTCGGTGTTCGACCGCAAAAATTACTTCTATCCCGATCTACCCAAAGGCTACCAGATCAGCCAGCTTGAATTTCCGATTGTCGGTCCTGGCGAGGTAGAGATCATACTGGAAGATGGAGAGCGCAGAATAATCGGTGTGACCCGTGCCCACCTGGAGGAGGATGCAGGCAAGTCGCTGCATGAAGATTTTCACGGCATGACAGGGATCGACCTCAACCGTGCAGGAACACCACTGCTGGAAATCGTCTCCGAGCCGGATATGCGTTCTGCTGTAGAAGCGGTCATCTATGCAAAAAAGATTCACCAGATCGTACGTTATCTTGGCGTCAGTGACGGCAACATGCAGGAGGGGTCGTTTCGCTGTGATGCCAATGTCTCGGTGCGGCCGCTTGGACAGGAGGAGTTGGGTACACGTGCCGAGTTGAAGAACATCAACTCGTTTCGCTTCCTCGAGCGCGCCATCAACTATGAGGTTGAACGCCAGATCGAGCTGATCGAAGAGGGCGGGCGGGTGGTGCAGGAGACGCGTCTGTATGACTCGGACAAGGATGAAACCCGTTCCATGCGCTCCAAGGAGGAGGCCAATGACTATCGCTACTTTCCTGATCCCGACCTGCTGCCGGTTGAACTCGATGATGCATTTATCGAAGAGGCCGTAGCTGCTATTCCCGAGATGCCGGATGTGCGGCGCGCCCGCTTCGAGGCTGATTTCGGGCTTTCGCAGCAGGATGCTGTAACATTGACCGGCAGTCGTGAGCTGGCTGATTATTTCGAAACTGCTGCAACCATTGGCGGTGATATCAGGCTCTCGGTCAACTGGGTCATGGGAGAGCTTTCGGCAGCCCTGAACAAGGCGGGTCTTGATATCGGCAGCTCTCCGGTCTCTGCCGGGCAGTTCGGCGGGTTGATCAAGCGCATGGCGGACAACACCATCTCCGGAAAAATCGCCAAAGAGGTGTTCGAGGCGATGTGGAGTGGAGATGGCAGTGCAGATGAAATCATCGATGCCAGGGGATTGAAGCAGATCACGGACAGCGGCGCCATCGAGGCAATCGTTGATGAAGTGATTGCTAACTCTCCTCAGCAGGTGGAGAACTACCGCCAGGCGGATGCGGAGAAGCAACCGAAGATGCTGGGTTATTTCGTCGGCCAGGTGATGAAGGCATCCAAAGGCAAGGCCAATCCACAGCAGGTGAATGCGCTGCTGCGAGAGAAGTTGGCAGGTTAAGGAAGCTCGGATCAAGTCGCTTCGCGTCTCGACCAGAGCATTCCTGCAAGTTTGTCTATGGGGGAAGGGCTTGCTATCAATGAGTTACAATTGGTGGTCGGTTTTCCCTTCCCCCAAACCCCCATCCAACGGACTTATTCAGAGGTTCCTTAACTCTTTACTGTTTTTAACCACAGATGAACACAGATAAACACAGATTTTTTACCACGAAAGGCACGAAAAACACGAAAAAAGATAAACCGATCATTTTGTCATTGCGAGGAGGCTCCGCCGACGCGGCAATCTTATCGGGAATCTTTTTTTCTATATGCATCTGCGCATAAAAATAGCTCTGTGAGCTATTGTGAAACTGGCTTTTTGCTGAAGAGCAAGGAGTAGTCTTCCAGCAACTGTCTGGCCTGCTGTTTTTGCTGCGGGGTCATGATGCGCGACATCTCCATGGCGCCATCGGTCGCCAGCTTGTAGCCTCCCTGTGACGAGATCATGAACCAGGCATAAGCTGTTTCGGGGTCGCGGGCAACGCCCTGTCCCAGTTTGTACATCTCCCCCAGCATGAACTGGGATGTTGGCTCTCCTTGCTCGGCGCTGGAACGCCAGATTTCCATCGCCTTGTTGTAATCCTGCTTCCACCCCTCCTCGGGGCCGAATACCGTACCGCCATAGTAATATTTGAGCGCCAGCAAATTCTGTGCAGGCAGGTATCCCCGCGCCGCCGCCTCTCCCCACCACCTGGCGCTCTGCACAGCATCAACGGCAACACCATTGCTGCTGTCATAGAGTTCACCAAGAATCGTCTGGGCATTCAGGTCGCCCTCTTCAGCTGCGCTGCTGCATGGCGTGACTGCCTCGCTGTAGGATGCGTCATCGAACAGCCTGTTGCACAGGGAGGCCGCACTCTCGGCGCTCACTGTGGAAGAGAGAAAAATGCCCAATATCAGCGTCAGAGTCAATCTATTCATATAATTCACCAGAATTCAAGTCAGTATGCATTCCCACCGGGGACGGTGGGAACGAGAAATTGTCTCAGTCCGTAGGGTGTCAATAAGCTTGCGCATTGCACCGCATGTGTCGTTACTCAGTCCTCTGAATTACGATGGCCTTGTTATCCAGCATTGCCACTCCGTCCACGAGTTTCAAACGGCCTTCGGCAAACCACTTCACTGCTTGCGGGTAGATGATGTGCTCCTGTTCGAGCACGCGGGCTGCCAGTCTCTCTTGCGTGTCATCGTCGAGGACAGGAACCGATGACTGCAGTATCAGCGGCCCTCCATCCAGTTCCAGGGTGACAAAGTGGACGCTGGCGCCATGTTCTGTTTCACCGCCATCGAGTACCCGTTGATGCGTGTGCAGCCCCTTGTATTTCGGCAGCAGGGAGGGGTGGATATTCAGCAGACGCCCGCTGTAATGCTCCACAAAACCTATGCTCAGGATACGCATGAATCCCGCCAGCACCACCAGGCCGGGATCGAAAGAGTCGATCAGCGCCATCAGCGCCTGGTCGTAGGCTTCTCTTCCTTCATACTCCTGGTGTGGCAGCACCCTGCAGGCAATACCGGCATCTCGTGCGCGCTGCAGTCCATAGGCATCGTTGCGGTTGCTGATTACAGCAGCGATTCGGGCAGGGTAATCATCCTGACTGGTAGCACCGATCAGTGCCTGCAGATTGCTGCCGTTGCCGGAGATCAGGACAACCACTGAGAGTGATTTGTTCATTTTGCTGCGGATACTAAATTAACGGAGCCAAGTCTCAGGCTAACGAGACCATGTCTCAGACTGACAAAGCATGAAAAAACATTTTCTCTCGCAAAGACGCCAAGACCGCCAAGAAAAACCTTTGCGTCCTTTGCGTTCTTAGCGAGAGATTCATTTAAAACTTGACTCATTTGCAAACATTTTAGTGAATCAAGGATTCTAGCTGTAGTTAACCTGTGGAGCACCGTCGCCTGCAGTAATCTTGCCGATACGATAAACGGTTTCACCGGCAGCCTCGAGCAGTGCTGTCGCCTGTTCAGCATCGGCTGCCGCAACTGCAACCACCATGCCGATTCCACAGTTGAATGTACGCAGCATTTCGCTCTCTTCGACATTGCCATGCTGCTGCAGCCAGTCGAAAATAGCAGGGCGTTGCCAGCTGCCGAGATCGATCTCGGCATTGACGCCGTCCGGGAGAACACGCGGCAGGTTTTCCGGCAGCCCGCCACCGGTAATATGGGCAAGCGCATGCACAGAAATTTTTTCGATCAGTTCGAGCAGCGGTTTGACATAGATGTGCGTTGGAGCGAGCAGGGCCTCGCCCAGTGTCGTGCTATCCATCGGTTGATCAAGATCGGCGTCAGCCACTTCAAGAATGCGCCGGATGAGGGAGTACCCATTGGAGTGAGGTCCGGAGGAGGCGAGCCCCAGCAGGAGATCTCCCTCTTTGACATGCTCCGCAGTCAATATTTTTGACTTCTCTACGATGCCAACAGCAAAGCCGGCAAGGTCATAATCCTCGCCCTCATACATGCCCGGCATTTCAGCAGTCTCGCCGCCAATCAGGGCAGCCCCGGATTGCAGACATCCCTCTGCAATGCCGCTGACAACCTGTGTGGCGGCTTCCACATCGAGCTGACCGGTGGCGTAGTAGTCGAGAAAAAAAAGCGGCTCTGCACCGGCAACGATGATGTCATTGACACACATGGCGACCAGATCGATGCCGATGGTGTCGTGGCGCTGCATCATCATCGCGACTTTTAACTTGGTGCCGACACCGTCGGTGCCGGATACCAGAACCGGCTGTCTGTATTTTTCAACAGGAAGTTCAAACAGACCGCCGAATCCGCCAATTCCCGTGAGAACACCGGGGCGAAAAGTTTGTTTGACGATCGGGCCGATCTTATTGACCAGTTGATTGCCCGCATCGATATCGACGCCGGCATCCCTGTAGCTGAGAGAAGTTGTTTTGCCAGTCACTTGGGTGTCCAAAGATGAAGAGTGGAACTCATTTTATCAGTTTCTAATAGCAGTTTCTTCCGGGAATGCATCCGCGGCAGCATATAACGACACGGTTATCTACTCTTCATGAATATTGATACTGGTAAAGATAAAGAATTCACCACGAAGGGCACGAAGAACACGAAAGGGTAAAAGCTTCTTTTCGTGCCCTTCGTGGTAGAAAACGATGCATCCTCTAATTCATTGTTGACTAGTAATCCTTGAGTGACCAACATGTTTACAAATGAGTCAAGTTTTAATAATAGCTCTCGCAAAGCCGCAAAGAACGCCAAGAAAAACCTTTGCGGTCTTTGCGTCTTGGCGAGAGGAAATATTTTTTCATGCCTCGTCAGTCTGAGACATGGTCTCGCTAGTGGTACGGTCTTGAACAGCTCCTTAGAATGAATTTGTCCTGTATATGCTGAAAGATGATTCATTCCAACCAGGAGCGCAACTCATCACCACTGGCAGAGAATGCTTTGGCAAAGCCCCTGACATAGTTGCCATGGCGGGCTTCGAGAGTGAAGAGATGGAAATCAGGCAGGGAGCGCAGCACTTCGATCGTCTTGCCATGGACATGCTGCATGCGTGTCAGTACAGCGTTCCATTGTATTGTGTCAGGCGGTGTCTCCTTAACGTCACACTGCAGGGTCAGCCGTTGGCGTGCAAACAGGTTGCGGCTGTGCTCTTCATCTGCAATCCACAGCAGAGAAACTTTCGGCAAATTGATCAGGTTTTTCGTGTGTTGAGCCAGTTCGCTGACAAAGATAAAGATGTTTCCGTTGTCATCCAGGATATAAGGTGTGTAACTTGCATCCGGGACTCCGCCTGAGGAGAGAGTAGCCAGCACTACACTTTTGAATTTGCTGCGGAAATCGATCACTTCCTGCTGCAGATTTGATTCGATTTTTTTCATATCAGCCTCTGTTGTTGGTGCAAATGTTTAAAATCTTTGGATCAAAAATTTACTGTCATTGATTATGAACTTGTATTAGAATTTATACTCTAAAATAAGATATGCGCAAGATTATTTCGCATCTGATGAAAATCAACGGCTTACGTCTGTTGTCATTTCCCCAATGAATATTTGAAGAAAATCATAGAATTACAGTGACTTTCTCACGAGGAGTAGTATGAATCGGTTATTGATTGTTCCTGGTATTGCCCTGTTAGCTGGCAGTTTGTATCTCTTTTTTTCTGACCATGATTCGCCCGGGGTTGGCAAACCCGAGGTGTCAATTTCCCTTGGAGAGCCGACGCCAATTGGCTCCTCGGAAATTGGATCAACGACTGTTACGGACGCGGTGGAGTTCAAGGTCATACCAGTCACTATCTCATCTGCGGAAGAGCCATCAGATGAAGAGAGTCCAGCGGAGGTTGTTGCATCAGACGAGGAGAATTCAGGAGAGCCTGAATTCTCCGTACCAGCCGGGTCGTCTGAGATGCTCACTTCCAGCAACGATGAAAACCCGCAAGATACCCCGGCAGTTGCGGATATTGAATCAGATAGCATCGAGAGCGATAAGCAACCGCAAATTTCCGACCTTGTTAAACATGAAGTCGTGATTGATTCATCCCTCTATCAGGCGACGAATGCTGCTGGTTTGAGCGCCAATCAGACTGCCCGTATAGGAAAAATTTTTGAGCCTTATCTCGATGCCGGCAGTGAATTGCGTAAAGGCGACAAACTGACTGTCATTCTCGATCCTGCCGCAGGAGAAGCGGAGAATGACGCGGATCAGATCCACAGGCTTGAATATCATGGCGCCAGGAAAACCCTCGTTATCACTCGCGTTGAGGGTAGTCTGAGTGACTATGAAGTCGGGAATGGAGATAGCGTGATGCGCAATGATGAAGCTTCGCCATCCTTATCTTCATCCTCCGTGGTTGTCGAAGAGGCGCAGCAGCAGAGAGAGGAGCCTGTTGGGGTCGCGGAGAGTGCGGCGGACAATGAGTCGGCGACTGGTAGTATGAAACGTGTTGAAGGTGTCATTAAAGTCTCTTTTTTCAGTGCAGCGAGAGAGGCCGGACTGAATGCCGGGCAAGTAGAAAAGATTCGTAAAATTCTGATTCCCTACATCAACTTCAACCGCGAGATGCGCAAGGGTGATCGTTTTGTGGTGATGCTGGATGGCGGTGATGTTCACTCCTGCGAATATATCGGCGTCCTCAAGCAACTGCTTGCAACCAGAGATGGCCAGGGTGCGTACAAGGTGACGGATAAAGCCGGCGCAGATATCACAGTAGCAGAGAGCGCTGGCGCTTCAACTCAGAGACAAAGCACCAGGAGTGTCTCTTCTGAAATCACGCAATCAAAACCTCAGGCTAAAGGAGGCGCCAACGTCCGGACCAAGTCCCGGGAGGAGAGTAAACCCGCTACAAAAGTTTCTCGCAATGATAAGAACAAGCCCGCTGTAAAGGTTGCTCGCGTTGATAAGAGCAAGCCGGCTGTAAAGATTGTCCGCATGGAAAAAAGCAACTCCCGGCAGGTCAGACAACTCTCACCGAAGAGTCGTGATAAACTCAGCAGCAGAGAGCAAAGCGGCACAAAGAAATCCTTCTGGAAAAACCTCGGTTTTGGCTCCCCAACAGTAGCGGATAACAACTGGAAGCCAAAAGATCGCAAGCTGACGAAGATATTCGACAAAGTCGCGGCTTCCGGGAAGGTGGAGAGGAAAGCATTGGTGCGCGCCTTCAAATATTACCAGGAGAACAAGAAATCCTCAGGCCTGGCGCAGACGCATATCGCCATCGCTGACTATACCAAGCTGGCAACGACCAAGCGTCTGCATATCATCAACCTGAATACAGCAGGCGTGACTTCGGTGCAGGTTGCGCATGGTAGAAAATCAGGCCCCATCGGAGGGCGTGTCACTTCAACCAGTAATGTGAACGGATCGCATCAAACCACCAAGGGTTTCTACAGGGTAGGCACCAAGGAGGGGCGCACCAACAGAAAGGGGCTTCCCTACCTCTCGGTGCAGGGTCTCGAATCTGGCAATCGACTGGTAGGCCTGCCGCCCAGAAAGGGTGGACGGGATATTATCATTCACACAGCCGGGTATGTCGCCTCAGGCGGACGCAGTCTGGGCTGCTTCTCGATTCGTCCGCAAGACAAGCGTCTTGTGTTTAGCAAGCTGAAAGGCGTGCTTTTCTATAGCTACGTTGGTTGATCGTCGCTTCCCAATGAATCAGCGTATAGAGTCTTTTCCCCAACAAATATGAAAAAAACATACAATTACAGTGATTTTGTCATGATGAACCGTGTGAAATATTTTTTGCTTGTTCCCATTGTTATCTTGTTAGCCGCAGCAGTTTATATCTTTTTTATTTATGATCCAAATCCATCAAAAGATACCAATAACGGAGCTTCAATGACTCTGGGTGAGCCGAAACAATCCAGCTCCCCGGAAATTGGAAGCACCACTGCTACGGACGCTGTGGAGTTCAAGACAGCATCAGTGACTCTCCCGTCTGCGGAAGAGTCATCAAATGATGAGAGTCAAATGGAGATTGTTGCATCTGACGAGGAGAGTTCGAGCGAGCTCGCATTATCAGATGAAGCTGAATCAGCTGAGAACTTCCTTTCTGCAGCAGATGATGATTCAACAGAAGAGACAACTCTTTCAGCTGCGGTTGATGATTCAGAAGAAGAATCAACCACTTCATCCACAGTTGATGATTCAACAGAAGAGACACCTCTTTCAGCTGCGGTTGATGATTCAGAAGAAGCGTCAACCACTTCATCTGCAGTTGATGATTCAACAGAAGAGACACCTCTTTCAGCTACGGTTGATGATTCAAAAGAAGAGCCAGCCACTTCATATGCAGTTGATGAATCAATGGAAGAAACGATTACTTCAGCCGCAGCGGAGGAATCAATGGAGGATTCATTAACAGAGGATGCAACAGCGAAGAGAGTCACTTATGTTGCAACTGACGGTATCGACTCTCCACAGGCTGTCAGCTTTGTCGAAGAGGAGAGTCGGGAAACTACTGCTGTGCAGGTTGAAGAAGAGCCGTCACAAAACATGGTGGCTGATGATCAGCAGCAACTTTCAGGCGGCTATATTGAACATAAAGCTGTGATTACCTCATCCCTCTCTCAGGCTACAAATGATGCCGGTATGAGTGCTAATCAGACTGCCCGGATCGGAAGGATTTTCAAACCCTATCTCGATTCAAGCCGCGAGTTGCGTAAAGGCGACGAGCTGACGATTTTCCTCGATCCCGGTGCAGCAAAAACAGGCAATGATGCGGAGCAGATACACAGGATCGAGTTTCATGGCGCCAGGAAAAATCTTGTTGTTACTCGCAAGGGGGGTAGTTTGAGTGACTATGAAGTCAGGAATACGGATGGCAAGACGCTCACAGGTGAAGTTTCTACAACCGCCATAGCTGTTGAGAAACCCAGGCGGGAGGTGTTTGTAGAGCCTGCGCCAGCTGTCGAGAAAACCCGGCGTGAGATGCCTGTAGAGCCTGCGCCAATTGCCAACAAAACGCGGCATGAGGCATCGTCTGTAGAACCTGCGTCACGCAGAACGGCTGACTACAATGCAGCGACGGGCGAAATGAAACGCATTGAAGGCGTTGTTACTGTCACATTATTCAGTGCTGCCAGAGAGGCCGGACTGAATGCAGGGCAACTGAAAAAACTTGAAGAGATTCTGAATCCCTATATCAATTTCAATAAGGATGTTCGTAAGGGTGACAGCATTGTGATTACGCTGGATGGAAGTGAGATTTACTCCAGCGAATTTAACGGCGCCGTCAAAAAACTGACTGTAGCCAGGAGTGACGACGGTACATACCGTGAGGTCAAGCCGGGAGAGACAGATACTATTTCCGGCGAGAGTGATGATAATAGCAGCGCCAAAAAGCCGCCTTTCTGGAAAAGGTGGTTTGGAGGGAAGGAGAGGACTGAGTA
>Ga0190293_1000859_pt1 | contig 10792 bp, 7 predicted proteins | sample 48693001_MG_FD_161671 | JGI IMG/M metagenome (GOLD analysis project Ga0190293, IMG submission 161671) | Hydrothermal vent microbial mat bacterial communities from Southern Trench, Guaymas Basin, Mexico - 4869-30-0-1_MG | ecosystem: Environmental > Aquatic > Marine > Hydrothermal vents > Microbial... | reverse complement strand
GGACCTTGCATATGCCCAGGTTACCGACCGGGTAGAAAGGGGGCGATCTCTGATCCCTGCTGAGATTGAACATATAAGGATAAGGAGGTTCAGAGATAATGATGAACCTATAATTTATATGGGAGTTTCATATGAAAAGAATATAGATGACCCTTATTATGTTACCGACAAGTTCATAAAGCAGGCAATGGATGGAATTAAAGGTGTTGCAAATGTGGAAATGTTCGGTATCAGAGAAAAATATATCCAGATAATAGTTAATGCGGATAAAATAAAAACATACAATGTAAACCTATATCAAGTGATGCAACGTTTAATGAGTGAGAATTTTTCCATGTCCAGCGGTTATGTGTATATGGGAAAGAAAAAACTCCTATTGAGAACTACCGCGAAATTCAAAACCCTGCAGGATATTCAAAATATAGATATCAGGGACGGAGTAAAGTTGAGTAACATTGCTGACGTCCGGTACGATTTTGATGAAGAACAGAGGAATATGATGCGGGTAGACGGGAAGATCGCAGCAGGAATAGCTGCATACAAGGAGAGTGAAGCCAATACAGTTGAGGTTTGTTTAAATATAGTTGAAAAACTCAAACAGCAATTCAAAACAAGACCTGAATTAAAAGGTGTGAATTATTTCATATTCTGGGATCAGGGCGAAATGATATCGGACTCGATCACTAATGTTAAAACTACAATGATGTGGGGCGGGATCTTCGCATTCTTCATTCTATACTCATTCCTCAGAAAGAAGAGGATCACATTAATGCTGACACTTGCCATACCACTTTCACTTCTGGTCTCCATGATGGTGATTTATGCAATAGGCTGGACCCTGAATGGATTTACAATGATGGGGTTGATGGTTTCGATCGGCCTGGTTGTTGATAATGCAATAGTTATAACAGAAAATATCTACAGGTTCCGCGGTCTTGGATACGGGGTGAGAAAATCTGCAATAATGGGCGCTTCCGAAGTCGGAATGGCAATCCTGATGGCTACACTTACTACTATTGTGGTATTTGTTCCCCTGATGATAATGGGAGGGGATTCGGGAATGGCATTCTACCTGACAAGGATCGGAGCTCCTGTAATTTTTGCCTTAGCCGCAAGCCTTTTTATTGCGTTAATATTTATTCCCCTCGCTTCAACTAAATCCATCCCGGAAGAATCAGATATCATTCATGCAACACATAGCAGGATAACCCAAAGTTATCAGACTATGCTTGTTAAGGTCCTTAAACACAGGTTTGATTTTCTTCTGATAATAATACTGATAATTATAAGCCAGGTAATACCTCAGAGTAATATGAAAAAATCTGATTCTGCTCAAGGTGGATCCAGGGATGCAAGGCTTATCTGCAACTTCCCATCAAATTATAATCTGGAAAAAGTTGACAAGACCCTGAACTTTATCGTCGATAAAATAATGGAGAAAGAGAAGATTTACCATATAGACCATATTTCCACACGTGTAAGAAATTTTCACGGGAGGATCGAAGTTTATCTTAAGCCTGATAAAAACAATCAATGGTATCAGGTGATCTATACGAAGATCAAATCAATGCTGGGGCTGACAGCCTATACCAGGTTGACAAGGGAAGAACTCACAGAAGATATAAAGAAAAACCTCCCTGTAATCCCCGGAGTTCGTATCAGAACTTCATGGAGAGAGCAGGGTGGCGGTGATGAAGGCTCTGTCTCATTCACACTGAGGGGATATGATACAACTGTGCTCGAAACCCTTGCGGAAGATATTGAAAAACAGATCAAACTTGTAGAGGGAGTGTTAAGCGTAGAAACAGATACTGAAACAGGAAATGATGAGATCCATATATCGGTTGACCGGGATAAAGCCTATAATGTCGGAGTTAATCCAAACTATGTTGGTCAACTTGTTGCGTTCAACCTGAGAAGAAGAAAAATTTCCAATTATCAGACGCCGGGAAAAGAGATACCTATATATGTTAAATCAAATCCGGAATCAAGAAATTCGATCGCCCAATTAAAAAGTACATTTCTCCAGACAGATTCAGGAGCTGAAACATTCCTCAACTCTGTAGCAGACTTCACATTCCACAAAAGCCAGGGAAGCATAAGGAGAGAGAACGGCAAATCGTTCATGGAGCTTAAAATTTATATCGGGGATACCGATATGAAAAAGCTGAGTGCAAAGATAACAAAGATATTGAAAGATTATAAATTCCCTACCGGTTATTTTTTCGAAGAAGGGGGAAGAGGGAGAAGATTCAGGGAGCAGGATTCTGATCTGTCTACAGCTTTGATCTTTTCGATAATTTTTGTATTCCTCATAATGGGTGTTCTTTTCGAATCATTTGTGCTCCCCTTGTCGGTATTGATATCGATCCCGGCTGCATTTGTCGGGTCATACTGGTTGATGTATCTGACAGGGACAACTTTTGAAATTATGGCAGGTATCGGACTTGTTGTTCTGATTGGAGTTGTTGTAAATAATGCAATTGTTTTCATAGATCTTATTAATCAATACCGAAAAGCAGATATGCAGAGAGAGCAGGCAATTCTTGTTGCAGGAGTGAACAGATTCAGGCCCATCCTTATGACAGCTCTTACAACAATTTTCGGATTGCTGCCAATGGCTATAGGAAATACCGGACTTGTGGGAATCCCCTATGCACCAATGGGAATAACACTGATCGGCGGTTTGATCACGTCCACATTTCTGACACTTTTTGCAGTACCGATTTTCTATACATATTTTGATGATCTTAGAGTCTTTTCCGGAAAATTTTTGAAGAGATTTTAGAACTATTTACATATTTCGTCTGTATTTGCCGCCCACATTGTAAAGAGCATCCGTGATCTGCCCTATTGAACAATGTTTTGTAACCTCCATCAGGGTTGCAAATAAATTCATATCTTTAACTGCGGAGGCTTTCAATAACGTTAACATCTCCTCTGATTTTGCTGGATTTCTTTTTTGAAGATTTTCAATTGTTATTATCTGGTTCGCTTTCTCTTCTTCCGTAGCTCTTATCACTTCACCGGGAATTATTGTCGGTGATCCGGTACTTGAGAGAAATGTGTTCACACCCATGATTGGATATTCTCCGCTATTCTTCATTCTCTCATAGTAAAGAGACTCCTCCTGGATCTTGCTTCTCTGGTAATTTCTCTCCATTGCTCCAAGAACTCCGCCTCTCTCCGAAATCCTTTCAAATTCCTCAAGTACAGCTTTTTCCACCATATTTGTGATCTCTTCAACAATAAATGAACCCTGATTTGGATTCTGGTTCTTTGTAAGCCCGAACTCATGATTAATGATCATCTGTATTGCTACTGCCCTACGGACCGATTCTTCGGTCGGAGTTGTTATGGCCTCATCATATGCATTCGTGTGAAGTGAATTGCAATTATCATAGATCGCGTAAATTGCCTGAAGTGTTGTTCGGATATCATTAAAATCGATCTCCTGAGAATGAAGTGATCTGCCTGAGGTCTGGATGTGGTATTTTAATTTCTGAGACCGCTCATCACCTTTATATTTATATTTTATTACTTTAGACCAGATCCTCCTGGCAACACGTCCGATAACTGCATATTCGGGATCTATCCCGTTTGAAAAGAAAAATGAGAGACTTGGGGCAAAATCATCTATTTTCATCCCTCTTGACAGGTAATATTCAACAAAAGTAAATCCATTCGAAAGTGTCAGGGCAAGCTGAGTAATCGGATTTGCTCCTGCTTCAGCAATATGGTAACCGGAAATTGATACCGAATAAAAATTCCTTACATTATTATTAATAAAATATTCCTGTACATCTCCCATTAGTTTCAAAGAAAATTCTGTTGAAAAGATACAGGTGTTTTGCGCCTGGTCCTCTTTGAGAATATCAGCCTGCACGGTTCCTCTTACTTTTGCAATAGTCTCTTTTTTTATTTTTTCATAAATTTCTAACGGCAATACCCTGTCACCAGTCAAACCGAGCAGCATTAACCCGAGGCCGCTATTTCCTTTAGGAAGCTTTCCGTAATATTCAGGCCTTTTTATCTCCTTTTCTTTATAAATAGTGGCAATTTTTTTCTCAATATCTTTTTCTATCCCCTCTTTTTTTATATAAATTTCACATTCCTGATCAATAGCAGTATTGAAAAAATAACCAACCATTATTGCTGCAGGCCCGTTTATAGTCATCGATACAGATGTTTTCGGATCTGTAAGATGAAATCCGGAATATAACTTTTTCATGTCATCGAGACATGAAATTGACACGCCTGAATTACCTATCTTGCCATAAATATCAGGCCTCTTGTCCGGATCTGCTCCATAAAGAGTTACAGAGTCAAAAGCCGTCGACAATCTGTTGGCGGGAAGTCCGTAGGAGAGATAGTGAAACCGCCTGTTGGTCCTCTCCGGGCCGCCTTCTCCGGCAAACATTCTCGTAGGATCTTCCCCCTCCCTTTTGAAAGGAAACACTCCTGCAGTAAAAGGGAACTCTCCGGGAAAATTTTCCTGAAGGCTCCACAAAAGGATATCCTGCCAGCTGCTGAATTTTGGAACACTTATTTTGGGGATACTCATCTTTGAAAGTGTTTCACTCTTTGTGTTTACTTCAAGTTTTTTTCCCCTTACAGTATATGAAAAAAATTCATTTTGATAATTTTTGATCTTTTTTTCCCAGTTCTTCAGCAATTCTCTGTTCCCGGGGTCAAGTTCTTTTTCCTGTTTCTCATAAACAGATCTGAGTTTACCGACCATACCGGTCTCTGTTTCAAAGTTTTTTTCTATCGTTTCAAGAGTTTTGTCTATTCCATACAGAGTTCCGGCTATTTCACTCTGTGCTTCCGACCATTTATCATACTCACGGATAGTGTCAGATATTTCAGACAGGTATCTGTTACGGTTAGGAGGAATAATATACGACCTTGATGGCTGTGATATCTGGATATCTGTTGTTGTTTTCTTCAGAGAGGTGCTTTTTATCCCTGCTTTTTCCATTATTGCGGAATAAAGAATATTCATTCCCATATCATTAAATTTGGAAGCTGTTGTTCCGTAAACAGGAAGATCTTCGTCTTCTCCTTTCCAGTAGTTATGATTTCTTCTATATTGTTTCCTTACATCTCTCAGGGAATCAAGTGCTCCCCTCTTATCAAATTTATTTATGACCACTATATCTGCAAAGTCGAGCATATCTATTTTTTCAAGCTGTGTCCCGGCCCCATACTCTGGTGTCATGATATACAGAGAGAGGGATGAAAATTCTGTCACTTCAGAATCAGACTGGCCGATCCCGGATGTTTCAAGTATTATAAGATCGAACGAAGCAACCTTGAGAGTGTCAAGCCCCTCCTTGATATGATCAGATAATGCTACATTTGCACGTCTTGTGGCGAGAGATCTCATGTATACCCTCTCGCTGTTTATGGCATTCATCCTTATCCTGTCTCCGAGAAGGGATCCGCCGGTTTTTCTTTTAGACGGATCTACTGAAATTATACCCACTTTTTTATCAGAAAATTCTAAAAGGAATCTGTTAATAAATTCATCAATTATTGAGGATTTTCCAGCTCCGCCCGTCCCTGTGATACCCAGAACAGGAATGTTCTTTTTGTCAGCTTCTTTTCTGATGAGATCCAGAAGTTCTCTGGAATTTTCCGGATAGTTTTCCGCTGCGGATATCAATCTGGCAATAGCAATGTGATCGCCCTTCTTTATATCCTCGATGGTTACATCAATATTTTTTCCGATCGGGAAATCGCTCTTTTTTATCAGATCCTCGATCATACCCGTCAGTCCTAAAGTTCTTCCATCATCCGGAGAATAAATTTTCTCAATTCCATACTCTTCAAGCTCCTTTATTTCTCCGGGGAGAATAACTCCGCCGCCGCCGGCAAAGATCTTTATATGGCCGGATCCCTTTTCATTGAGGAGATCGAACATATACTTTAGAAACTCTAAGTGCCCCCCCTGATATGAAGTTATTGCTATAGCCTGAACATCCTCCTGGATAGCACACGTTATTATCTCATCAACAGATCTGTTGTGGCCGAGATGTATTACTTCACATCCATAGGACTGGATGATCCTTCTCATTATATTTATCGAGGCATCATGACCATCAAATAGTGACGCAGCAGTAACAATTCTAATTTTGTTCTTTATTTTGTATGGTTTTTCTGTATTGCTCATTTTATCTGATCTTTATCCCCGTTTAAATAAATTATTTCAAAAGGTTGGCTGCAATTACAAGCCTCATTATCTCTGAAGTTCCTTCATAAATTTCAGTTATCTTTGCATCTCTAAGATACCGTTCAACATTAAATTCATCCGTGTAACCGTAGCCTCCGTGTATCTGCAAAGATTTCGAGGCACAAAATGATGCAACTTCTGATGATTTCAATTTGGCCATTGCGGCCTCTTTGGTATATCGGAGTCCCAAATCTTTCATCTTTGAAGCACGGAATGTCAACAGCCATGCAGCTTCATATTCGGTATACATATCCGCTAACATCCATTGGATGGCCTGAAAATTTGCTATTAGCTGATCAAACTGTTCTCTCTCTTTTGCAAATTTAACAGCATCCTCGATCGAAGCTTTTGCTATTCCCAGGGCCTGGGATGCAATACCGAGCCTCCCCCCGTCAAGCGTGATCAGGGCGATCTTAAACCCTTTCCCCACATCCCCGAGAAGATTTTCTTTTGGAATTTTACAATCTTCGAAAATTAATTCTGCAGTAGATGTTGCTTTAATACCCAGTTTGTGTTCCAGTTTGCCGATCTTAAAACCCGGAGTCCCCTTGTCGACTATAAAGGCGCTTATACCTTTCGTTTTTGCAGAAGGGTCGGTAGACGCAAAAACAACACTTACCTGAGCTTCCGCTCCATTTGTAATAAAATGTTTTGTCCCGTTCAATATCCATTTATCTCCGACAAGCTTTGCAGTTGTTTTTGTTGAACCTGCATCAGAACCGGCTCCCGGCTCTGTAAGTGCATGACAGCCGATCCATTCTCCGGAACACATTGGAGGTAAATACTTTTTTTTCTGCTCTTCGGTTCCGAAAGTAAAGATCGGTTCAATTGTAAGTGATGAATGGGCGGAGATGATAACCCCTGTTGAAGCACATGCTTTTGAGATCTCCTCCACAGCTATCATGTAAGAGACAAAATCCATTCCGGCACCACCATATTCAGCCGGATATCCAATCCCCATCAGGCCCAGCTCACCTGCTTTTTTTATAATATCCGAGGGGAAAGTGCTATTCTTCTCGTTTTCGGATGCAAAAGGCGCTATCTCTTCCTTTGCAAATTTCGAAACCATATCTCTCATCATAATTTGTTCTTCGGTCAATAAATAATCCATAAATAATCTCCTTAATAGTAAATTTTATAAAAAACGGATCTATCAACCCGTCATATATTTTATATAAACAATGTGAATAAAAGTCAATCAATACTGATTATACATCAACAAAATTCCGGAATATGTCAAATTTTCCTGTGAACTATTTCTTTTTTCAATAAAATATGGTAAAATATAAAAAATGTAAAATAAGGACCTTTCAGTTATGAATATAAAGCAGAATTATGAAAAAATTTTAAGCAATGTAGAAAGAATTTGTGATCGTACAAAAAAAGACCATAAGCAGATAAAAATTCTTGGGGTCTGTAAAAATCAGCCTTCCGAAAAACTTATTGAAGCTTACGAATGCGGCGTCAGATATTTTGGTGAGAACAAAACTCAGGAAGCAGAAGAGCATCAGGCTGCACTTGAAGGTAAAGACGTGATATGGCATTTTATTGGTAAACTCCAAAAAAATAAAATAAACAGAGTGTTAAAAGGTTTCGATTTTATTGAATCTGTGGACAGTGTAAAGTCACTTGAGCATATTCACAAAAGAGTTGATAATGAGATCGAAACATTTATAGAGATCAATATAGGTGAGGAAAAGAACAAATCCGGTTTCACTATTGACGGCCTTAAAAAAGCTCTTAACTATATTTCAATGCTTAACAGAGTGAAAGTAGTCGGACTCATGACCATTCCCCCTTTTGATGATGATCCGGAACTAATGAGACCTTATTTTGCAAAAATGAGAGAATTAAAAGATGAGATCAACAGCTTCGGCCTTGATAATTTTAAGATAAGAGATCTGTCAATGGGAATGAGTAATGATTATGAAGTTGCTCTGGAAGAGGGCGCAACCATACTCAGAATCGGAACCGCACTCTTCGGGAGAAGGAGCATATGATCTTTGATGATCTGCTCAAATCATTTATAAATATCCTTCAATTAGCAATTCAGGCATATATAATTATTATTCTTGTAAGATCCGTAATTTCATGGGCAGGACATGTTCCTCAGAATAGATTTATCTATTTTTTAAAAAAGCTGACAGATCCGGTATTCAGGTTCGTTCATAAAAATTTTCCATTCACAATAATTGGAAATGTTGATATTTCTCCAATTTTGATTATATTTTTATTATACTTTATTAATAACTTACTATCACGATGGCTATCTTATATTGTGGCAGGAGGGGGATAACATGATATTAACACCTCAGGATATTCAGGGGCAGGTTTTCAACAAAAAAGTAAATGGCTATGATAAAGATGAGGTCAAACAATTTTTAGTTCTTGTTTCCGAGGCTCTGGAAAGTGAAATTATTGAAAAAGAGAAGATCAGGAAAAAGTATGACAGATCTAAAGAAGCACTCCTGAAATTTGAAAAAAGGGAAGATATTTTAAGAGATACCCTCGTTTCTGCGCAAAGATTCTCTAAGGACATTAAGAAAAACTCGGAAAAAGAGGCCGAAATGATCATAAAAGAATCTGAAATGAAAGGAGAAGAGATCATAAATAATGCCATTATCAGAGAGAAGAGTATCAAAAGTGAAATAAATAATTTAAAATTTAAGAGAAAAGAGATTGAAAGTGATCTTATCAATATGTTAAATTCTCTAAAAGAACTGATAGAATCTTACCATATAGAAGATTCGGATTTTGAAAAAATCGAATATATCAGCAAATAATAAAACAGGGGAGATATATGAACAATCAGGAACAAAAACAAGCAGCAATCACTAATGCATTGTCACAAATAGAAAAGCAATTCGGAAAAGGGGCTATCATGAAGCTTGGCAGTGATGAAAGGGTAAATGTCCCTGCAATATCTACAGGCTGCCTCTCTCTTGATATAGCTTTAGGTGTCGGCGGATTCCCCAGAGGAAGAGTTGTTGAGATATACGGCCCGGAATCATCCGGAAAAACAACTCTTGCACTTCAAGCTATTGCAGAAGCACAAAAAAACGGAGGACAGGCAGCATTCATTGATGCTGAGCACGCTCTTGATCCCGTTTATGCAGAAAAACTTGGTGTAAACACAGATGAACTTTATGTTTCCCAGCCGGATTTTGGTGAGCAGGCTCTTGAGATCGCAGAAATATTGGTCCGGTCCGGTGCCGTTGATATCATTGTTATAGATAGTGTTGCAGCTCTCGTTCCCAAAGCAGAACTGGAAGGGGACATGGGTGACAGCCATATGGGGCTTCAGGCCAGATTAATGAGTCAGGCTCTCAGAAAGTTGACAGCAATTGTTGCAAGGTCAAAGACAACATTCATTTTTTTAAATCAGTTGAGAGAAAAAATCGGAATGTTTGTCGGAAATCCGGAAACAACAACCGGTGGAAAAGCTTTAAAGTTTTATAGTTCCATAAGAATTGATATCAGAAAGATCCTGACATTAAAATCTGGCAATGATATTGTCGGAGGAAGAACAAGGATAAAGATCGTTAAGAACAAAGTGGCACCGCCATTCAAAATAACCGAGGTTGACCTCCTCTTCGGAAAGGGAATATCGAAAGAAAGTGACCTGATCGATCTTGCAGCCAACAATGATATTATTCAAAAAACAGGCTCGTGGTATTCGTTCGGAGAAGAAAAATTGGGACAGGGAAAAGAATCGGTCAGAAAACTTCTGGAAGAGGACAAAAAACTTTTTCAGACCCTTAAAGACCGGGTTTTGGAAAAGCTTGGCATAAAAGAATTCATTGTAAAAGAGAATAAAAAGGTTGAAAAAACTTAATTTATTTTTTGTCCTCCTTTTTCTTATATCTTTAAACTATATTGGAAAACTTGTAGTAAGTTTCGTTTCAGGAAGATCTCTTTACAATTTTTCACTTAATTTAATCATCGGAATATGTTTTTCGGTGTTTGTTATAGTACTCTTGCGGGTTTTGGCTTACAAAAAATCACTTCTTTTTTCTTCTTTTATATTATCCCAGGGTATAATTTTTTATTTTCTACTGACTCAACCTCGGCTTTTCGATAAATTATTGCTTATAGGATTTTACTTTTCAGGAATTTTTGTTTTTCATTCAAACAGGAGAAAAAAAGAGTCTTTTTCTTACATATTTATTTTATTGGTAGCAATTATATTTGAACTCTCAGGAGTGCTCTTTTTTGACAGAAACTTTTTATACCTTAATATTCTAAGAAATTTTCTTATTGGAACAGCAGGCTACACTACAGGATATCTAATTTTTAAAAGTTAATTATTCCTTCTTTTTTTAAAAACTGTCTTCCCGCCGATTATTGTTTCAACAACACGGATATCAGATAAGAACGTTTTTGCATTAAGATCTTCTGAGAAAATATCTCCTTCGATAATAGTTAAATCCGCATATCTTCCGGTCTTAATCACACCTGTTCGTTTTTCATCAAAAACAGAATAGGATGGAACATGTGTATAAGCTGATATAGCCTCAAATATTGACAATTTTTCCTCAAGGAACCATCCATTATCCT
>Ga0190293_1000857_pt1 | contig 10806 bp, 11 predicted proteins | sample 48693001_MG_FD_161671 | JGI IMG/M metagenome (GOLD analysis project Ga0190293, IMG submission 161671) | Hydrothermal vent microbial mat bacterial communities from Southern Trench, Guaymas Basin, Mexico - 4869-30-0-1_MG | ecosystem: Environmental > Aquatic > Marine > Hydrothermal vents >... | reverse complement strand
ATTCTAAAGGAAACTCAAAATACTCTAAAGACTGATTGAGTTCACCTTTTAAACTCGACTTGTTCAAATCGTTTTCATTTGGACTTAAAGTGCGGGAATAATTAGCAGAACTTGGTGATAGAACCACACCCGGTTTATCGGTGTTCATATTATTGGAAACGAATTTGGAAGATGAAATAACAGCATTCACGTCATAGGTAGTATAGGCCAGTTCCACTTTATTCACCCCCGATTGTATGTTGATCTTATCAGACAATTGATAGTTTACCTTAAATCCAATAGATAATGCCTCATCACTTGATCTTGAGTTTTGCATCAAACTTTCATTCAAGGGTGAACCATTTGTAAGTGAATTATAATAAACAGGGGCAACTGTTGGACCAACCGCCCATTTTTTGCTATTAGAGCTTATACTTTTCTCTTTTAGGTTAACCGGTTCACTATTGGCCACTATATTCTTATTTGACCTTAGATCTTCAATCAATTGATCCTGATTAATAATATATTTATTTTCAACATTTTCGTAAACTGAATTAATACTTTCAGAAGTTATAACAACCTTGTTCTCTGGAGTTTTAACAAATATTGACTCTTCTTTTACTTTTGCAACCTTTTCATTTTTCTTTTCCTTTTCAATAAGTACCAGATCTCCCTGAGAATTTTCGATTTGCTGTTTACCGGGAACTTTGTTTTCAATATCTACCCTGGAAACACTTTGGTTGACACTTTGGGTAGAGTTGTAATACAATACACCTCCGGCAAAAAACAGCATAAATATCACAGCAACTCCACTTAATCGCTGCCAAAGAGAAATCGTTCTCTTCAAACGTTTCTCATTCAGATCGAGTTCTATATGATCCCAGACTTTCCCGGAAGGATAAATCTCTAAATCCTTTAGGTTTTCCTGAAACACTCTATCGATATTTTTTCTTTCTAACATATTAAAACAACCTTTGCCTAAAAAAGTCCGACACTTTGTTGTTGCTGATTTAATTCTACTTTACCTTTTAAAATTAGCCTGGCTCTTGATAAATTTGACTTTGAAGTCCCCTCGGCTATGCCTAATAAACTTCCAATTTCCTTATGTGAATAGCCATCTAAAACATATAGATTAAAAACCATTCGGTACCTTTCGGGTAATTCCTGAATAATTTTTAATAAAAATTCCAGGGACAGATCCTCTTCATCAATATCTACTTCTACCTCATTCGGATAATTATCCTCAACCAAATTCAAAACATTCTTTTGTCGGTAGGTTTGTAATGCAGTATTGATCACAATTCTTTTCATCCAACCTTCAAATGAACCTTTAAACTTATATTGATTGATCTTATTAAATATTGTAATAAAAGCTTCCTGTAAATTATCTTCTGCTTCCTGATGGGTTTTTGAATATTTTAAGCACAAGGCGAAAAGTTTACCCGCAAAAAGCTGGTAAATTTCTGATTGAGATTTTAAATCTCTCTTTTTAGTCTTTTGTATGAGTTGGTGTAAACTCATTGGCGCTTTTATCAATTTCTGTTACAACAGGCACTTCGATAATTAAATAAATGGGATCCCCATCTTCATCTTCACCCTGCCAGAATTTAAAAATATACGGACTGGTCTGGAGTGCTTGTACCCTAAAGGTTAATTCTTCATCACTGTCTAATATCTCACAGGTCTCATCATCTATAACGGTTGAAATAACTGCTATATTACGTGCAGATGAATCATATTCGTATAAAATATCACTATTAATATAACAATCATTAGGACGAATATATTGAACAGTAATATTGTATACTCTGCCATATTCAAATTCAGCAGGAACTATTGCATCTTCAATTGGCAACAGCTCATAATGATAATTAGAATCATCATCACTTGAACATGAAGTGAGTAAAACAATTGAGAAAATTACAAAAAATATCTTTTTCATAATAATTTTTAACACTATTTATTCGCACTAGTGTCAAGTAAAGTGTATTGTGTCGTATAAGTTGATTTAATTTTGTTGAGAGAAAGGCAAAATATTTTAGTATAGCTGTAGTAGCTATGGTTAAAAAATTTTAACGAATCTATCAATAAAAAGAACGCTACTTGGTATGACTAAAATATACTTGACGTAACACAATGTATATCTAAAGATACTTAATTGGGAAATGGTTGCGTAAAAAAGGATTACTTTTGCTTAAACCCCGGGCATGAATATTTCTCATATTTTTAATTTGAATGACAAATTAGAGTTTGAAAAAATTGCCCTACAAATATTTCAACATCAAGCGATTAATAACAAAGTTTACAGGAGTTTTTTAAACTATCTGGAAATTGATCACACAACTGTCCGTGAGATCTGTCAAATTCCTTTTTTACCCATTCAGTTCTTTAAGACCCACAAGGTGCTGTCCTCTGCAAATAAAATACAAGAAACTTTTTTAAGCAGTGGAACCACTGGTTTACAACAAAGTAAGCATTACCTTACAGATCTCAACATCTATAAAAAGAGTTTTTCTAAAGGATTTGAGCATTTTTATGGTGATATTGAAAATTATACGGTATTGGCACTACTACCAAGTTATCTGGAACGCAATGGTTCTTCATTAATATATATGGTTGATGAATTAATTAAAAAAAGTAAGTCAGAGGATAGCGGATTTTACCTGAATAATTTAGCAGACTTGGCGGACAAAATTCTGGATCTGGAATCGAAAAATAAAAAAACGATTCTCATTGGAGTATCCTATGCCTTGTTGGATCTGATTGAATTTCAAAAATTCAAATTGACCAATACTCTAATTATGGAAACGGGGGGAATGAAGGGAAAACGTAAAGAAATGATCAGAGAGGAATTGCATCAAATACTTTGTAAAGGATTTGGTGTAGATGAAATTCATTCCGAATACGGTATGACAGAATTGCTTTCACAGGCCTATTCAAAAGGAAAGGGAATTTTTACAACAGCCCCATGGATGAAAGTTCTTGCCAGAGATACTGAGGATCCATTAAGTTTGTTAGATCACAATAAAGCCGGAGGGTTAAATATAATAGACCTTGCAAATATCAATTCCTGCTCTTTTATTGCTACACAGGATCTGGGAAAAACATATCCCGATGGCAGTTTTGAAATATTAGGGCGTTTTGACAACTCCGATATCAGAGGTTGTAATTTGATGGTGGTTTAGAACGAATCAGTTCACTTTTTGTAGTAACTTCAAACTCAAATTGTAAAAGATAAAACCAATTAGTACCCCTAATAGAATCCCCATGGAAATATCTACAGGGAAGTGAACTCCAATATAGACTCTGCTATAAGCAAACAGGATTGGCCAGATAAAAAACAGCAGGGTGTATTTATAATGCTTTCTCAAGGTCAGATGCATAAACAAACTAACGGCAGTTGAGGTAGTTGCATGTCCGGAAACAAAACTAAAACTACCGGAATTCTTTAAGATCCGGATAAATTCATTCATAGATGGATCGCGATTTGGTCGTAATCTTTCAAATGAGTTCTTGATCAGGTTTACAAATTGATCTGAAAAAGTAACCAATACAGCCGTAAAAACAAATAAGACCAAAGTTTTTTTCCAGCCTAATGAATTATAAAGTAAATAGAGAAATAAAAGATAAAGGGGGATCCAGCTCAATTGATCTGTAATTGTCAACCAAAAAAAATCCCAATTGTCATTGCCCAGACCATTGAGAAAAACAAATAACTCCTTGTCGTATTGAATAATTTTTTCGGTAAAAGTCAATTATAGTTTGCGTTTTATAGGCCCGGTAAAATCATCAATATTATCTTGCACCTTGTTTTTGATCTTCTTTACCTCATTTTGAATATCACGGGTAAATTCGGTGTCAATTCCTTGATTTTTAGCAGTATCTGTAATTTCCTTTTTAACTTCATTGGTAGCATTCTTTAACTGTTGCATACCCTTTCCCAATCCTCGAGCCAATTCAGGAATCTTATCTGCACCGAATAACATGACCACGATGACCATAATTATAAATATTTCAGCTCCGCTAATAAATAAAAACATAAACCTTAAATTACTGTGCAAAGATAGTATAATTAACCGACCTGAAATAAGTGAATTTTAAAATTAACCTTTTATAAAACTATTTCTTGGTTAACATCCTTTTGATCTCATTGAGTTTCATCAGGGCTTCAATCGGAGTGAGTGTATCAATATTGGTACTGAGGATCTCATCCTTTATTTCTTCCAATAAAGGGTCATCCAAATTAAAAAAACTCAATTGGACATCATTTTGGCTGGCATTTTTTAGCTTCTCCTGAATATCTTCAGAGGCATGACTTTTCTCTAAATGTTTCATCATTTTGTTGGCGCGATGAACAACCGGACTCGGCATACCTGCCAGTTTTGCCACATGAATTCCAAAACTGTGTTTACTCCCGCCGGAGACCAGTTTTCGTAAAAAGATAACCGTATCCTTTAACTCCTTTACAGAAACATTAAAGTTTTTAATACGATCAAAAGTTTCACTCATATCATTGAGCTCGTGATAATGTGTAGCGAAAAGGGTTTTTGCTCTTGTTGGATGTTCGTGGATATATTCGGCTATAGCCCAGGCTATAGAAATACCATCATAGGTACTTGTTCCCCGACCGATTTCATCGAGCAGGATCAAACTTCTTTCCGACAGATTATTTAAAATACTGGCCGTTTCATTCATTTCCACCATAAAAGTGGATTCACCCATGGAAATATTATCACTGGCCCCAACCCGGGTAAATATTTTGTCAACGATACCGATCTTTGCATTTTGAGCAGGAACATAACTACCCATTTGTGCGAGGAGAACGATCAGCGCTGTTTGACGTAAAATAGCCGATTTACCACTCATATTCGGACCGGTGATCATGATAATCTGTTGCTGATCCCGATTCAGAACCAAATCGTTGGCAATGTATTCTTCGCCAATAGGCAATTGTTTTTCGATAACAGGATGACGACCATTTTTGATTTCGATTTGAGTAGATTCATCTATTGTTGGTCTGACATAATTATTATCTGAAGCAAGCTTTGCAAAAGAGCTCAAACAATCAATTTGTGCTATAAGTTGTGCATTTTTCTGTACGGTTTGTATAAAAGGAAGTATAAAATGCAATAGGTCATTAAATAATTCCTGTTCAATTTTGCTGATCTTTTCCTGTGCTCCTAATATTTTAGCTTCGTATTCCTTGAGTTCTTCTGTAATATATCTTTCGGCGGAAACCAGGGTCTGTTTTCTGATCCATTCTTCCGGAACTTTACTCTTATGCGTATTTCTAACCTCGATATAATAACCAAAAACATTATTAAAAGCGATCTTTAAACTGGGAATCTGTGTGAGTTCGCTTTCGCGGATCACCATCTCATTTAAGTAGTCCTTACCGGAAGTTGAAATGGCGCGTAATTCATCTAACTCTTCCGACACACCTTTGGCAACAGCATTCCCTTTATTGATATTTACGGGAGCATCCTCCTGCAAAGTTTTTGAGATCTCATCGATCAGGTTGATACAACTGTCTATTTGATCGGCAATACTTTGTAATGTTCTATTCTTGCTTTGTTTAGCGGCATCTTTTATCGGCAAAATTGCTTTTAGTGAATCTTTTAATAAGACGACCTCGCGCGGATTGATCTTAGCAGTAGCAACCTTCGATATCAATCTTTCCAGATCACTGATCTGTTTTATCTGATAGTTGATGGCATCTAAAAAGGTATCGTTCTCAATAAAATATTTTACAATTGCATGACGCCTTTGAATTTCTTTAATATTCTTTAAAGGCAATGCCAGCCACCGTTTGAGCAACCGCCCACCCATAGGCGAAATGGTTTGATCAATGATGTCCAGTAAAGTAACCGCCTGATCGGAAGTTGTATAATACAATTCTAAATTCCGAATTGTAAATTTATCCATCCAAACATAATTATCTTCAAAAATACGCTGGATATTTGTAATATGTTCTAACTTATGGTGTTGTGTCTCTGATAAATAGTGTAAAACTGCACCCGAAGAAATGATACCCTCGCTTAGATCATCAATTCCAAAACCTTTAAGTGATTTGATCTTAAAATGATGGGTTAAAATATCCAGTCCAAAATCACTTTTAAAGATCCAGTCCTCCAAATAAAAGGTGTAAAAGTGTTCGCCAAAATTATCTTTAAATCGAAGTTTATTTTGCTTTTGGACCAATACCTCACTCGGGTTAAAATTTTGCAGTAATTTGTCAATGTGTTCGGCATTTCCCTGAGCCGTTAAAAACTCTCCGGTAGAAACATCTAAGAATGAGATTCCGATCTGTCTTTTGCCAAAGTGAACTGCTGCTAAAAAATTATTTGTATTAGACTGTAAAACCTCATCATTCAAGGCCACTCCCGGGGTAACTAATTCGGTAACACCTCTTTTTACAATGGTTTTGGTCATTTTAGGATCCTCCAGTTGATCACATATAGCAACTCTCAATCCGGCCTTTACCAATTTGGGCAAATAAGTATTTAAAGAATGATGCGGAAATCCAGCCAGAGCAGTTTCTGTTTCACTTCCCGCACCTCGTTTAGTTAAAACTATACCCAGGATCTTAGCAGCTTTTTTGGCATCAGATCCAAAAGTTTCATAAAAATCCCCCACCCTGAAAAGTAGCATGGCATCAGGGTATTTTACCTTGATGTCATTGTATTGTTTCATTAAAGGAGTAACTTTCTTTGCTTTTGTTTTTGCCAATTTTAAGGTGTTTATTTGTTTAAATGCAGACATTATCTTTGATAAGACTCCTTTGTCACAAAGATATCATTTTAATGATAAAATCGAAATGCAAATTAACGAAATACTAACGGAATTAAAATCCCTTTCAAAGCCGTCAAATTCCTTCAGTGCAGTACAACATATATTGATAAATTTTAATGAGTTTTACCACCAAGTTCTTTTTTCTTCTTTATTTTGCAAATGGTTTGAAAATCATAAAAATGAGAAAACTGAAGAACAGCGAGCTCGGGAGATTAAATGTTGCTGAATTTAAGCAAACGAATAAAATTCCATTAATTGTAATTTTGGATCATATCAGAAGTCTGAATAATATTGGATCTGTTTTCAGAACAAGCGATGCTTTTTTAATTGAAAAAATATACCTCTGCGGAATAACGGCGAAACCACCACATAAGGAAATTCATAAAACCGCTCTGGGTGCTACGGAATCTGTAGATTGGGAATATGTTGAAAACACATTGGAATTGGTTATGGATTTACAAAAGGACAATATAAAAGTCGTATCAATAGAACAGGCTGATAACAGTACCATGTTACAAAATTTTGAAATTGAACAAAATCAAAAATATGCCGTTGTTTTCGGTAACGAAGTGAAAGGTGTACAACAAGAGGTCGTTTCTGTTTCTGATCACTGTATAGAAATTCCTCAATATGGAACCAAACATTCCCTGAATATCTCTGTAAGTTGTGGAATTGTTCTATGGGATCTGTTTACTAAAATAAAATTCTAAAAATGGAAGATCTTAAACTCTATATCGATCTGGGATTAGGTCATGTATTAGATTGGCAAGCTTATGACCATGTCTTGTTTCTGGTGGTTCTGACCGTTTTTTACGGATTTGCAGATTGGAAAAAGGTAATCTGGTTGATCACGAGCTTTACCCTGGGACATACCCTTTCTTTGGCCTTATCGGCTTATAATGTTGTATATATCGAGATGGATATCATTGAATTCGCAATTCCTCTGACTATATTTATTACAGCAGTTTATAATATGATCACCGTAAAAAGACCTCCAAAAAGCGTAAGGATCACTGTGTTTTTTGCCTTTATTTTTGGATTGATCCACGGATTTGGATTTTCAAGTTATTTTAAAATTTTAGTGGATGATACAGAAAGTAAATTGCTTCCCCTGATCGAATTTGCGATTGGCATTGAATTTGCACAACTTATTATAGTTTTATTTATACTAATTTTGAGCTTTATTGTTCTCAGCCTTTTTAAAAGATCAAAAAGAGATTGGATATTGGTCATTTCATCTATTGTTATTGGAATTGTGATCCCTATGTTGATAGAAAGAAAATTTTGGTAAATTTTTAACAGCTTTGTTTTTAAAGTTTTTTACTTTCGCTAAAAGGCAAAACAATTGTTTAAAACAAAACCGATGTCTGAACAAAAACAAAAAAGATATGATCTCGCTTATTTAAAGATGGCCAAAGAATGGGCCAATCTTTCCCGTTGTAAACGAAAACAGGTAGGTGCTTTGATCGTAAAAGATAAAATGATCATTTCTGATGGTTACAATGGAACACCCACAGGATTTGATAATTGTTGCGAAGACGAAGAAGGGAATACCAAATGGCATGTGCTGCACGCTGAAGCAAATGCTATTTTAAAGGTCGCAGCATCAACACAGGGATGTAGAGGGGCAACCCTATATTTGACCCTGTCTCCCTGTAAAGAATGTAGTAAGTTAATACACCAATCAGGAATAAAACGACTGGTATATGCAGACCTGTACAAAGACGATTCCGGCCTGGATTTTTTAAACAAAGCTCATGTAGATACATTACATTTATCACTAAATGAAGAATAGAACTAAAATATATCTTCCATTATTATTAGCATTAGCCATTGCTTTTGGTATTTTTCTGGGAAGCTCCCTGAATTATCAAAAAAGGACAATGACTTTTTTTGGCGGTTCTCCTCAGGAAAAAAAAATAAAACGTTTGATCGATTATATTCAATACGATTATGTTGATGAGGTGGATACAGATAGTTTATTAGATGGAACGATCAAAAATATGCTGGACAAATTGGATCCGCATTCTGTATATATTCCCGCTCGGGAACGCGAAGGCATCACCGAATCAATGAATGGAAAATTTGTAGGAATTGGTATTCAGTTTCGTATGTACAAAGATTCTTTAACCGTTATTAAAGTATTGAAGAACGGTCCGAGTAAAAATGCAGGGATCAAAGCCGGGGATAGAATTTTGATTGCGAATAATGACACGCTGTATGGAAAACATATTACCAATAACTACGTATTAAAAACATTAAAAGGAAATCCGAATACAACCGTAGATCTTACGGTTTACAGGAAATCAGAAAATAAGAATATTCCCATTAGAATCACCAGAGGGGAAGTTCCTATTGAGAGTGTTGATGCGTTTTATATGATCGATGATGACCTGGGCTATATTAAGATCAACAAATTTGCCGCGACAACCTATGATGAATTTAAAATTGCCTTAGATGATCTTTTGGATCAGGGTATGGAAAAACTGGTATTGGATCTGCGTCATAATCCCGGAGGATATATGCAGGTCGCTACTCAAATTATAGATGAATTTTTAGAGGATGGAAAACTAATCGTCTTTACAAAGAACAAAGGAAATAAGGTTGATAAGATATACGCCAGCTCTAAAGGAGATTTTGAGGACGGGCATGTATTTGTATTGATAAACGGAGCTTCGGCTTCTGCCAGTGAGATCGTAGCCGGAGCCCTGCAGGATAACGACAAAGGTACAATTGTAGGTAGAAGATCTTTTGGTAAAGGACTGGTACAGCAGGAGATGAATTTAGGTGATGGATCAGCTGTAAGGTTAACAGTATCAAGATATTATACGCCTACAGGAAGATCTATTCAAAAACCCTATGACCACAAAGGCAATGCGGCCTATTTTAATGACTTTGAAAGGAGATTTAACAAAGGGGAGTTATTGAGTCTGGACAGTATTAAAGTCAACGATTCACTTAAATTCGTTACACCAAAAGGGAAAGTGGTCTATGGTGGTGGTGGCATTATACCCGATGTTTTTGTCTCACTGGATACAACACGGTTTTTTGATAATATGCACTATCGCCTGTTAAACAATTTTGTATTTGATTATATTGATTCTCATAGAAGCGACTTCCAAAAGCTGACCTTAAATGAGTTCTTATCAGATTTTGAAAAGGATGATGATCGGTTAATTGATGAATATTTAAAAACCGTCCCAAAAGATTTTCATAAGGTCAGGGATTCGGATATTCCGAATATAAAAATATATTTAAAATCGCTGTTCGCGCAAGAATTATTTGATAGCAATGCTTTTTATAAAATTTTAAATGAACGGGATAAAATGATCAAAAAAGTAAAAGAATTAGATAAGAATGGCTATCCAATTATCCAATAGCATCATGGATCATTGCCGGATTACCTCCATTCCATTCTGTTAAAATATCGGTTGCCACATGAGCTCCACTTCCAGCTGCTATGGCAAACTGACTTCGCCAACCTGCCAGAATACCTATGACATAGATCCCGGGTGCAACGACATGATTCTCATTTTTCAATTGTATTCTCTCTTTTTGAACCGGTAATTTTTCGTGGGGCTCTACAAATTGTTTTAAGCCTTCTATACCAAACATATTTGAAGGACCAACAGCTATAACAATAGTTTTTGCCAAATAGATATTTTTATTGGTATACACTTTAAAGTTCCCTTCTTCTCCCTCGACCTTGGTAACTTTTTCCTTTTCAATTTGCTTTACATCGGGATAGGATTCGGCAAGTTGTTTTTTACCATTTTCCAGAATTTCTTTACCCATGGTTCCGGCTTTCAATCCCAAAACATTGTTAAAAACGCCATTGGCAAGCGCAGAAGTTTTTTGATGCATTATGATCCCAATATTCTTATCAATTGTAAATGGTTTATTTTTTGCAGAACCCAAAACTAAAGCACACGACATGCCGGCAGCTCCTCCCCCAATAATTAATACATCAAATTTCATCTTTTATTTATTTAAATTATATTTCAGTTGAACAGACCTTGTACATTCGAAGCAAAT
>Ga0190293_1000856_pt1 | contig 10832 bp, 9 predicted proteins | sample 48693001_MG_FD_161671 | JGI IMG/M metagenome (GOLD analysis project Ga0190293, IMG submission 161671) | Hydrothermal vent microbial mat bacterial communities from Southern Trench, Guaymas Basin, Mexico - 4869-30-0-1_MG | ecosystem: Environmental > Aquatic > Marine > Hydrothermal vents > Microbial... | reverse complement strand
GGTTTCGTACCGGACCTGATCGATCAGGCAGAGGCTTGTTGCATCTGCCCGACAGTAGATCAAGGTGACATCGATCAGCACGGTTCCCGAGCCTTCGGTGAGGACGATCGGCACGACTGCAGGAATATTGGTGCCCGTGATATCTCCTGCAGTATCGCTTTCGAGGGCAATGACGGAACCGCCATCTACGATCACGACAGAGGACGGGGCATCCTCATTGACCTTGTAGCCGTCGGGCAGTTCGTATTCGAGGATGAGTGAGGCCTGGCCAGCGTTCGCCGTCTGTGCAGGTACGAGGATGATGTCGCCGGTGTACTCGTCTGGTGGATCGAACGTCTCAACGCCCTTCAACACCAGCGTTGTGGTCTGTGACGTATTGACGTTGATCAACCGAATGGCGTGGTTGTTCGTGTCGGCCACGAACAGGACGTCACCGTCAAGAGACAGCCCGCCTGGTTCGTCGAACTGTGGAGTTGTCCCATCATCCCACCCGGCCTCATCCCCAAGCCACGAGGTGATCGAGTTCTCCTTCGTGTCGATACGTTTGATCTTCGAGTTGTAGGTATCGGCCACGTAGAGCGTATTCCCTGAAACAGCGAGACCGAGCGGATGCTGCAGACGGGCTTCGTTTCCAACACCATCCACATCGCCGAACTCGAACAAGTTGGCGTCGCCACCAACAGTGAGCGATGTGGTACCTGTTTGCAGTTCGCCTGCACGGATAGAAGAAGACTCGGAATCTGCGAAGAACAGACGGTCATCGTCGTCGAGAGCGAGACCCGAAGGCTGAGCTAGTTCAGCGCTCTCGAAAGGCCCATTGAGGGTTCCCTCTCGTGCGCTGCCAATGAGCGGTCCCACGATGCCTGTTGTGGTGTTGAGGACCCAGATCTGATGGGTGCCAGCATTGGCGATGTACAGGAGTCCCTCGCTGAAGAGAACGTCCCAGGGAGTCGACAAAGATACGTCCTCAGCAGGCCCCGTCGTTGGTGGCCAACCCTGTTCCCCTGTGCCTGCGATCGTGGAGACCTTTCCCGTTGCGAGATCGACGGCACGGATCAGGTGGTTGTTCGTGTCTGCGACATACAGCCTCGTGTCTGCCAGGGCGAGACCCTGGGGTGCATTGAACCTCGCTTCGACTGCATCTCCGTCGCTGGCCCCAGCGGCCCCTGAGCCATAGGCGGCCAGCACATCACCTGTTGTTGGGTCCACTTCGAGAATCCGATTGTGGCCTGTATCTGAGACCCACAAGCGACCATCAACAGCGAGGACCTTTCCGGGATAGGACAGCGGCCGGTTCGGTGCTGTGTCAGCTTCGAGTGCCAGTGTTATCGGTGTACGATCGAGTTGACCCGATGCGTCGAACTCTGCGACGAGGCCAGCAATGACCGGTTGGACGGCGTCGTACACACCTTCACCTGCCCTGATACCGACGGCGCGTCCTGCGGGGTCGATGACAGCGGTGGATGGCCAGGCCTGAGCGCCCCACGAGTTCCAAACGGCAAAGTCCTTGTCGTTGATCACGGCGTGTTCGAGGCCATAGCGCTGAACGACGTTCTTGATGTTCTCCGTGTTGCCCTCGTTCGTGAACTTTGCTGAGTGCACTCCGATCACGACGAGTTCATCGGGGAACTCCTCCTCGAGGCGCACGAGGTCGGGGATCACGTGGATGCAGTTGACGCAACCGTATGTCCAGAAGTCGAGGAGGACCACCTTGCCCCTGAGGTCGTCGAGCGTGAGTGCGTCATCCGTGTTGATCCAGTCAAGACCTGTGGGGAAGTCTGGTGCATCCACCGTGCCGGCAAAGGACTCTCCTTCGTATGGGGCAGCGGTTGTCTGCGTGTCATCTGTCACAGCGGCCACAGTTGTGGCTGTCGTGCCAGATGAGGGCGAGCAAGCAGCTGCCAACACTCCTAGAGCAATGGCGAACACCAGTCGTTTCATGTACACATCCCCATCAAGGAGAAGAACGCCACACTGCCACATCGAGTTCCATCTCCATGGCCTGTGCGAGGACCTCGCTGCCATGCCTTGAGGCGTCGTCTATCGCTGCTGAGTAGAAGCCTTCTGCTGTGAGGAGAGCTACAGAGGCAAGAGTGAGAGCTTCAAGATGGGATCCGAGGTCCGAAATACCAACGATCCTTTCACCGCCTGGACCGTTCACGGTCACAACCGCTCCGCTCCAGTTCTCCGATGTTCTGGCAACGAGATGTCCTCCTGTGCGCTCTCTGGCCCACATCGGGCCAACGGGATCAGGGAACGTGACCGCCTTGCCCTTGCGGTATGGCTTGCCTGGTTCCGTCCAGGCGATCGTGACCGTGTCTGACTTCGTGACACCAGCCGACGGATGGTGGACGAGCGAAGGAGCAAGCGCCGATCCCAGATTGGCTGAGACCACTACCGGTGTTGTGGCTGGCCCCCGGTGCAGGAGAGGCTCGTCCTGCCACAGGACAAGCGGCACACCGCGTACGGAGGCTTGAGCAATCAGGTCTGCAGCCAGAGTCTCACCTGTCGACAAGATCACGTCGTAGGTGTCGAGTTCCTCGGCTGCTTTGGTCCTCGAGCCGAGTGTCGCCATGCCTGGCTGCATGAAACCGATGTGGGAGACGGAGCTTTCGGCGAACAGTATTCGTGCCGTGCGCGCTGCCACCTCGTCTGTTCCGTCAAGAGCGACTCTCATCGGACCGCAACGTCTGCGGGTTCCCACGAACCGGTAGGTCGAACTGGCGGTACAGGGGACTGGTTCATCCTGGCAGCAACGACAAGCGCGATTCCAATGCTTACGACGAGAGCTATGGCTGTCTTCATCAGGCAAAGATACAGGCGAAATGGTTGATTGCGGTGAACGGGTATCGTACGGGGTGCCCCGGAAATATCCGGGTGCCTGTATCGAGCGAAGTCCGGTGAGATCCCGGCGCTGTCCCGCAACTGTGATCCTCCTCTGGAGGTAGCCAGGTCGCCTCCCTGCAGGTGAGTTATGGCCCTTCGGAGGAGAGAGGCTGGAACTGTCGCAGTCTCCTCCACCGATAGGAGACCTGCATGGATCGCAAAGCATTGATAGGCGTTGTTGCCGTTGCTGTTGTCGTGGTCGGATTCTTCCTCTTTCGCCTTGTGTCGAACAACGGCGACGAGGAGGCGATGTCCACCACGACCCTGGGGAAGACAACAACTGAACCGGTTGAGTCGACGACCACATCCCCGTCGGAAACAACCACAACGACGTCGGGGGCGACCACCACGATGCAACCGGCCGACGGAGGATTCCCCGTCGTCATCGATGCTCCGAATGGTCCTGTGACCATAGAGAAGAAACCGATGAGGATCGTCTCGATATCGCCGACGTCCACAGAGGTGCTGTTCGCCGTAGGTGCAGGGGCTCAGGTTGTCGCGGTCGACGATCAGTCGAACTTCCCTGCGAACGCCCCTGTCACAGACTTGACGGGGTTCACACCCAATGTCGAAGCGATCGCTTCGTACGATCCGGATCTCGTCCTCCTCTCCTTCGATCCCGGTGACGTAATCGGAGGTCTCGAAGCCCTCGGAATCCCCGTGATCATGCACCCGACCGCGGTGAGCGTCGATGATGCATATATGCAGTGGGAGCAGGTCGGGGCCGCCACGGGCAACATCCCTGGTGCGGCTGACCTGGTTGCCGAGACGCAGCTGTCGATGTCGTCTGCGGTCGAGACGCTTCCAGAGGGAACCGATGCGTTGACGTTCTACTACGAACTCGACCCAACGTTCTATTCGGCGACATCCTCCTCATTCATCGGTGGGCTCTTCGACCTGACGGGAATGTCGAACATCGCGGATGCAGCGGACCCGGACGGATTCGGGTTCCCACAGCTGACGGCGGAGTACATCATCGGGGAGAACCCCTCTCTCATCTATCTGGCAGACACCATCTGCTGTGGCCAGACCACAGAAACGGTGGCCGACCGTCCCGGTTGGAGTGCGCTCGATGCGGTGATGAACGGTGCTGTCGTGGAACTCAACGACGACGTTGCCAGCCGATGGGGACCGCGGATCGCTGACCTCGTTGATGACATCGTCGTTTCGATCCTCGATCTGGAGCTCGTGGACGCGTGAACGCTGGCCGCCCCGCACAGACTCGCCTGCACTGGTGGTGGGTTGCTGGGGCGACTCTTGCGCTCGTCGCTGCGATCATTGCAGGTGTCATGATCGGAGTGGTGGACCTCTCGCCCATGGACGTTGTGAGGTCAACGCTCGACAAAGTACCGTTCGTGGACATCGAAACCGGTATGACGACGCGTGAGGAAGCGATCCTCTGGCAGATCCGGATGCCGAGAGTGATCCTGGGCGTGGTTGTGGGATCGATGCTGTCCGCAGCCGGGGCCGCATATCAGGGGGTCTTTCGCAATCCGCTCGCTGACCCCTACCTGCTTGGTGCTGGTGCGGGCGCAGGGCTTGGAGCGACGCTTGCAATCGCCTATGCATCGGATACCGCAGATTGGCTTGTCGACCCGCTCCCGCTTGCCGCTTTCGTTGGGGCCATCGTCGGGGTGTCATTTGCCTACTTCGTTGGTTACACGGTTCGGTCCGGCAGAACCTCGGTGACGCTCATCCTCGCTGGTGTTTCCGTGGCTGCGTTTCTCACGGCGATCCAAACGTTCATCCAGCAGAGGGAATCCGACACGCTCAGGGAGGTGTATGGATGGATACTCGGGAGCTTGAACACCGCTGGGTGGGGTGAGGTGCGCCTTGCTGTGCCGTATGTGGTTGTTTCTCTCGCCGTCGTGTTCGGTGGCCGCAGGCTCCTTGATGTGCTCTCTGTGGGTGATACCGACGCCAGCACCCTTGGCGTACGGCCAGGTCGTATCCGCCTGGTGATCGTCATATTCGCGACACTTGGTACAGCGGCCGTTGTTGCGGTGAGCGGCCTCATCGGATTTGTGGGCATCATCATTCCCCACACTGTTCGGCTCCTCACGTCGGCCTCATACAGGGTCATCGTTCCTCTGTCGATACTGCTTGGAGGAGCATTTCTCGTCGTTGCAGACATCATCGCCAGAACCGCTGTCGCCCCTGCGGAGATCCCCATCGGCGTAATCACAGCCATCTTTGGGGCACCCTTTTTCGCCATCATCCTTCGGACGAGCAAGGGCGTCGTCTCATGAGCACGGTGCAATTCGGGTCGGTGTCGGTCGACTACGGGGCAGGGCCCGTGGTGGTCGATGTGTCGCTCGATGTTGTGGAAGGAGAGTGGCTTGCGATCGTCGGCCCGAATGGCGCAGGAAAGTCGAGCCTGCTTCGCACCATCGTTGCCGCGGTGGACTTCACAGGGTCAGTGCTGGTCGACGGTCAATCGACAACAACGATGGGCGACAAAGAGAGGGCGAGGTCTGTGGCCTACGTCTCGCAACGCCCCGTCTATCCACATGGCATGGCAGTATTCGATTTCGTGCTGCTCGGAAGGACGCCATATCTGGGGACGTTGGCGGCTGAATCGTCAGAAGACATAGCACTGGTCTGGGATGCTCTCTCAACTCTGCGTCTCGAGTCCTTTGCCGGCAGGGATGTAGCGACCCTTTCGGGAGGAGAGACCCAGCGAGTCTCTCTTGCGCGAGTCATCGCCCAGCACGCCAGGATCCTGGTACTCGATGAGGCAACTGCGTCGCTCGATGTGTCAGCTCAACACGAGGTGCTTGAAACAATCGACGCTCTACGCACCTCACACGGCATGACCGTTGTGTCCGCCATACACGACCTCACCGCTGCGGCTCAGTTCTGCGACAGTGTTGCGATCCTGGAGCAGGGGCGACTCAGAAGCCAGGGTCCTCCGCTGGAGGTACTTACTGAAGCGGTCCTCCAGGATGTCTTCGACCCCTCGATTCGTGTGCTTGAGGTCGACGGCAACCCTGTAATAGTCTCCCTCAGGAGCGAGGAGTCACACCAATGAGCACGGAAACCAGGAAAGGAATGCTGATCGTCAACACAGGCGACGGCAAAGGAAAGTCGAGTTCAGCATTCGGCGTGATGCTTCGTGCTGTGGCACGTGGATGGAACGTCATCGTTGTCCAGTTCATCAAGTCTGACAAGTGGCAGACTGGTGAGAAGAAGATGGCAGAGCAGCTCGGCGTCACCTGGGTAACGGGTGGCGACGGGTTTACCTGGGAGTCTGACGACATGGACGCCACCATACAGGCTGCCAGCGATGCCTGGGGACGCGCATCTGACGCTATCGCCTCTGGTGACTATGACCTCGTCATCCTTGACGAGGCCACGTACCCCGTCACATTCGATTGGATTGACGCTGATACCGTGGTCGAAGCTCTCGAGAACCGGCCCGCACACGTCAACGTGATCATCACGGGGCGCGACGCGGATCGACGTCTCGTCGAGATCGCAGACACGGTGACGGAGATGTGCAAGATCAAACATGCATTCGACGCAGGGATCGTTGCAAGGAAGGGCCTGGACTTCTAGGGATCAGGGATCAGCCGTCAGCTGTCAGCCGTCAGCCCACAGCCAGAAGATGGACCGTTCCGCAGATTCATGAGGTGGCGGCGATACGTTCGCTTTCTTGCTGGAGGTTCTTGGCCATACCGCCGATACCTTTTCGCATCTGTCTGTCAGTCGTTCCCTTCAGTAGACGTCCCAGCGCGTTGGGCGTGTAGCTGTAGTGGATCGTCAGATCCGTGCCAGTGCCCTCGGGCGTGATGTTGAAGTCTGCAATAGCTCCCGAGACCGGAAGCCTGAACGTTTCATAGAGATTCACCGTGAGGCGTTGATTCGGTTCGTGCCTGTCAATGCGCTCGTTGACGCCTCCAAAGGGAGCGAAATCGCAGTGTCGTGTGGATCCTTCGATTACGGGTCCGTCAGAGGTCAGGTTCGAGGCCGTGACGCCTGAGCTCCACTCGTGGATGTTCCCGAAATCGTGGAGTACGTCCCAGACGGTTTCTACCGGGGCATTGATGTGACGAGTGATCGCGAATTCTGGCATCGGGTGCTCCTCCTGCTGTAGAAGAGGTCAACGTCGCGTCCACCTCCCGCATTCCTTCTGCGGTCGAGTCGGTGCCGTTGGAACTATGGCGTGGCTTCAGAGATAGCATCCCTATCGGCAATGACGAGGTCGATGGCGACCTGGGCAGCACATGTGAGCGCCAGGGCCAGAAGGATGACGTTCGTCGCCCACGAAGCACTGACGACACCGATGAGGATGACAACGAACGCTCCGACAAGTCGCATGGTGATCAGCGCGATGTCGCGTTGAGGATCATCCCGCTCGGTTGCAAGATGAATTGCGGCCATTGACACCAATGCCACGGCGATTCCGCCAACGGCTATCCATCTGACCTCGTGGCCATGTTGGGCAACGAGGAACTCCATGCCGATGCCCGACGCCGTCAGGCCGATCACCAGGGGGAGGTGGGAGTAAATCCAAACCGTTGGCTTCCATGCCTTGACCTGCTCTGATCGCCGCCGAACCACGGACCCTTCCATATTGTCGAAGTACAACCACCAGAGGCACGTTGCGGTCACGACTCCGATAACCAGACCGATAGCACCTTCGGTTTCCCATCCGATCGAGCCAAGTCCGGCTACCGAAGCAGCGATTGATTCGCCAAGCACGAGGATGGTGAAGAGGCCGAATCTCTCGGGGAGATGGGAAACAGAGAGAGGAACTTTCGCCTGAGCCTTCCGGATTATGAACGGTGTTACGAGATCGATCGCCAACCCGACACCCCACAGCACGAAGCGCCACGGCTCGGGTACCCACAGCGAGATCACCCACGGGATTCCTCCGAGAGTGAACCCCCGGAGATACCCGGCGACCAGGACGCGGGACTCGGGGATGTGCCTGTATGCGCGTACGTACATACCGAGGAGGACAGCCCTTGCGAGGATGAACGACGCAGCGAAAGCCACCGAGGAATCGGACTCGTCACCCGATATCGAGGCAGCCATGAGGGCGATCGCGACCATCTGGGCAACCGCCAAGAGCCGCTGTCCCAGGTCGTCGGTGTCGAACCGGTCTGCGTAGAAGGTGAAACTGGCCCACGACCACCACAACGGTATGAACAGCCCAACGAAGGTCGCTGTCCCCGACCAGGTGTGGTCGATGAGGAGCCTGTGGCCGAGGGCTGCAACCGCAACGACGAAGACGAGGTCATAGAACAGCTCAAGCCATGTGGCCGAACGATGCTCAGCCTCGGTTGCTGCCGTCCGCAGCCGCGGAGGCCGAAAGATGGATCCCCTGATTGCGCTCCCCCTCCTCGCCGCGCATCCTACAACATACCTGACACAGGCGATGCTGGTAGCGTCGACCTCAGAAAGGTGGGGACAATGACAGGTGCAGGGGGATGCTTCGAAGCTCTTGCTCGTTCAGCGGCGTTCAGAGGGCTCACCGCGGAAGATCAAGAACGGATCGCCGAAGCTTTCAGTCCCGTGTATCTGCCGGGTGGCACAACACTCATGGACGAGGGAGACGTCGCAGATGGAATGTATCTCGTGCACACGGGCCGACTCCGAGTCCTTGTTCGTCGTGATGGCGTAGAGGTACCCGTCGGGGAAATCGGTCCAGGAGAAGTGGTCGGTGAGATGTCGATGCTCATTGATCGGAAACGCTCCGCAACGGTTGTAGCGGTCAGGGATACGGCACTGTGGAGACTGTCAAGAGACGCATTCGACGAGTTGGTAGTCACACAACCAACGATGCTCCTGGACATGACCCGGCTCCTGGTCACAAGACTCCACCGGACGAATCGCTCTGCGGGCATGGAGGGCGGAGTGAGCTCAGTCGTTCTTCTCCCAGTGGATGGGTCCCTCGATATCGAAGGATTCGCTCGCAGCTTCGTTGACTCTCTCGGTACAGGTGCTGTCAAGATCGATAGGCGTACCGCAAGCCTCTCTGTGGGAGACGAGGCAGCTGACACTCCCGTGCAGTCTCGCCATGAGTCAGATGTTGCACGATGGATGCATCGAGTCGAGGAAGAGAACGACATCGTTGTCTATGTTGCGGATCTCGATCTTACGCCTTGGACACGGCGCTGCATCCGCCAGGCTGACCTCGTGCTGCTGGTCACTACGGGCGGCGCGGACGGCGAACCAACACAGGCAGAGTCCGTGTTGTTGTGGGATTCCGAATCCGCCCTCCGTCCCCAGGTGGATCTGGTGGCCGTGCACCCGAAGTCAACGGTGCGCCCGTTGGGTACGTCCAGACTGTTGTTTCATCGCGATGTCAAACGCCACCATCACGTGAGCGATGGATCTTCTGATGGGCTGGAGAGGCTCGCCAGGGTTGTGCAAGGCCGGTCTGTCGGCCTCGTCCTCGGTGGAGGCGGAGCTCGCGGCTTTGCTCATCTCGGAGTGATCAAGGCGCTACGGGAATGCAACATCCCGATCGACTTCGTGGGTGGCACATCCATAGGTGCTTCCGCCGCCGCAGGTGTTGGTCTGGGATGGGACACACGAACGAGCATTGAAAACGCCAAACACGTAACAGTCGATCGAGGTTCGCTCGTTGATTTCACGCCACCGGCCGTCGCCTTGTCGAAAGGTGAGATGTTGGGGAGCGGGCTCAGAGATGTGTTCGGCGAGAACCAGATCGAAGATATGTGGTATCCCATGTTCTGCGTGTCGACCGATCTCACAGATGGTGTCGCCAGGGTGCACACGCGAGGTTCCCTCTGGAGATCTGTGCGTTCGAGCATTGCGATACCAGGGACGTTTCCCCCGATGCGCGCCGACGATGGGCACGTGCTTGTCGACGGAGGTGTCGTGAACAATTTGCCGGTCGACGTGATGGCGGATTTCGCAAACGGAGCAACGATTCTCGCTGTTGATCTGAGAGCGAAAGCACAGCTTCCCTCACGAGCGCTTCCGCCAGATGGCGTTGTATCGGGCTGGAGTGTGTTCGGTTCCCGCCTGAACCCTGTGTCTGGCGGCAACGGGATTCCGCGAATCGTCGACATCCTCTTACGGTCGAATGAGGTGGCGAGTAGTCCGCACGGCGTTGACGCAGACCTGGTGTTCCGTCCTTCGGTGGATACGTTCGGTGTACTGGACTTCTCCTCATGGGAGGAGATGATCGAGACCGGGTATCAACACGCAAAAGAGGTACTCGATTCGTGGTCTGGTGCGGCATCTCTGACACCCTCCCCCGAATCGACTGCGGACGGACTCTGAGGGATCAGTTGGCGATGAGGACGTCGAAAGCCCTACCAACGAAGTAGGCGAGAAGACCACCAGCGAAGCCGAGGGTCAGGTTCTCCAGAGACGAAAGGACGGGACTCTTGCCTGTCTGCATCGTTTTGACCGCTCCGACGATAACCAGGCCGATGCCTGTGAGGACGCCAGCGACCAGCAGGGCAGTGCCCGTGTCGGAGATGATCGCAAATGGGATCACCGAAGGCAGGGCTCCCGTGAGGAAGAGCAGTCCAGAGAAGAACGCAGCAGCAATGGGGCTGCGACGTTCCGTGTCGACGATTCCGAACTCGAGTGCAGCGTGCATCCCGAGCATCGCCTCGTCGTTGGCATCGATGATCTCAACCACCTGGTCGAGGTCTTCACCCTCGAGGCCTACGTCGGACAGCATGTCGTGTAGCTGGTCCTTTTCGTGCTGACGAAAGTGGATGAGGTGTTCCTTCTCGAGGGCGATCTCGGCCTCGAATACCTCTTCCTGAGACTTCGTGGCGATGTACTCGCCAACAGACATGGAGATCATTCCCGCAATGGCACCAGCAACTCCGGTGAGGAGTACGTCGATCGAATCGAGACCACCACCCACAACAGCAGAGACAAGGAGGAAGGTGGAAACCAAACCGTCGTTGACACCCAGGATGATGTCTCTCATGTACTGCCTGCTTGCGCCG
>Ga0190293_1000855_pt1 | contig 10853 bp, 10 predicted proteins | sample 48693001_MG_FD_161671 | JGI IMG/M metagenome (GOLD analysis project Ga0190293, IMG submission 161671) | Hydrothermal vent microbial mat bacterial communities from Southern Trench, Guaymas Basin, Mexico - 4869-30-0-1_MG | ecosystem: Environmental > Aquatic > Marine > Hydrothermal vents >... | reverse complement strand
ATTATTTTGCTATTTCACAAATACAAGTAAAGTTTTACGCTGAGACACAAAGTATATGGAAATATTTGATTCAAAAACTCCATAAATCATTTAATGCTTTTTATCTTTAAATTATGAAAAAAAACAGATGCTCGTGGTGTGGTGACGATCCGCTTTACATAAAATATCATGATATTGAATGGGGTACGCCTGTTTATGATGACGATAAATTATTTGAATTTTTAATTCTGGAAACCTTTCAGGCAGGATTAAGCTGGATTACTGTTTTGCGAAAACGTGAAAATTTTAGGGAAGCATTTGATCATTTCGACTATCGAAAAATTTCAAAATATGACGATAAAAAGTATAATGAATTATTGCAAAATGCAGGTATTATACGGAATAAATTAAAAATAAAAGCAACCATTAGCAATGCCGTCGCTTTTATGAAAATTCAAAAAGAATTTGGTTCTTTTTCAAAATATATCTGGAATTTTGTTGATGGAAAACCCATTATAAATCGCTGGAAAACTCTGGAAGAAATTCCTGCTAACACAGAGCTTTCCGATAAGCTTTCATCCGATCTCAAAAAAAGAGGATTTAAATTTGTAGGATCAACTGTGATCTATGCGCATATGCAGGCAACAGGTATGGTGAATGATCATATCATAAATTGCTTCAGATTTAAAGAAGTTTAAAGACTTATTTAATTAGACTGATAGGTGAACATAAACAAGTTTCTAAACGATTTATCAAACAGTTGGTTTGAAACAATAATCCTATATATGATAGGCTCCTTAGAATTTTTAACAAAACTCTAACAATCGCACTTGTAGTTTTGGCATGAGATTTGAGAATTAACTAAACAGAGACAGAATTCCCCAAAATTTTGTTTTCATAATGATTAGTTTTGAGTTAGTAAGAAAAAAGCACTTCTGTTAAGAGGTGCTTTTCTTCATTTTAATATAGTCTGTTTTTATCTATTCTTCTATTGTTTCATCGACCACGGGCTCCGCACTAGGCGGAGGCGGTGGATCTCTCATCTTTTCTACTGGAATATAGATCTCTGTAATTAGGTCCGCAGGATTTGGAACAGCATGTGGATTATTCACATACTCTTCAAAAGGCTCTCCATTTTCCTTCATTTGGTAGCCTTCTAAATTATTAACTTCTCTCATTGCAGTTTCCCATGCTTCCTTTGAGTTTTCATAACTACCTCTCAATGTTATTTTAAAATATTGCCCTGCTTCCATAAATCCTGATAAAATATCACTTCCTTTTGGTGCAATCATTTTTTCTTGTACAGGATAGCAAACTGAAAATAAAGTTGTACCATTTTCTTCATCATACTTATGGTATAAAGTAAACGGTCCACCAGTGGTTTTTACATTATTTGTTTTATTAAAACCATATATTTTCAAGAGTAAAACCGGGTATTTATCCTCCACTTCATCAATTCTACTTGAAGTAGATGTATATAAATAATATCTTCCACTTAAGTCAACAACACCATTTGTTGTTACACTATAATCCAGTATTTTCTTTTGGATATTTTTATCAAAAAGTTCTAAACCTCTCTCTTCCATCGGCCCAATTTCTTCTTCCATACTACTAGCCATCCATCGAGTAAAAAAGCTCATTTCTCCTTTCATTCCCCAGGTTAAATTACTCCCTTCCTCCATCTTTTCAATAAGCCAGTACACATCAGATTTCATATCTCCAAACGGAGTTTTAAAAACAATTTCCTGATCGATCCTTTTCGGCATTTCTATCTTCAAAGTTTTCATGGTTCCACTCCCATCTTTACCAGTCCAAGAATAAGAACCTCCTTCTCCTACAGTATTATCAGCATAAGTAGCAACAATTGTAGAATCTTCTTCATACCATGGCCCCCAATCTTTCCAGTTCTTATAATCATTCAGATCATGAAATATCATTTCAGGAGAAGCCTTGATCAGTTTTGATCTTTTAACATCATAATCCCCATCAAGGGTTGCTAAATACATGGCTACTGCAATTATTGCAATTAATATGGTAAAAAATAAATATTTTAAAACTTTCATATGAATACTATTAAGTTAATAAGGACCCAAATATACTAATTAATCCATTTAGTTGATTTTTACATTTTGTTATTTTATAACTTTTTCAGATTTTTCTTCTTGCAAAAATATAAATTGTAAAACTATGATAAGAAAACTCTATTTAAATTTTTACATGGAGTTTATGTATATTTACCCTGTTAAAATCTGTACTAATCTTAACTTTTATATAAAACAATATATTTCAAATGAAATTCAAATTTTTTACCAATATTTTCAGGTTGTTATCAGATCAACATTCTGTAGAAAAGCTGCATTTCTTTTATCCTAAAATATGACTGGTGTTATTATAAAATCAACCGGAAGCTGGTATTGGGTTCGCACCGAAGACCATCAACAATACCAATGTCGTATACGTGGAAAATTCCGTATCAAAGGTATTAAAAGCACTAACCCACTTACGGTTGGTGACCATGTTGATTTTGAACTAGAAGAAAAATCAAATACCGGTATCATCACAAATATTCATACGCGAAAGAATTATATCATTCGAAAATCGGTTAATCTTTCCAAGCAAACCCACATCATTGCTGCCAATATCGATCTTGCTTTTTTACTGGTAACTTTAGATAATCCACCTACTTTTACAGCTTTTATCGATCGTTTTTTGGCTACTGCCGAAGCTTATGATATTGAAGCTATTTTGCTTTTTAATAAAACAGATATGTATGATGAGGAACTTCATATGAAGAAAGACCAGTTCATGAAGATCTATTCTGATATCGGATATCAATGTGTAGAAATATCGGCTACCGAAAAATTCAATACTGATCGGGTAAAAGAATTGATGCTTGGCAAGGTAAGTATGTTCTCAGGCCACTCGGGCGTTGGAAAATCTTCCTTGATCAATGCCATTGATCCAAGTCTGAATTTAAAAACGGCAGAAGTATCCACACAACATAAACAAGGACAGCATACTACCACTTTTGCCGAAATGTTTGTGATACCCACCGAACCTGAAATTTACATTATCGATACTCCCGGCATCAAAGGGTTTGGAGTTGTTGACTTTAAAGAAAGTGAAATTGGTGATTATTTTCGTGAGTTTTTCAAGCTAAAACATCAATGCAAATTTAATAATTGTTTGCATGTAAATGAGCCAAAATGTGCCATTAAACAAGCTGTTGAAAACGGAAAAATTGCTCCATCAAGATATAGAAGCTATTTACAAATTCTTAACGGAGAAGAAGTTCATTACAGAATTAAAGACATCTAAAAAATGAAAGCAGTTATTCAAAGAGTTTCACATGCTTCTGTTGAAGTAGAACAAAAAATAGTAAGTCAAATAAAAAACGGACTTCTGATTTTATTAGGAATTGGAAATGAAGACACTTTGGAAGATATCAAATGGTTATCCAACAAAATTTCAAGTCTGCGTATTTTTGAAGATGAAAATGAAGTGATGAACAGATCCATCATAGATATAAATGGTGATGCAATTGTGGTAAGTCAGTTTACACTGATGGCAAATACAAAAAAAGGGAACCGGCCTTCGTATGTAAAGGCTGCTAAGCCTGAAATTTCCATACCTCTTTATGAAAAATTTGTACAACAACTTGAATATAATCTTGATAAGAAAATTGGTACAGGCATATTTGGAGCAGACATGAAAATTGACCTAAGAAATGACGGGCCTGTTACCATCGTAATTGATACAAAAAACAAGTAATACCAATTTAATTTTACAATGTCGTGTAATTGAATTGAATTAATTTTTGCAAGATTGAGACAAAATTTTTTAGTATAGCCTTTGTTATAGTCAACTATTTTAACAAAAATATTGTGGAAATTAAACAATCTCAATGCGACATTGTGATGTTAAATTGGTATAAGATCTAACAGTTACAATCTATATCACAACTACCCTTTTTCTTTTTTGATTTAAAGAAATATTTCTTTATCAAAAAGGCTATTGCCAGTATAAGAACTATATAGGTTAAAATCTCTTGAATCATTTTATACCAAAATTGTATAGGTTAAGAGTGCTGCTACATAAGCTAATACCCCCATACCAAATAATTGTAATAAAGGCCATTTCCAACTATTGGTTTCTCGTTTTACAATGGCAAGCGTACTAACACATTGCATAGCAAAAGCATAAAATATCAATAAAGACATCCCAACAGGGAAATTAAACAATGGTTTACCCGTTTCCGGATTTATCTCAGCAGCCATACGTTGTTTAATAGTTGAATTATTTTCGTCATCATTACCAACACTATAAATGGTTGCTAAAGTACCTACAAAAACTTCTCTGGCGGCAAAAGATGCAATCAAAGCAATACCAATCTTCCAGTCATAACCCAAAGGTTTTATGACAGGCTCAATGGCTTTACCCATAACACCTATATAAGATTGTTCTAACTTATATGACGCAAATTGCGCATTGTATTCTTCCGGATCTAAACTAACTTTTTCAACTTTGCTTTTAAAACCGATCTCGGCATCATCAAATTTTTTAGGGCCATGAGATACCAAAAACCACAATATGATTGAAATTGCCAGAATTATTTTCCCTGCACCAAAAACAAAGGCTTTTGTCTTTTCTACAACAGTAAAAAAAATATTTTTAACAGATGGTAATTTATAATTTGGCATTTCAATTACAAAGAAACTACTGCCTTTTACTTTTAATACACGATTCAAAATATATCCTGCTAACAGAGAAGATGCAAAACCAATAAAATATAAGGCCAAAAGAGTCAGCCCCTGTAAACCGAAAATTCCTAAAACCCGCTTTTGCGGAATGATCAATGCGATAATTATAGCGTAAACCGGTAATCTTGCAGAGCAGGTTGTAAACGGGACTACCAAAATGGTTATCAAACGTTCCTTCCATCCACTAATATTTCTTGCCGCCATAATAGCAGGAATTGCACATGCGGTGCCCGAAATTAAAGGAACTACACTTTTACCACTCATACCAAATCGTCGCATAATTTTATCCATTAAAAAAACGACTCTGCTCATATAACCTGTTTCTTCTAAAACAGCGACAAATAAGAACAAAATGGCGATTTGCGGTATAAAAATGACGATACCACTAATACCTGGAATGATACCTTCCGCTAACAAACTTGTTAATTTCCCAGCCGGTAATAACTCCTTTACTTTAGCACCCAAATTCGCAAAGAATTCGTCTATCCAATCCATTGGAGCACTGGCCCAATCAAAAATAGATTGAAATATCACGATTAAGATCAATGCAAAGATCACATATCCCCAAATTTTGTGAGTTAACACCTTATCTAATTTAGCCCTAAGATCAGTTCCTTTAGATCTGTCAATATGATATGTTTTTGTAAGGATATTATTAATTTGCTGATATCTGTAAATGGTCTCCTTATGCTGATATTTTTTTATTTTCTCCTTATCCTTTTTACACTCTTTAATTTTACTTTTCTGCACATCCGATAAGTCGGCAAAATCCTCCACTTGCGTGATATAAAGCCAGGATTTATACAAAGGAAAATCAGGGAATTTTTGCTTTACAGATTTAAAATAGGCAGCATCAATTCTTTCAGAAATATTAGCAAGAGCTTCAATATTTGATTTTTTATAATTGGCAATTGCTTTTTTCAAGGATTCTATACCTTGTTTTTTTCTTGCACTTATTAAAACAACTTCCGATTTCAATTCTTTTTTAAGAAGAGCTATATCAATTTTTATTCCTTTTTTATCCATTTGATCTGCCATATTCAAAGCTAAAATGGTAGGAATTTGAAGATCTTTTATTTGAGAAAACAACAATAAATTTCGTTTGATATTTTCAATATCGGCTACAACAACTATCACATCCGGAAAATCTTCATGATCTGTATGTAAAAGAGTTTTTAATACAATATTCTCATCCAGGGAAGTTGGGTTGATACTGTAGGTGCCGGGAAGATCAATAATGGAAGCAACAACATTTTTTGAAAGTTGAGAAACACCAATTTTTTTATCAACAGTAACACCAGGGTAGTTCCCAACTTTTTGATTTAATCCTGTAAGTTGATTGAACAAAGAGGTTTTACCCGTATTAGGATTACCAATTAAAGCAACTTTTATGGGCTTATTATTTGACATTCACTATTGTTTGGTAATCAAAATCTTACTGGCAGTTTCTTTACGAATAGCTAAATGACTTCCATTTACCCGAATGTACAATGGATCTTTTAATGGCGCTATTTGAATTAGCTCAACTTCAGCACCTGGCAAACAACCCATCTCTAAAAGTGTTAAAGGAATGTTTTTAAGTGAAACTTCCCGAATCACGCCATGTTCTCCTACCTTTAAATTTGCTATTGAAATATCCAATTTTTATTTAGATTGATTATAAATACTGTGCGAAAATACATAAATTTACATTCAAATGGGTGATATTTATCACTTTTAAAACAATTTAAAAAGACAACTTTTCGTAGTTAAATATCAACAGATAGTATACACAGATATTAATACAAAGCTTAATTCTCCTTTTTTAGGATCTCAATATCCCTTATAATTCTCTTAACCTCATTTTTATCAGTGCCATCGTAAAAACCTCTGATCTGCTTCTTCTTGTCTATAAGAATAAACTGTTCTGTATGAATAAAATCCTGATCACCACCATCTCCTTCATCTAAAACTGCAAAATATGATTTTCGTGCCAGATCATAAATGTGTTTTTTATCGCCGGTGGTTATCTCCCACTTACCATCAATTACACCTTTTTTTGTTGCATACGCTCTTAATACTGGAACACTATCCATGATGGGAGTAACCGAATGAGACAAAAATTTAACATCATCATCCTCTTTAAAATAGTCCTGAAGTTCAGCCATATTTGAAGTCATGACCGGGCAAATTGTCTGGCAGCGTGTAAAGAAAAAATCGGCAACATATATTTTATTCTTAAAATCTTCTTCGGTAATTATTTTTCCATTTTGATTGGTTAAAACAAAATCGGCAACTTTATGATCTTTACTGATATGTTTTACCGAATCATCCACCAACCTTGGGTTCACATCAATCGGATTATAAACAGGTAACTTGGTTTTTGGCTTTACTAAAAAATACAGAATTGGTATAAATATCAAAGTAAAAAAGAATAAAAATATCAATGTTGATTTTGACTTTTTAAAATATTTAACTAACTCCATAAATTTGTATCTTTGGTGTTTTATACAGTTGTTTTGTTAAACAACTTATTGATATTTTCAAATTGCTATTGAGCTTACAAAAATACCCTATATGAAATACTTTTTACTTCATTTTTTTATTTTATTTTATTTCATCACATTTGGTCAAAATGTAAAATCACTTGCAGAAGATGATCACAATATCATAGTCCAGTCTGAACAAAGAAATGCTGCTAAAAAAATTGCTTTTAAAGCAAATCCAAATACCACAGATTATAATTTAAAATACCACCGTTTAGAATGGAATGTGAATCCAACAAAAGCGGAGATCAGCGGAAAAGTAACTTCCTTCTTTGTTGCTACGGAAGATCTAAATAATATAACATTTGATCTGGCTAACAACATGACAGTCTCAAATGTCACACAAAGAGGTGTAAACTTAAGCTATCAACAAAATTCAAATGAAGAACTTGTAATCAATCTTCCTTCTACACAAAACAGTGGCGTTTTAGATTCATTAACAATCACTTACAGTGGCAATCCGCTAAGTACAGGTTTTGATTCTTTTGAGATTAGCACGCATGGAAATGCTAAAATTCCGGTATTATGGACTCTTTCAGAACCCTATGGAGCAAAGGGATGGTGGCCATGTAAACAGGACCTGATAGATAAAATAGATTCTATTGATGTCTACATCACACACCCTTCTCAATACAAAGCAGCATCCAATGGTGTTTTACTATCTGAGAAAACTTCTGACAGCAGCAAAACAACACATTGGAAGCATAAACACCCGATTCCTGCCTATTTGATCGCTATTGCAGTTACAAATTACGCTGTATATAATGATCATGTAAATAATGGAGATTTTGATGTAGTAAATTATGTTTATCCGGAAACGCTACAATCAACAAAAAATGCAACAGCTGTAACACCAAGTATTATAGATCTTTATGGTTCATTATTTGAAATGTATCCTTTTGCAGATGAAAAATACGGTCATGCCGAATTTGGCTGGGGTGGCGGTATGGAACATACCACTATGACATTTATGGGTGGATGGAATAGAAGTCTGATTGCTCATGAACTGGCACATCAATGGTTTGGAAATAAAGTTACCTGTGGAAGCTGGGAGGATATTTGGCTAAATGAAGGCTTCGCCACTTACTTAGACGCTTTGGTTATTGAAAATTTTGACGGTGAAAATACCTTTAAAAGCTGGCGAACAAGCAGAGTAAATCATATCACATCTCAGCCTTCAGGCTCTACCTTTGTATCAGATACTACCAGTGTTAACCGAATTTTTGATGGTAGATTATCATATAATAAGGGAGCAATGATATTGCATATGCTTAGATACAAACTAGGTGACACAGATTTTTTTCAATCCATAAAAAATTATCTGGCAGATCCAAAGCTGACCTATGGCTATGCCAGAACCATTGATCTGCAAAAACATTTTGAAGCTGTTAGCGGAAAAGATTTAACCGAATTCTTTAAGGACTGGTTTTATGGAGAAGGGTATCCAACCTATGAAGTAACATGGTATCAAAATCCAACATCGAAAGAAGTGCAGTTTACAGTAAACCAGACTCAATCTCATAATTCGGTTTCCTTTTTTGAAATGCCCCTACCGATAACAGTAAGAGGACCAGGAAAATCAGAAATAATTCGGCTGGAAATAACTGAAAATGGTCAAACATTTAACACTTCTTTGAATTTTGATATCACATCCATTGAAATTGACCCGGATAAAGAATTGATCTCAAAAAATAATTCAGCAGTACTGGGAGTTGATCTGGTAAAATTAGAAAATGATATCCGAATTTATCCTAATCCGGTAAAAAACATTTTAACCATTCAAAACAACAGTCAAACGCATATTAATAGAATTCTATTTTATAATATTTTAGGAAAAATTGTTCTTCAAATAGAAAATCCTACTTCAAAAGTTTCACTTGAAAAATTAAACTTTGGCATGTATTTAGTGAAAATTGATACAGATAAAGGGGTTATCCACAAAACTATATTAAAAAAATAGAAAATTCCTTCAAAATTTCCATACATAATTTCAGGCTCTTTTTTAACATCTATTTTGCAAATTCAATTTCCTTATATACTTCATAAACCGTACATTTGTGCGATTTTAAAAATTCAGAAAAAAATTAATGGAAACATATATAAAAATTGTACAATTCTTACTGAGTTTATCTCTGTTGATCGTTTTGCATGAATTGGGACATTTTATCCCTGCAAAATTATTCAAAACCAGGGTAGAAAAGTTCTACTTATTCTTTGATTATAAATTCTCATTATTCAAAAAGAAAATTGGAGAAACCACTTATGGTATTGGATGGATTCCACTGGGTGGATATGTAAAAATATCCGGAATGATCGATGAAAGCATGGATAAGGAGCAAATGGAACAACCTCCGGAACCATGGGAATTCAGATCAAAACCGGCCTGGCAAAGATTGATCATCATGCTTGGAGGAGTAACTGTGAATTTTCTTTTAGGAATTTTCATTTATATCATGATGTTCAATGTTTGGGGAGATGATTATGTTGGAATCAATGATGTAAAACAAGGATTTTCCGTTGTTGATGAGTTTAAAGAAATTGGCTTTAAGGATGGTGATAAAATATTAAAAATAAATGGAGAAGAACCATTCAATGTATTGGATGTGAATAAACATTTATTTTTAAGAGACATTCAAAATATCGAGGTCGAGCACGAAGATGGAAATAAAGAAAACATTGACCTTCCGGAAGATATCGGTTTGACCATGTGGCAAAGTGGAGCCATGGAACCATTTACACCAAGAATTTACGCGATATTAGATAGCATTTTACCTGATTCACCGGCAAATAAAGCTGGATTACTAAAAGGAGATATTATTACGAATGTAGATAACAACCCAATTCAATATTGGAATGAGTTTACATCACTGGTAAGAACAAATTCTGATAAAACTGCCATGAATATTGAAGTTGACAGAGATGGCGAAACAAAAACCTTTAAAATAACCCCTGACAGTGATAACAAATTTGGCGTATATCCAAAAGGGTTTACAGAAGATGTTATTGAAATACATCACAAAGATTATTCTTTTGGTGAAAGTATGGGATTGGGAATGTCAAAAGCATACTGGACCCTAAAGGATTATATGGGTCAGTTTAAATATGTTTTCACTGAAAAAGGAGCCACCAGTTTAGGAGGATTTATAACTATTGGTAATATTTTTCCAGCTAAATGGAACTGGCGGGCATTTTGGAGTATTACTGCTCTTTTATCTATCATGCTTGGATTCATGAATTTATTACCTATTCCGGCTTTGGATGGTGGTCATGTAGTCTTTGTTCTATATGAAATGATCACAGGCAGAAAACCAAGTGATCAATTTTTAGAATATGCACAAATAACAGGGTTTGTGATATTAATGGCATTATTATTGTTTGCAAATGGAAATGATATCTATAAATGGCTTACCGGTCAGCTATAACTTATAAATAATTTTTAAACAGCTATGAAGTACTTATTTACATTTTTAGTTTTATTTTCTTTGATATCCTGTAGTGATGATGATGACTCCATAGATTATGATAAACAAAATGAACAAGAAATTCAGGATTATATTGCCAAGCATAATTTAGATGCAACACGAAGTAA
>Ga0190293_1000854_pt1 | contig 10854 bp, 7 predicted proteins | sample 48693001_MG_FD_161671 | JGI IMG/M metagenome (GOLD analysis project Ga0190293, IMG submission 161671) | Hydrothermal vent microbial mat bacterial communities from Southern Trench, Guaymas Basin, Mexico - 4869-30-0-1_MG | ecosystem: Environmental > Aquatic > Marine > Hydrothermal vents > Microbial... | reverse complement strand
GCAACTGCCTGCTTGTCAGGTACTTGCCCTCACGCCCGGCATAGGGCGAGTTATTGACTCTGAATGTCATGCTGATGGTGGGTTCATCCACCGTCAAAGGCGGTAGTGCTTCCACTACTTCGCGGTCACACAGGGTGTCCGATATGCGCAGCTTTTCTACACCGGTTACCGCGATGATGTCACCGGCATTGGCTTCAGGCGTTTCTATACGTTCAAGCCCGCGAAAACCAAGTACCTGCAAAACACGTGCGCTACGCTCCTCGCCGTACCGGTCGATGACGGTGATCCTTTGGTTGGTTTTGACACAACCGCGCTGAATGCGGCCAATACCGATGACGCCGACATAGGTGTTGTAGTCCAGTGTGGTAACACGCATCTGGAAGGGTCCATCCAGGTCCACTTCCGGTGCCTGGACCTCGTTCACAATGGTCTCGAACAAGGGTGTCATATCACCCTCCCGGACGGTTTCTTCAAGACCCGCATAACCATTTAAAGCAGAGGCGTAGACTACCGGGAAGTCCAACTGTTCATCGCTGGCGCCCAGTTTATCAAACAGTTCAAAAGTCTGGTCCAGCACCCAGTGCGGACGTGCGCCTTCACGGTCTACCTTGTTGATGACCACGATGGGTTTGAAGCCCATCTCAAAAGCCTTCTGGGTTACAAACCGGGTTTGTGGCATGGGACCATCAACCGCGTCCACCAGCAACAGCACGGAATCCACCATGCTCAGGATACGTTCTACCTCTCCACCGAAATCGGCATGGCCCGGGGTATCGACGATATTGATACGATATTTTTCTTCGCCATTGGTCCAGGTAATCGCGGTATTTTTTGACAGGATCGTAATACCACGTTCTTTTTCCAGGTCATTGGAATCCATGACACGGTCAAGTGTGGCTGCATGATCACCCAGTGTGCCGGACTGCGTAAGCAACTGGTCGACCAGTGTGGTTTTACCATGATCAACGTGGGCGATGATGGCGATGTTTCTAAGGTTTTTTATCACGATGGATTCCAAAAAATTCAATAGTAGGTAAGCGCGCGCAAGGTACACGTTTTAGCCACTTTAAGCAATGTTTTTAATGAAAAAACAGCAAGATAAATGAAGCTCCGGCTGTGTTGGCCGATACGGGCTCACATGGCCAGCGAGTGTTGTCGCCGGGGTTAACTCAAGCGGTCTTGAAACCCAGTTGTCTCAACAAATTGGCATCCGGGTCCACTATACCTCGCACCAGGTGTGATTTGAACTCAAAACGCTCAGGGTAAGCGGCCCTCAGGCTGTCAATTTGCACTCGCTTATCAGTTGCGTTTGAAGGTGCCAATTCGCGCAAGGCAGCATCGTCCCGGATCACCTGGCAACTTGATTGAACAGACTGTGTCAGCACTTGTTCAGTGGGTGTTGCTGGCGGAAAACTCAGGGTCGGTGTTGTGATGCCTGATTCAGTATCGCTGACAGGATTCAAATTGAAGGCCTCGCAAAACGCGCTGTAAATCATTTCTGTTCCTGCTTGCTTGCCCTCGTTGCTGTAACCGGCCACATGCGGTGTGGCCACGGTCACCAGTTCCAACATTTCAGTTTCAATAAACGGCTCATCCGGCCAGACATCCAGGGCTGCCTGCAGCCGTCCTGAACGTAGCTGCTCCAGTAGAGCGATTTTTTCAATGACAGCACCACGCGAGGTATTAACCAGCAGGGTGTCCGGATTGACTCTCTCCAGTTGCCTGGAGTTAAACAGTTTGTTGGTTGGATATTTTCCACTCTTTGTCAATGGCACGTGCAGGCTGATAATACTGTTGCCACAAGCTTCCTCCATGGAGACAAGCTGTTGCTCACCCTCATCCTGCAGAGGCGGGTCACAGGACATTACCGGGATACCCAGTACCTTGAGCAGGTGCTCAAGCCGCCGGCCGACATTGCCACGTCCGATAATACCCACGGTTTGCTGCCCAAAATCCCTGTTCAGACGTTCACATGCCAGCCACATCATCGCCAGGGCATATTGGGATGCGGCATTTGCATTGCAGCCTGGTGCGTGGGCCCACGTGATGTTATTGGCCTCCAGCCAGTTCGTGTCCAGGTGGTCAATGCCAATGGTTGCGCTGCCAACAAAGCGAATACCGGTTCCCTCCAATAGCTGCTGGTCAACACGGGTAACGGAACGGACCAGCAGCACCTCTGCATTGTCCAGATCGGACCGGGAAATTTCCCGGCCATTAAGTCGAAACACCTTACCGTGACATGCAAAAGTCTCGGTAAGTTTGGGCATGTTTTTGTCAGCAATGATTTTCATTTTGAACCCAAGGTATCCAGGATGTCATATTGGCCTGAAATGACCTCCATTAAGTTTGTTTGGATGGGTCCTACAAGCCAGGATTTCAGGTACAATAATACAGATCATTCGGGTTGTTGGTAGCATATCTTTTTGAGTGTATGCGTGACGCCCATTAACCGTTTTCAAGGAGCTTTCAATGAAACAAGCTGTGCGAGTCGCGATCACCGGTGCAGCCGGGCAGATCGGTTATCAATTGTGCTTCAGAATCGCCGCTGGTGATATGCTCGGTCCTGACCAGCCTGTCATTTTGCAATTACTCGAAATAACACCGGCACTGGGTGCTTTGGAAGGTGTGGTCATGGAGTTGAAAGACTCTGCCTTCCCATTGTTGCAGGATGTCGTGTTTAGCGATGATGCAAACGTGGTTTTCAAAGATACCGACTATGCATTACTGGTGGGCGCAAGGCCACGTGGTCCTGGCATGGAGCGATCCGATCTGCTGACTGCGAATGGCAAAATATTTGGCCCGCAGGGTGCAGCGATGAATGCGCATTCGAGCCGTGATATCAAGGTGCTGGTGGTTGGCAACCCGGCCAATACCAATGCATTGATCGCACGTTCCGCCGCACCGGATCTGAATCCCCGCAATTTTACCGCCATGACCCGTCTGGATCACAATCGTGCCATGGCACAGTTGGCGGAAAAGACCGGCATACACCATAGTTCAGTGCGCAAGATGCTGATCTGGGGTAATCATTCATCGACTCAGTATCCCGATATCAGCTTCGCGGAAGCGGACGGGCAAAAAGCCACCGACATGGTGTCACAGGACTGGTATCGCGAAGAGTTCATTCCTACCGTGCAACAACGGGGCGCTGCGATCATCAAGGCCCGCGGGGCATCGAGTGCTGCATCTGCCGCGTCATCAGCTATCGACCACATGCGCAGCTGGGCCCTGGGAACTGCAGAGGGTGACTGGGTATCAATGGCCGTGCCGTCTGATGGCAGCTATGGTATCGCACCCGGTATTATTTACTCTGTACCCTGCGTCTGCAGCAATGGTGATTATCAGATCGTGCAGGGCCTGGAAATTGATGAATTCAGCCAGGAACGAATGGATGCCTCTGAAGCAGAGCTGCGTGAGGAAAGAACTGCCGTTGAAGACCTGCTGGTTTGATGACATCAGTTACACGTTTCTGTATGGAGAAATAGCTTGATTGATTCTGCTGGAAAAAACTTTCGCCGGGCAGTGGCTGACAATCAGCCACTGCAGGTGCTTGGAACCATCAATGCCTTTACCGCCAGGATGGCGAAGAATGTTGGTCACAAGGCCATCTACCTTTCAGGTGGCGGTGTGGCTGCCAATTCACTTGGTATGCCTGACCTTGGTATCAGCACGCTGGAGGATGTTCTCATCGACGCGCGCCGCATCACCGATGTTTGTGACCTGCCTTTACTGGTTGATATAGATACCGGTTTCGGTGGTGCTTTCAATATCGCCCGTACCATCCGCTCGGTGATCAAGGCCGGTGTTGCAGCTATTCATATCGAGGACCAGGTCGCAGCCAAGCGCTGCGGCCATCGTCCCGGCAAGTCCATCGTCAGCAAAGTCGAGATGGTCGACCGTATCAAGGCGGCCGTCGATGCCCGTACCGATGAGGACTTTGTCATCATGGCGCGTACAGATGCGTTAGCGGTCGAAGGGATGGACAGTGCTGTCGAGCGGGCTGTCGCCTGCGTTGAGGCGGGTGCCGACATGATATTTCCGGAGGCGATTAAGACCCTTGAGCAATACAGCGAGTTCAGGCGTGCTGTAGGTGTTCCGATATTGGCAAACATTACTGAATTCGGCCATACACCGTTGTTTACCACGCCTGAATTGGGTGAGGCTGGTGTCGATATCGTGTTGTACTGCTGTGCGGCCTACCGGGCAATGAACAAGGCTGCACATGACACCTATGTTTCAATTTTGCAGCAGGGCCATCAGAAAGATACCTTGATCAACATGCAGACCCGGGAAGAGCTATACCAACACCTGGGTTATCACGAATACGAACAAAAACTGGACGAGCTGTTCAGGAATGAAGAAAAATCGGAGGAGTAATCATTATGGGTAAGAAAGATTCAGGAGCAGGTTTGCGTGGACAATCTGCAGGGCAGACAGCTGTTTGTACAGTAGGTGCGGAAGGCAACAGCCTTCGTTACCGTGGATATGATGTTGTCGATCTGGCAGATCAATCAACATTCTATGAAACGGCCCATATGATTCTCAAGGGTCATTTACCGAAGCGGGATGAACTGGAAACCTGGAAAGCAAAACTGAAGACTCTGCGTGGGTTGCCACAGCCGTTGCGTGAAGTGCTGGAGCGCATTCCGGCTGACACCCATCCCATGGATGTCATGCGTACTGGCTGTTCCTTCCTCGGTAATATCGAACCGGAAGGTGATTTCTCCAACGAGTCCGATGTTGCCGACCGTCTGCTTGCGGCATTCCCGTCAATTATCATTTACTGGTACCGCTACAGCCGCGATGGTGTGCGTATCGAAACGGAAACAGACGATGACACCATTGGTGCCCATTTTCTCCACATGCTGCATGACGAGGCTCCCAACGAACTGGCAGCCAGGGTGATGGATGTGTCACTGATCCTGTACGCAGAGCATGAGTTCAATGCCTCAACGTTCACCGCACGGGTATGCGCCTCTACCCTGTCCGACCTGTATTCCTGTATTACCGCAGCCATTGGTTCTCTGCGGGGACCATTGCATGGCGGTGCCAATGAAGCAGCCATGGCCATGATTGAGCAATACAGTTCAGTTGATGAAGCCGTGAATGATGTACATCGAAAGCTGGCGGCCAAGGAATTGATCATGGGCTTTGGCCACGCGGTCTATAAGGTTCGTGACCCGCGTAACGCCATTATCAAGGGCTGGTCGAAAAAGCTTTCTGTAGATGTTGGCAACACCACGATGTTTGACGTTTCTGAAGCGATTGAACGGGTCATGAAAGAAGAAAAGGGTATGTTTGCGAATGCCGATTTCTTCCATGCCAGTGCCTATCATTTTATGGGTATACCTACTGAGCTGTTCACGCCAATATTTGTTATGTCACGTATCACCGGTTGGGCGGCCCATTGTTTTGAGCAGCGCGCCAATAACCGGATTATCCGGCCGGGTGCCGAATATACCGGGCATGCCGACCGCGACTACACCCCCATGGAATCAAGATAAGGATCGAATCAAAATCATGTCGAATGTTGGAATAAGAACTACCGACCGTCCACAACCAGACCAGGTCTTACAGGATATTGCGGATTATGTCTGTGATTATGAAATTGACAGCGAGTTGGCTTATTCTACGGCCCATTATTGCCTGATCGACAGCCTCGCCTGCTCGATGCTGGCAATGAAGTTTCCGGACTGCAATCGTCTGCTTGGTCCCATCGTTCCGGGTGCTACATTGAAAGGCGGTGCGCGTGTGCCGGGAACCAGGCATGAACTGGATCCTGCTCAGGCGGCGTTTAATCTTGGCACACTGATACGTTACCTGGATTTCAATGATACCTGGCTGGCTGCCGAATGGGGTCATCCCTCGGATAATCTGGGCGCTATTTTAGCGGTAGCGGATTATGTTTCCAGGCGTAATCAATCAGAGGGTTTGCCTCCATTGAGTATGTCTGATGTGCTGACTGCAATGATCAAGGCCCATGAAATACAAGGCGTCCTGGCGCTTGAGAACAGCTACAACAAGGTTGGTCTTGATCATGTGCTGCTGGTCAGGGTTGCATCGACCGCGGTGGTGACTCAGATGCTGGGCGGAACCAAAGAGCAGGTAATCAATGCTGTTTCAAATGCATGGATAGATGGCGGCGCGCTGCGTACCTACCGTCACGCGCCTAATACGGGGTCGCGCAAAAGCTGGGCTGCCGGTGATGCCTGTCGCCGGGCGGTGACACTCGCTTTGATGGCCGTGAATGGAGAGATGGGTTACCCGTCTGCACTGACAGCAGAGGTCTGGGGTTATTACGATGTGCTTTTCAAAGGCCAGCCATTCAAATTTCAGCGTGGTTACGGCAGTTATGTCATGGAAAACATCCTCTTCAAGATATCATTCCCGGCCGAGTTTCACGCACAAACAGCAGTTGAATGCGCGATGACGCTGCACCCGCAGGTCAAAGACCGCATTGATGAGATCAACAGAATAGTCATTGAAACCCAGGAGGCCGGTGTTCGGATTATTGACAAGACCGGACCGCTGGCGAACTATGCCGACCGTGACCACTGTATCCAGTACATGGTCGCCGTACCACTGATCACCGGTGAACTCACGGCAGAATCATACGCAGATGAAATCGCAAATGACCCGCGTATCGACAACTTGCGCGATTTGATGGAAGTGACTGAGAACGAGAAGTTTACGGTCGACTACTTTGACCCTGAGAAACGCGGTATCGGCAATGCGATACAGGTTTTCTTCAATGACGGCACATCGACCGAACGTGTAGAGATCAGCTACCCGATCGGCCACAGAAGACGTCGTGAAGAGGGAATACCGGAGTTGGTCAAGAAATTTGAAAGTGCTGTAACAGACCACTTTTCTGCCGAGCAAGCTGCGACTATCCGTGCGGATGTTGAATCACAGTCAGCGCTGAAAGAGATGCCGGTTCCTGCGTTTGTTGATGGTTGGGTGGTATAAGCAAGAAAGTGGCACTGTCATCCTGAGAGTCGCTCCGTCATCCTGAAAGTGACACCGTCACTCTGAAAGTGGCACCGTCACCCCGGCCTTGAGCCGGGGTCTATTTTGCTCTTTGGTTTCTGAAGGACAGGTGCCAACTGGGCGCCGCGACACGGGTACCTTCCTCCTGAGACACGCTTCAAGGCCATCCGTGGCTCGCTCGGTCGCCGACGTCGTGTCGGCTCACGGTCCCAGGAGGAAGGTACCCGTATCCCGGCTGAACATGTGGTCTCTGCAAAGAAAGATGGCTTCGAATTGACATAACTGAGGGCGTGGCACACATAGGGTTTCCCCATTGGTACGAATTGTGAGGTTCTGTGCTCTTAAACGTGTCAGCTCGTACGCTGTATATCAGCCTGGGGTGGGTAATACCTTCTGAGACCTTCCAAAACATGGATGTTTTGGATGAGACTCCAGGGATGGACTCGCGGCGTGTCTCAGAAGGTATTACCCATCCCAGGCCTTCGCACGTGCCTGATGTCTCGCACAAACCCGCTCTTGCAAGTCAGTGAAACCTCAATGATTGATGCAAAAAAGTCAGCCCCAATCAAGGGGCTGACTCTGTTGTTCTAAAATCAGGTCAAATCAACGCTTCATAAAGTTGAAAAACTCTTCATTGGACTTGGTAGCTTTCAATTTATCCAGCATGAATTCAATTGCCTGTATTTCATCCATCGGATGTAGCAGCTTGCGCAGGATCCAGACTTTCTGCAGCATGCCCTGATCGATCATCAGTTCTTCACGGCGGGTGCCGGATTTGTTGATATCGATGGCTGGGTAAACACGTTTTTCAGCAATTCTTCGCGCCAGGTGTATTTCCATATTGCCGGTGCCCTTGAACTCTTCGTAGATGACTTCATCCATCTTGGAGCCAGTGTCCACCAGGGCGGTGGCGATAATGGTCAGGGAGCCGCCTTCAGTGACGTTTCTGGCGGCACCGAAGAAACGTTTCGGCCGTTGCAATGCATTGGCATCAACGCCACCGGTCAGAACCTTGCCAGATGAAGGTGCTACGGTGTTATAGGCGCGTGCAAGACGGGTGATGGAGTCCAGCAGGATGACGACGTCATGTTTGTGTTCAACCAGTCGTTTTGCGCGCTCTATCACCATCTCAGCAACCTGAACGTGGCGCGAGGCGGGTTCGTCAAAAGTACTTGATACAACTTCTGCATCAACGGAGCGTTTCATCTCCGTTACTTCTTCCGGGCGCTCATCAACCAGCAGGATGATCATCTTGCAGTCTTTATGATTTGCCCGGATGCTGGAAGCGATATTCTGCAGCATGATGGTCTTGCCGGCTTTCGGCGGTGAAACCACCAGACCGCGTTGACCGAATCCGATCGGTGAAATGAGGTCGATGATGCGTGAGGTAATATCCTCTGTACTGCCGGTGCCTCTTTCAAGATGTGCCTGCCGGGTTGGAAACTCTGCCGTCAGATTTTCAAACAGGATTTTACTTTTGGCTGCGTCGGGTGACTCATAGTTGATTTCTTCAACTTTCAATAAGGCAAAATAGCGTTCGCTGTCCTTGGGTGGGCGAATTTTGCCCGCCAGCATATCGCCGGTACGCAGGGCAAACCGCCGGATCTGGCTGGGTGAGACATATATGTCATCGGGGCCGGCGAGGTATGAACTGTCCGGTGAACGCAGGAAACCAAAACCATCCTGCAGGATCTCCAACACACCCACGCCATAAATACTCTCGCCGTTTTTGGCATGCGCTTTTAGAATGGAGAAAATGATGTCCTGCTTGCGCGAGCGGGATACGCCCTCGAGCCCCATGTCGGTTGCTATTTTCTGCAATTTCACAATGGATTTTTGCTTTAGTTCTGATAGATTCATGTTGTGTGCTTTTTTGTTGGCGGGCGTGTGCCCTGGAATGGTTTCGGTGATTGAGTTGATCAATAAGATCTTTGTTTGTCCGGATTGCGCGGTTTACCACGGCATTGAACGTGAATTGTTTTTTCACCTTGCTCCGGAATACGTGTACCTTTGCTGGAGACAGTGTTAGAACGGTGTTCAGGCCGGGTGGGATACCCGCTAAAGATGGCGCAAAATTATCATGTTCGCTGTTCCGCGTCCAGCGAATTAAAAAAAAAGTGAAAAACCCGGCCACCGTTCAGGATAGCCGGGTTCCTGAATATCAGATATTTTCTTCCACAAATGAGGTCAGCATGCCCTTTGATACGGCACCAACTTTGGTTGCCTGCACCTGGCCGTCCTTGAAGATCATCATGGTTGGAATACCACGGATATTGTAATTCATCGGCGTTTGACGATTTGTATCAATATCCATCTTGGCTACCGTCAGCTTGCCTTCAAATTCATCTGCAAGATCATGGATCAAGGGTGCAATCATCTTGCATGGCCCGCACCACTCTGCCCAGTAGTCGATCAGCACCGGGCCATCTGCGTTCAGAACTTTCTCTTCAAAGTCACCATCGGTAACGTGAATAATTTTTTCGCTCAAGGTCATTCTCCAATGAATTACGTTATATCCGCACTGGTTTAAGGATGTCAGCGCGGTTAATATGCCATATTCGGTTTGCTGCTGTTTGAACGCTCGAAAACAAGGGCGGGGCAGAAACCGGAATCAAGGACTACCAATATAATCACCTGAGTGACAATTTCAAGGTGCTTGTGATGAATTTCAAGTCCATCTGTGAAAATAAATGAACTCTCTTGGAAATGTGATCCGATAATGACCGAAAATAAATCAACCAACCCGCTGACCGATGTCCCGTTCTCAGATCTTGGTATGCACCCCAAAATCATTTCCGGTCTTGAGAGTGCGGAATTTATTCACTGTACACCCATCCAGGCACTTACCTTGCCACCGGCGCTTAAGGGTGAGGATGTCGCCGGCCAGGCGCAGACAGGAACCGGTAAAACGGCCGCATTTTTGCTGGTGATATTCAATCAGCTGTTAAAGCAGAAGTCTGACAACTACGGTAAGAACCCACGTGCTTTTATTGTTGCACCCACCCGTGAACTAGCCATTCAGATTCATCGCGATGCCCTGTCATTGGGGGCAGATACCGGCCTCAAGTCCGGCCTGGCGTACGGTGGTGTTGATTATGAAAAACAACGTAAGACCCTGATCGATGGTGTGGATATCCTGATTGGCACACCCGGCCGCCTGATCGATTATTTTAAACAAAAAGTGTACAACCTGCGGCATATCGAAGTGGTCGTTCTGGATGAGGCCGACCGCATGTTTGATCTGGGTTTCATCGATGACATCCGTTTCCTTTTGCGCAGAATGCCAGCACCTGGTGACCGCCAGTCCCTGCTGTTCTCAGCTACCTTGTCACACCGGGTGATGGAGCTGGCCTACGAACATATGAACAGTCCGGAATCCCTGAAAGTCGAGGCCGAGAGTGTCACAGCAGATCATGTTGAACAAAAAGTTTTCTATCCTGCCAATGACGAAAAATTGCCGCTGTTGATCGGCTTGATGAGACAGCTCGATGAACACCACTCGATGGTGTTTACCAATACCCGTGCGGCTGCGGACCGGGTGGGGCGCACCCTCAATGCCAACGGGATTTCTGCTGCAGTTATTTCCGGGCGTGTTCGCCAGGAGCAACGGCAGAAATTGTTGAAGCGTTTCCATGACGGAGATATCCCGGTACTGGTGGCGACCGATGTTGCGGCAAGGGGTTTGCATATCCCTGACGTTACCCATGTCTACAATTTTGATCTGCCGCAGGACGCTCCCGATTACGTGCACAGGATCGGACGCACGGCCCGCCTCGGTGCAAAGGGCGAGGCCATCAGTTTTGCCTGTGAGGACTACGCATTCCATCTTCCGGAAATTGAGGAATTTATCGGTTATTCCATAGA
>Ga0190293_1000853_pt1 | contig 10864 bp, 12 predicted proteins | sample 48693001_MG_FD_161671 | JGI IMG/M metagenome (GOLD analysis project Ga0190293, IMG submission 161671) | Hydrothermal vent microbial mat bacterial communities from Southern Trench, Guaymas Basin, Mexico - 4869-30-0-1_MG | ecosystem: Environmental > Aquatic > Marine > Hydrothermal vents >... | reverse complement strand
CAATGTCTACGAATACCATACCTCCATATAATTTTTGATTGTAGCCATATATTTCTAGCATAGCAGTTTGGTTAGCGCCACCACCAATCCAGCTTCCTGCAAGGGTAGATAACCCTCTCCAGACTGCATCTGGACCAATACCTCCTACTGTTTCAGGTGATACCATTGAAATTAACAGAATAGCTATTGGACCACCTATAATAATACCAACTGTACCTGTTAAAAACATGATTAATGCTTTCCAACCTAAATTAAAAACCGCTTTTAGATCAATGCTTAGAGTCATCAAGACTAAGGCAGCAGGTAATAAATACCTACTAGCTACATAATACAAACTAGTACTATGAGCTGTTATCTCTCCTTTTTCGTTTGTTGTTTCCCATTCTGGAGCAATGACGCCAAGAGTTGTAAATAATGCAGGAATCATATAAGCCATAAAAAGCCCAGGGACAATTTTATAGAATTTTGGCCAGAATCCTGAGGTTTTAGATTCTGTATAGAAAATAAAGCCTAATGCTAGCATTAATAATCCAAAAACAATAGTGTCGTCTGTAAATAGAGGTTGGTGTTCCATAATTTAATTTTAGTTAGCGCAAAATACCAAAATTTATGTCACAAAAAAAACGACTGAATTTTGAGTCGTCTTTTCTTAAGGTGTGATGTTCTTTTTTAACAGTCTTCAGTATTTACTTTATACCTCCAATTATGCTTGTCTTCAGAATTGTTATACTGAATGGCCATTAATTTTTCTTTAAATAAAGTAGCATATGTATGCTCAGACTGAGGTAATTCAAAAAGTTCTCCAGCATGTTCAAATGCTGAAATAGAACTAATAATAGCAGCTGTACCAGTACCAAATATTTCTTTTAAGCTATCATTCTTAGCTGCATCTTTAATTTCTTTTACTAGAACACGTCGAATTTCAATGTCAATATTGTTGTCTTTTGCTAATTGTATCACACTTTTTCTAGTAATACCATCTAAGATTCTAACATTATTTGGAGTTGTTATAAGCGTGTCGTTTATTCTAAAAAAAATATTCATCGTTCCAGCTTCTTCTAGATACTCATGCGTATTCGCATCAGTCCAAATAATTTGCTGAAAACCTCTTTTGTTTGCAAGACTTGTAGGATAGAATTGTGCTGCATAATTACCTGCTGCTTTAGCAAATCCGACACCACCATCAGCTGAGCGACTATATTTTTGGGCAATCAAAACACGTACGTCACCTTTATAATAAGCTTTAGCTGGAGAACAAATAATCATGAATTTATATTCTTCGGATGGAGCAGCAGAAATTGCAGGTTCTGTAGCAATAATGAAAGGTCTAACATATAATGAATTGCCAACACCTTTTTTTATCCAATCTTTATCAAGTTTCAGTAATGTTTCTAATCCATTAAAAAAATATTCTTTAGGAAATCCAGGCATTGCTAATCTAGCAGCAGAAATATTTATTCTATTATAATTATCTTCTGGTCTGAATAACCAAACCTGATTTCCATCATCTTTAAAAGCTTTCATGCCTTCAAAAACTGCTTGGCCATAATGAAAAACTCTTGCAGAAGGATCGATAGTTAATGCTTCGTATGGTTTAATCTTAGGTGTTTGCCATTTCCCATCTTTAAAATCACATTCAAACATATGATCTGTAAAAACTTTTCCAAATTGAAAATTTTCAAAATCTACATCATTAATTCTAGATGTTTTTACAGTAACTATATCGATTGAGTTTGTTGAAGTTTCTATCATTTATTGGGTCTTTTTTCCAGTTGCAAAAATACGTAATTTTACACTTATAAAAAACTAAATAATTAACTGAAAATAACGTATATTTGCAAACGAATTTAAACCTGTAAACTTACATAAAATGAAAAATATATTTAGCCTTTTATTAGTTGTATTAGTAATGTTTTCTTGTAAAAACAAAGAAACTGAAGCTGAAGTGAAAGCTGATGAAAAACAAGAAATTGCTTATGCTTCCTTTGGTGATAAAATTATTGCTGATGATGCATTATCAACATCTAATATGACAGAGCAATATGAAAATATGAAAGAAGGTGATAGCATAGAAGTGAAGATGATTGCAAAAGTAGATGAGGTTTGTCAAGCAAAAGGCTGTTGGATGACATTAAATTTGGACAATGGAGAAACCGTTATGGTAAAATTTAAAGATTACGGTTTTTTTATGCCGAAAAATATAGCTGGAATGGATGTTATTATTGATGGAAAAGCTTTCGTAAGTGAGGTTCCTGTTAATGAACAACGTCATTATGCTGAAGATGCTGGAAAATCTGAAGAAGAAATTGCTTTAATTACTGAGCCTAAAAGAACCTATTCTTTTGAGGCAGATGGTGTATTACTTATTGAAGAATAATAAATCTAATGAAACATATTTTTTATTTATTAGTATTTGCTTTATTTTTTAGCTGTGATAACTCTTCAAATGAGGAAACTAAAGAAAGCAAAAAGATTGTATATGATATGTACGAGTCTTCTGAAATGGCTTTACTCATGAATCAAATGTTTGAGTATAATCTTAAGGTGAAAGAAGAGATATTGAAAGGTGAAATTCCAACAGAATTCCCAATAGATTTTCTTAAGATACACACTGCTGAAATGTCTGAATTTAAATCACGAAACGAAACATTTCAAAGTTTCTCTAAAGTTTTTATAGAAACTGAAAGGCAAATTTTTGATGAGAACTCTACTGTTGATATAAAAAACAGATTTAATAATGCAGTTAATGTTTGTATTTCTTGTCACCAAACAGAATGTACAGGTCCAATTCCTAGAATACAGAAGCTATTAATTAAATAGTTTTGAAACGTAAGATTATTGCCACTCAAGATGGTTCTAAAACCATTCAAATAGAAGAGTGGAATGAGCAATATCATTCTATTCATGGTGCTATTCAAGAAGCACAACATGTTTTTATTAAACATGGTTTACATTTTTTTAATTCAACGCTCGATTCAAATTTTAAAAATCATATCTCAATATTAGAGATTGGTTTTGGCACTGGACTTAATGCTTTTATTAGCTTGTTAGAAGCAAATAAGCTGTCAATTTTTATTGATTATGTTGGAGTAGAAGCATATCCTGTTGGCGAAGAAGAATTAGAGCAATTAAATTACTCAGCACTTCTTTCTGATAATAACACATCTGGAACTTTTGAAAAACTTCACACTCTTACCTGGGAGAAAAAGCATAATATAAATTCAACTTTTTCTTTACATAAACGAAAGTTATTCTTTTCTGAGATAACTGATTTGAACACCTATAATATTATTTATTTTGATGCTTTTGGTGCGAGAGTACAACCAGAATTATGGACTGAACTTATGTTTGAAAGAATGTATAAAGCTCTTAAAGATAATGGTGTATTGGTTACATATTCTGCAAAAGGAAGTGTAAGAAGAGCTATGCAAGCTGTAGGTTTTTTAGTCGAGCGACTCCCTGGACCTCCTGGGAAACGTGAAATGTTACGTGCTACAAAAGGTGTTTAAATAGCATAAAAAAAACTGCTATTAGTTACAATAGCAGTTTTAATGATTGGTTGTTTGTTGTTTTTATTCTTTGTCTAAATCCTTAGTCATATTGAATCCTATAAATAAGCCAACACCAGCTGTAAAGAAAATGGTAGCTGGATATATTGCATCACCATCTAATCCAGAATATGTATCAAGTAACGATGCTATAAATGTTCCTAAACCAATACCCATTAATAATAAAGCTAGATTTAAAATAAGCACTTTCCAAATTGGAGCCGTATGACTTTTTCCTTTTACAAAAATACTTGCATCAGCACCTTTTTCTATTAATGCTAAGCGTTCTTTGTTACGTGTTGAATAGTGTAAATAAAATACTCCGAAAATCGCACCAAATATAATTGGTATAATGATTAATTCTGATCCCATAATTGTTTTGTTTTTAATTGATTAAATTTAAATGTTCTTAGATTAAGACGACATCTTTTTAATTATGGTTACAACTTTTCCTAAATATTTGTTATTTATTTTTGTAACCGAAGGTGAATTAGTGTCGTCTAACTCACAAATGACCATCAACAACGATCAAACTATCATCAATCAAATCATTGAAGGCGATACTAATGCATTTTCTGTATTGGTTGATCGTTATAAAGACCTAGTGTTTACTTTGGCACTACGAATGGTTAAGAATAGAGAAGAAGCTGAAGAAGTGTCTCAAGATACGTTTATAAAAATATATAAGTCGTTAAACAAGTTTAAAGGCAATTCGAAGTTTTCGACATGGATTTATAAAGTGACATATAATACATGTTTAGATAGAATAAAAAAGTATAAGCGAGAGTATAAAGTTGTTGCTATTGATGAGTTTACAGAACATAAAGTAAAGACAATAGATAATGCTTTAGATAATATGGAGCAGGCGGAACATAATCAAACAATTCAAGATTGTTTAGCTTTATTGCCAAGTGAAGATAGTTTTTTATTAACTTTATATTACTTTGAAGAGCAGTCCTTAGAAGAAATTTCAAAAGTAGTTGGATTAACAGCTAATAATGTTAAGGTTAAAGTTTTTAGAAGTCGAAAAAAGTTAGCAACTATTTTGAAAGAACAATTAGAACCAGAAATAATTGAAAATTATGAAAGAGAACGCAGATAAATATTTGGATCATTTAGCAAAAAAAGTGTTTGAGAAGACTACCATAGAAAGTCCGTCTTTCGATTTCACTAACATTGTGATGTCTCAGGTTAATGCTTTAAATGAAAATAAACTTACAGCATACAAGCCTTTGATTTCTAAAACATCTTGGGTTTTTATTTCAATTGTTTTTTTAGTCTTAATAGGATATTTGTTTTTTGGAGTTGAAACTGTTAATTCAGGTTGGTTCAGTACTTTAGATTTTAGCATTTTATCAAACAATAAAGTGACAAATGCATTCTCAGGTTTAGCAATTTCTAAAACGTTTATGTATGCCATTGTGTTTTTAGGACTCATGCTTTGTGTGCAAATACCTTTACTTAAACATAATTTTGATAAACAATTTGAAGTTTAGTTATTATTCATTAAAAATAACTTTTAAACCTTTATAAGCAGCAATGTGAAGTATATCGCCATGATTTTGATTTTCAAATATTTCAAAGTTTGTATTAAGAGAATTATTTTTACTCTTCTGAATTAAGTTGAATAAACTTTGAGCTTCTCTAATCATAATTTTGTCCTCATCGCCACCAACTGCAACAAAAATATTTTTAACGTCTTTAAAATCTGTTTGAATTAATTCTGGATTGGCATCTAATAAATATTCGTCTTTCCACCATAAACTAGGACTCACAATTAAATAGTTATTAAATAGATTAGGTTTAGTAAATAGAATCTCAGTAGTTAATAATCCGCCAAGTGATTGACCAATAATTGTTTTGGTTGAAGTAGTTCTATAATTATTATCAATATAAGGCTGTAATTCATTTTCAATAAATGAAATAAATTTTTCTGAACCTCCAGTTGTTGGAAATGCTTCTAGATGCTCTTTGTCTGTAGTTGGCGCTGTGAAATCACGCTTTCTATCAGTATTTGCAATACCAACAACAATAGATTCAGGAATCATGTTAATCCATGAAAATGAACCAAACTGAACCAATCCAGAAATATGAATAAAATCTTCATCTTTCGAACCATCTAGTAAGTAAATAACTGGATACAATTTGTTTATTGAATCGGTTTTATAACCATTAGGAAGATATATGTTTAGTATACGACTTTCATCAAGTATAGAAGAATGTATTTCAACAATATCACCTATTTCAAAAGGTTGAACTGCTTTTGAATCATTCTGTCCGTAACTACAGAACATGAAAATAGAGCAAAAAATAAGTAGACTATAATATTTCATTGTTTGGTTTTATTAATACCAGCGTTTCTTTTTCTTTTTTGAAGCTTGACTTTTTCTTCCTTTTCTATGCTTACTGCCTTGTTTTTTATGGACTATTGGTTTTGCCTTAGGATCTAAAGGATAAGGATGGTCTTCAATAATGTCAATTTGAAGTTGTATAAGTTGCTGAATACTTTTCACATAACTTTTTTCATCAGCAGAGCAAAAGGAATAAGCCATGCCTAAGTTTCCTGCTCTTGCAGTCCTTCCTATACGATGCACATAAGTTTCTGGAACGTTTGGCAAATCGAAATTAATAACGGCATCTAAATCGTTAATATCAATTCCTCGTGCTGCTACATCTGTAGCGATGAGGATATTTACCTTTTTAGTTTTAAAATTTTGTAAAGCTTCTTGTCTTAAATTCTGGCTTTTATCACCATGAATACTATCTACATTATAACCATTTTTCAGAAGTGTTTTTTCAAGCTTATCAACACCATATTTTGTACGTCTAAAAATAAGAATACTACCTTTTATTGTGTTACGAAGAAGGTGCAAGCATAATTCTATTTTATTACGTTTTGGCACGTAGTATAAAAGCTGATTTACATTTTTGGAAGTTGAAGAGTTTGGCGCAACTTCAATCCGTTTAGGGTTTTTTAAAATAGTATTGGCTAACTGTTCCACTTTAAATGGAATTGTTGCAGAAAACAACAAGGTTTGCTTTTCTGTTGGACACAGGCGTTCTACTTTTTTGACATCATCAATAAATCCCATATCTAGCATTAAATCGGCTTCATCCAAAACTAGGGTTTCTATATAATCTAAATTTACAACATCCTGTTTGTGTAAGTCTAAGAGACGACCTGGAGTCGCTACTAAAATATCGACCCCTTTTTTAAGAATATCTTTTTGAGGTTCAATAGAAGCACCCCCAAAAACAACAGCAGTTCTTAAATTAGTATAGGTACAATAGGTTTTAAAATTATCTTCAATCTGAATGGCTAATTCTCGCGTTGGACTAATAACTAAGGCTCTTATTTTCTTGCCTTTTTTAGAAGCATCTTGTTTATCGAACAATAATTGAAGGATAGGTAAAGCAAAGGCGGCAGTTTTTCCAGTTCCCGTTTGTGCTGAAGTAATGACATCTTCTTTGTTTAAAACTAACGGAATAGTTTTTTCTTGAACCAAAGTAGGTTCATCGTAGCCAGCTTCAGCAATCGCTCTTAAAATAGGTCTATTAAGTTTTAAGTCTTTAAATGACATTTATATAATTTGTGGCAAAGGTAAACGAAGTATAAATAACTTATGCTTTAATTTTTATTTCGTTTCCACTCTTTTATAAATTTTCCGAATACTATTCCTTATCTACATAGTTTTATGATTTATTCAACTAATTCAAAATCACCTGGCATCCATGTTTTATCGAACCAGGGTTGTAAGGGTCCATAAAGTCTCAACAATACATTGTACCCCTTATTTGGCATAGTTTGTACCCAATTCGCTTCATGACCTTTAGGAGCTTTAGGTCCAAAATAAATTGTAGCACTACCGTCTTTATCCAATTTTAAACCTTTTGAGTTGCTATCTAAACCACCAGTCACTTGATCTGTTTCCAAAATAGACCTTGTGTGATTATCATAGACCATAAATGACCAGAAATCTTTAGCAGGAATTGGGCCTGGTAATGTTACTGAGTAGGTCTTTGAACCATCGAGCATTTTACCATCTTTATCCATGGTTCCTATTTCATAAATTGAACCTTTTCCAACTGGAGGTTTTACCATCAAAGGAGTACTTCCCGTTGCGTAATAATAGAAACCAACACGGTCATCCAATTTTCGTTCACCATGATTGTTAAAATCATACGTTCCACCCGAAAGTGGTGCAAGTGGAGAGAACCATTGTCGTTTTTCGGGATGGAAATAAACATTAGAATCTCTAGGTTTTAACATGATGGAGCGCGCCGTTGCATTTCCAATAGCCGCAGCCTCAACGAGTATTTTTTTCATGCGTGCATCTGGCTTAAATTCTTTGCCTTTTTTGATACCGATCGACCCAGCAAGACCTGTAAGCTCTGGATCCCAAGCATCTTCAGGTTCGTATTGAATAATTTCATTAAGCTCATCATATATCGTTACATCACTTGCATGAACCGTATTGTATTGTTTATTGGATAAGTTCACAAATTCAGTGGGTGTAGGATTTTTAACATCTGAAAGGGGGTAAATTTTGAAACCATCTTTGAACGCTTGTATCGCTTCTTTTCTATCACCAGGCTGCACGATTCTTAGTAGTAACCAGTGTCTATAGGTTTTTGTATTCAGCACAGTATATCCATCAGGGATGCCTCCATTGTATTCAGGACCTACCACTAGGTATTTACCATTCTTGACGATGTCTCCCACATACCTAAAGAATGCGTCATCAAGAAGTCCCATTGCTGGTGTGCTAATTTCAAAAACAACGGGTCCATTCTTCACATCAATCTCAGCATGCACATAAGGTGTTGTTGTTTGTGGCGTTAACCACAGAGATCGAGCATTCATAAGGTCTTCAGTAATACCGACCGTATGATTGGCTTTGAAACCAAGCTTCACATGTCCATTTAACATCGCATACATTGAAGAGGCTTGTGCGCCATTTAGAAACATTTCAACCGCACGTGAAGTATCTAAAAAATCATAGGCTTTCTCAATTGTTGCATCCGTTGGGAAAGCATCAACATAGTTCAATTCTCCAAGATATTTTGTTTGTACTTTATCTGCTGTAATCAGCTCTTGAGGTACTTTTGCTTTATACTCTTGTGCTATTATATTGGAGCTAATAATTAATCCAATTGCAATTAGTATTACTTTGTTTTTTTTCATTTTAAAAAATATTTAGTCAACAATTTTTGCTTTAGTCATTTCCCATTCTCCATTTTGAATGGATACTTTAGGAAGGTAATATCTAGATACATAATCAAATTCATTGTTAGGAATTTCTAAACAATTTAAATCGCCATCTTCACATTTCTTTTTAAAGTTAAATGTAACAGTGCCATCTTCATTCTTAACTGCTGAAGTGTTGTTGATGTGATATTTATTTTTTTCATTTGGATGCAAATAACCACCTCTTTTGGTATCATAAATAGTAACAGACCAAAAAGCATCTACTGGAGGTTCTGTTGTTGTAATTGTATAATCGCCTTTACTACCATCTAAAGTTTCACCATTTACATCAAAAAATATAGTTTCGTAAGAACTATGTGAAGTAATAGGTCCTCCCCAACCACCTTTTGTTCCTGCTGCAAAATTCACATACGAAACTTTTGATGGAAGTTCATTTGGAGCAGCAACCGTTAACCTAAAAGGAACCACTTTAAAAGTAGAATCTAAAATTTTAGTTGCATTTTTAGTTACTTTTTCATCAAAAGAACTCAACAAATCAAGAGAAGGAAATTCTGTGATTACTGGTCCATCAATATCTATGCCTTTAAAAATAGATTGAGCGCCATTAACATCCTCTTCATTATCCTTATCTCTCACTTCAACTCGTACAATAACTACTGCTATTTTTGTAGGAGATTTGATTAGAGTTCCTTTTAAACCTGTTGGTTTTTTACCATAATATAAAATATAATCTCCGTCAGGATTTATTACATTATTAAAGTTGGCATTGCGATCATCCATGATTTGAAATGAAGAAAATCGATCATTACTTTGATTCACTGAACTTAATTTTACTGGACCATTAGAAAAATCCATAAACGCCATATTGTAATACGTGTCGTTATTCATACGGACAACCTTATCTTCACCAGCTTTTACTAATACGGGCTCAATAGGTAATATCCATTGATTAAGTTTTGAGGCTTCACCACCAGTATATCTTACCATATAATTGTAGGTGTCTTGCTGTGGAAATTTTTGAATAAAATCTGCTACTTGCTCGTCAAATGTAGGTTCAGATTCTACTGTTTCTATTTCTTTTTTTGTTTCTGTTTTTTCTTTACAAGAAAACGTAAAAACTGTAGCTATGGCTAGCATAGTTAGTGTTTTTTTCATTTTATTTATTTTTGGTTATTTGTTGATGTTTAAATAGACAATAAAAACACACGCTTTCATTCCCTTTTGTTGAAATGAGGTGAAGTTGATTTTTCAGCAGAGGTAATAAAATATTTAGTATCTCCCCAGAAAAAGAAAGTATTATATCTTTCTATATATTCTAATTTCACATAGAAACCTTGAAAAGTATTTAAATTTTCAATGACCTCATCGTCAGTAACAGAAAATTTAAATATTTCAGCACCACTTATTCCTTGGCTAATTTCACCTTCCCATGTTTTGGAGATGACTCCTTTTTTACTGAATTTTATTAACTCACCTGAGCGAGAGCCTTCGCTATAAGGGACAAAATAAATAAATAAAAAATAGAGTGTAGTAATAGCAATTATTCCTATTATTATAATGGTAAATACCTTTTTCATGTGTTCTATTTTAAATAAATTATACGTTGGCTAATTTTAATCAAAACAAAAATACAATTATAAAAATAAGATTGCTAGTCAGTTCAAGAATTCTTAATAAGCGCAGCTAATTTTATTCTTTTTTTAAGTGGTAATGCTTCATTTTCAATTGCTAGTTTAAGTAGCTCTTGATTTTTATCTTTAGCATAAAGTAAATTAAAAAATTGAGCTATGGTTAAACTCTTTTTTGGTCTTTTTATAAGAGTTAGAATGTCATTTACAGCAACATGACCTTCTTCTATAATGCGAACATATGTACCAGGATACCCATGCTCAATAAATTGTTTTAAAACTTTTTGTGTTCCAAATTTCACTCCAAATTTATAACAAGGTTCTCTGGGTTGAGTAATTTGAACTAAAGCAGTTCCAATTTTATAAATATCACCAATATAAATTTTTGTTTCATCTAATCCTGAAACTGTAAGATTTTCACCTAGCATTCCCCAGTTCCAATCTAATTTGGGGTAAAGATTTTTCCAATACGAATAGTG
>Ga0190293_1000852_pt1 | contig 10868 bp, 10 predicted proteins | sample 48693001_MG_FD_161671 | JGI IMG/M metagenome (GOLD analysis project Ga0190293, IMG submission 161671) | Hydrothermal vent microbial mat bacterial communities from Southern Trench, Guaymas Basin, Mexico - 4869-30-0-1_MG | ecosystem: Environmental > Aquatic > Marine > Hydrothermal vents >... | reverse complement strand
ATTTTCGAAAGGAATTCATACAAGAATTGAGAAAGATATGTAACAGAAACAATATTCTTCTCATATTCGATGAAATACAGACAGGGATTGGTTTGACAGGCAAATTTTGGGCCTTCGAACACTATGACGTCCATCCTGATATCGTCTGCTTTGGTAAAAAATCACAGGTCTGTGGCATCCTTGCTAGTAACAAAATCGACGAAGTGCAAGGAAGTGTCTTTAGTGAGTCGGGTCGTATTAATTCGACGTGGGGTGGCAGCCTGACAGATATGGTTAGATTTACTTATATTCTAAAAATCATTGAATCTGAAAAACTAGTTGAAAACGCTATAATTCAAGGAGATAAGTTCCATGATGGGCTGTGCAAATTGCAGGAAAAATTTCCGTATTTAATATCAAATGCCCGTGGGAAAGGCCTCATGTGTGCAATTGATTTTCCTACTATAGAAAGGAGAAATACTTTTATAAATAAATTGTTTGCTAGAAAAATACTCGTTGCAGCTGGGGGATCAAGAACAATCCGCTTCAGACCAAACTTAAATGTTATGGACACTGACCTTAAATATGGTTTGGATATTATGAAATATGTGCTTGGGACAATGTAGAATACCGTGTAATTATTGGTGGGGGCGCACTTACCCACAAATGGGCTGATGAAATTGGTGCCGATGGCTATGGTACAAATGCAGTTGAAGCCGTGAATCTTGTTAAGAAGCTTATGAGTCAATAACCACAAAGAAAGGAGAAGATCATGCGAGACAACAAATTGCAGGAATTGTTCCAGAAAGGAAAGATAACGCGACGGGAATTTATTGCCGGAATTTCCGCCATTGGTGTTACAGCTTCGATTTCACCTTTACTTCTTTCAAAAAGTGCACATGCTGCTACACCTAAGAAAGGAGGCCGTTTCAGAATCGGGTATGACATCGGTACCACGAACAATACGCTGGACACAACCCTCATGAACAGTAGTGCAGAGTATTTTATCAGCTATGCTTGTCGCAACAATCTGGTTGAAATTGACTACAAAGGTAACGCCATTCCCGAATTGGCCGAAGGCTGGGATGTCAGCGAGGATCTGACCACCTGGGTGTTCGACATCCGTAAAGGGGTTGAGTTCCACAACGGTAAAAAAATGGACGCTGAAGATGTGCTCTACTCTTTGAACCTTCACCGGGGTGAGACAAAATCCACAGCAAAGACATTCCTGGCAACGGTCAAAGACATCAAGGCCGATGGCAAATATCGGGTTATATTCACACTGGAGCAAGGGAATCTGGATTTTCAATATATTCTTTCGGACTACCGTATGGTCATTGTGCCGGCAGGAACTGCAGGAGAGGCATGGAAAAAATGCATTGGAACGGGTGCCTTCGTCATGCAGAAATTTGAGCCGGGGGTCAGAGCATTTGCAAAGCGAAACCCCAATTATTGGAAAGAGGGACGCGGACATTTTGATGAACTCGAAATCACCGTGATCACGGACGCCAGCAGTCGAACCAACGCACTGAAAACAGGCCGAGTCGATTTTATCCCCTCGGCTGACACCAAAACCGCACATCTACTTGAAAGGGATAAAAATATTCAACTGATTTCCATGACGATGCCCTTTCACTACGCCATGCCGATGCGGTCGGATACCGCTCCTTACGACAATAATGACGTCCGTCTGGCGATGAAGTACGCCATCGATCGTGAACAGATTGTCGATATTGGTGTCAATGGGTTTGGATCACCCGGAAATGATCATCCCATCGCACCAAGCTACAAGTATTTCGCATCTGAGCTACCTCAGCGGGAATATGATCCGGACAAGGCCAAATATCATCTGAAAAAATCCGGCTTGGAGAACCACACCTTTACTCTGAGTACCATGGACAGTCGAGGCTTGCTCGATTTTGCAACCCTCTACAAGGAACAAGCTGCAAAAGCGGGTATAAAGATCCAAATCGATAGCAAACCGAGTGACGGCTACTGGAGCAATGTGTGGATGAAGGCTCCGTTTGCCTGTTCATATTGGCAGGGACGACCAACGATAGACACCATGTTTACGGTGGTTTATGCAGCAGAAGCCAAATGGAATGAATCTTTCTGGAAGCATGGAAAATTCAACAAGCTCCTGGTGGATGCGCGCAGGGAAAGAAACGAATCAAAGCGCGGTGATATGTATGGTGAAATGCAGAGAATACTCATGGATGAAGGAAGCACGATCATTTATATGTTTGGAAAAAGCGTAATGGCAGCTAACAAGAAAGTTAAATTTGAAAACGTTGCGGCAAACTTGGATGCCGATGGACTAAGGGCACCAGAGCGCTGGTGGTTTGAATCCTGATAATTCATTCCGGCATTGGGAATCTTGACGATATCCCAATGCCGGTCCTTTTATAACCGAGGTGTAAGATAAACATACGGGACGCCCATCTGGTTTCAGGATATCGAGTTCGTGATATGTTCATCTTCGGCCATCCTGGCTAAAGAAATAAAAAATAGGAAGCGCTGATGGACAAATGGAATGCACCATTCCCGCAGATCTATTAAATTGCCCCTAATTTTTATGCCCGGATTATTGGACGAAGTGACATACTTGGAGAAATGACCAATGCTACCATTTTATGATATTCTCAGTGTTGAACAGGCAACACAAATCCACGAATCTGCCCTATATGTTCTGAACCACATGGGGCTTAGAATTGAACATGACGGTGCGCTGGAAAAACTTGCTGAAGCCGGTGCCAATGTCGATTTTTCAAACCATTGTGCTTGTTTTCCGGAAGACATGATCAACATGGCTCTGGATCAGGTCCCCAAGCAATTTACCTGTGCGGGCCGAAGTCCGGAGTTCGATTTTGATTTGGGATCTGAACGTCGTATTCCCATCCTGCGTTCGGGCGCCGGATGTATTAGAATACTTGATGCCGGCAGTAACGAGGTCAGGCCTTTGCTTCGGAAAGATGGCATCGACTCAGCCCGTTTAAACGATGCCTTGGAACGAGTGAATGTTAATTGCACCTTGACTCTCAGCGATATACCGCAAACAACTTATGATATTCACGCTTTAAAAGATGCGCTAATTCATTGCCGCAAACACACCTGGGCCTTGACACTCGACTCAAAAAATCTACGCTATCAAATTGAAATGATGTTGGCTGTTGCCGGCAGCAGGCAAAATCTGGCTGAAAGACCGCTCTGCAGCGGCGTTTTTTCCGTAATATCACCTATGTATATCCCCTACGACGAGATTGAGCGCCTCTTATTATATGGGAAATACCACATTCCTGTAAAAATGACTGTGATACCGCTCAAGGGGGCCAATTCGCCCTATACAATTGCTGGAACAATGACCTCGATCAATGCTCAATTTCTAGGTGCATTGGTAGTTCAGCAAACCCTGTGTCCAGGACAGCCGGCTTTGTACTATGCAGGCGCCAAATCCATGGACATGCGCACGGGTATTGCTGTTCCCAATTTATCTCCTGAAAACCAGTTGATCATTGCAGGTATTTGCCAATTAGGTCGGCATTACAAACTGCCCACTGAAATGAGTCTGTTGGTGTTTCCCGGTTGCCAGATGCATCAGTATTTGTTTCATCTGGGATCATCTATCTTGTGGGCCATGACAGCGGGTATTCAAGGGATCGGATCAGTAGGCAATTTTGATGGATCTAATGTTTGGAGTCCGGAAGCAGTTATTCTGGCTGACGAAATTGTGGCCTACTATGAACGGCTTTTCACCGGCTTTGAGATCAACAAGGGTACCTTGGCTCTGGAAGCCATTTTGCGGGTGGGTCATCGTGGTCACTTTCTTTCCGATCCTGACACCCTTGAGCACTTAAAGATGGAGCCTTCTTTTATATCTTCTCTTTTTGACTATGGTTCTTATGATGATTGGACCAAATCGGGTTTTAAGACGATAATCAATCGTGCGCATGAACGATTGGAAGAAATTCTGCGAAAGCATGAGGTGCCCGAGCTGGATCCGGAAGTTCGAAAAGAGTTGGACAACATTGCAAACAGCGCTGATCGAAAGCTGCTTAAGTAGTTTCCTTGGGAACATCCAGTCGTGTTGTCTTGAGTCTCCTGACGGATGTCTTGATTATTATCACGGAGTCCAGACTTCTCAATTCAAAGCAGGGAGGGAGCTCGATGGTATTTTTAAAGCTACTGAAAACATCACCGTGGAGCGTGCGGATCGGTATAGCCATTATTCTCATCAATATCTTTGCAGCGGTATTTGCACCGTATCTTGCTCCATATAGTGAAACAGAAATTTGCGGTAGGGTCTGGATGTCTCCCAGCAGCGATCACTGGTTGGGCACCGATCACCTCGGACGGGATTTATACACGCGTCTATTGTACGGTGCTCGCAATACGATTGCCATCGCTTTTGTCGCAACCATGCTTTCCTTTTTGGCCGGTACGATTTTCGGTTTGCTGGCGGCCACACTTGGTGGTTGGGCGGACCTGATTATGAGTCGTGTTATCGATATTTTGTTGGCCTTTCCGACCCTTATATTTGCCCTGATGGTATTGTCTGTCGTGGGGACATCCGTTACCTCGCTAATTGTCGTGATAGCGATTCTCAATTCCACGCGTGTTTATCGCCTGTCGCGGGCCGTGGCAATGGATATTGAAGTCATGGAATTCGTAGAGGCCGCCAGACTGCGTGGGGAACGCATCTGGTGGATCATGCGTCGGGAAATTTTACCAAACGCCATGCCTCCCCTAGTGGCAGAGTTCGGGTTGCGTTTTTGTTTTGTGTTTCTGTTTATTGCTTCCTTGAGTTTTCTGGGACTGGGTATTAAACCACCTTCGGCTGACTGGGGGAGTATGGTTAGACAAAACGCCGGCGCTATCGCATTCGGCATATTTATTCCCTTATGGCCGGCAGGTGCTATTGCATTTCTGACGGTGGGTGTCAATTTAATCGTCGACTGGTTCCTGCACCTTGCCAGTGGGTTGAAAGATTGATCTTTAAAATGGATATATGTTGAACAGCCTAACAACAGGTGAGCAACGATGAAAGATATCATTACATTGGTTTCAAAACGAATTGCCCTGGGCCTTTTGACCATTATCATTATTTCGGTACTGATCTTCGTCGGGGTTGAAGCGCTCCCTGGGGATTTGGCAGAGGCTGTCTTGGGACAGGAAGCGACACCGGAAACCTTAGCGGCATTTCGCAAGGAGCTCAAACTGGACCTACCTCCCCATGTTCGTTACTTTACCTGGCTGGGAGATTTCTTAAAGGGTGAGTTGGGTAATTCTCTGTCCAACGGACGCCCCATAGCCGAACTGATCGGCTGGCGGTTTTCAAACACGATGTTTCTGGCTGCTGTGACGGCAATGATTGCTGTGCCCGTTGCCATCATTTTAGGGATTCTGGCCGCCCTCTACCGGAACACGCTCTTCGATAAAATTATCTCCATGTGCACTCTCAGCACTATCTCATTCCCCGAATTTTTTATCGCCTACATTCTAATCGCACTTTTGTCGGTCAAGATTTTCATTTTTCCCAGCATATCCAATATCAACGACCAGATGGGGTTATGGGAAAAGGTTTATGACATCATCCTGCCATGTCTGACCCTTTCCATGGTGGTGGTGGCACACATGATGCGTCAGACACGGGCAGCCATCATCAACATTCTGGCCAGCCCTTTTATCGAAATGTCGCGGCTCAAGGGTATCAATCGAACCCGCGTGATTGTGCTGCATGCTTTTCCCAATGCATTGTCGCCAGTGATTAATGTTATCGTTCTCAACCTTGCTTACCTGATAGTGGGAGTGGTCATCGTGGAAGTAGTGTTCGTCTACCCGGGTTTGGGTCAATTGTTGGTCGACTCCGTTTCGAAACGGGATATTCCGGTGGTTCAGGCCAGTGGTTTGGTTTTCGCGGTTACCTACGTATGTCTCAATCTCGTGGCAGACGTGCTGTCGGTTCTCTGTAACCCCAGACTGCGAAACCCGAGGTAATAGAGTCGAGCTGGTGGAGATTGCTTAATCATTGCGGCAATATAGTAGACATGAAATAAATTGAGGAAATAAACATGGAACCTCTGTTAAAAATGCGTAAGATCCATATCGAGGGGCTGAGCGACGAGAAATGGAGTCCCATTATCAATGGTATCGATCTCACCCTGGCACGGGGTGAAGTTCTGGGGCTGATCGGCGAATCAGGCGCTGGGAAATCCACGCTGGGTATTGCCTCAATGGCCTTCACGCGACAGGGATGCAGAATATCATCGGGCTCGATCGTCTTCGAGGGCCAAGAGTTGATGGGTGCCCCCAGGGAGGCCTTGAGGAAGATCCGCGGCAACCGGATCGCCTACGTGGCCCAGAGCGCCGCAGCCTCCTTCAACCCCGCACACCGCCTTATCAAGCAGTATGCAGAAGCACCGGTGCAACACGGGGTCATGAGCTTCGAACAGGCTGTCAAGGAGGCCAAGATCATTTATAAACAGCTGCTGCTACCGGATCCGGACCACATCGGCTACCGCTATCCTCACCAGGTTTCTGGTGGCCAGCTGCAGCGGGCCATGGTAGCCATGGCCATGGCGTGCCGACCTGACCTGATCATCTTCGACGAACCCACCACCGCCCTAGATGTCACCACCCAGATCGAGGTTCTGGCAGCCATCAAGCACATCGTGCGGCAGTTCAACACAGCCGCTATTTACATCACCCACGACCTGGCGGTAGTGGCTCAGATCGCCAATCGAATCATGGTGTTGCGCTACGGCAATCTGGTGGAAGAGAGCGCTACCGGGGAAATGATCGCCAATCCCAAAGAAGACTATACCCGTCGGTTGTTGTCGGTCCGAAAACTGAAGGAAGAAAAAGACCTGTCGCAAAGCGAAAAAGATGTCATTCTGGAAGTCGACAACGTGACTGCCAGCTATACCGGAAAAGAAAACGTGCTCGAAGATATCGACCTAAAGATCAGGAGGGGACGGACCATGGCCCTGGTTGGAGAATCTGGCAGCGGCAAGAGCACTCTGGCGCGGGTGATCATGGGACTGCTGCCCCCCATCAAGGGTAATGTGATCTACAACGACCACCAACTGTCGCGGGACCTGAAGTCACGGCCCAAAGAACAGCTGCGCGTAATGCAGATGATCTACCAGATGCCTGACACGGCCCTGAACCCCAAACATAAGGTCAGCGAGATTATCGGCCGACCACTGCAATTCTATTTTGGTATGCGTGAAAAAGATCGCAATAAAAGGGTCAACGAGCTTTTGGAGAAGATTGAACTGTCCGAAAAATATTTCGATCGCTACCCGCCGGAGCTGTCGGGTGGTGAAAAACAGCGCATCTGTATCGCCCGGGCTTTGGCTGCAGAGCCGGATCTGATCATCTGCGACGAGGTGACCTCGGCCTTGGATCAGCTGGTGGCCGAAGAGATTTTAAAACTGCTTCAGGATCTACAGAATGAACTCAGGGTATCGTACCTCTTTATAACCCATGACCTAGCAACGGTAAAGGCCATCTCGGACGAGATCGTGGTCATGCTTCGGGGAAGGATTGTTGAGCAGGGGGTCAATAAAGTGATTCTGGCACCGCCGCATCACGAGTACACCGAACTGCTTTTGTCGTCCGTGCCGGAAATGGATCCCGACTGGTTGGACAGACTGCTCAAGGAGCGTAAAGAAAAGGGAAAACCTTCCACCATCATGGATGCCTGACGGGGAAGTGAGAAATAAAATTAAAGTCTCCGGTTTTTCCGGGTCAAGGAGATGATATGAAATTTATGGTATGTTACGACAATTCCGCCGGATCGAAAGAGGCCATTAGAGAAGCTCAGAAGCACGCATCCAAATGGAATGCTACGATCGAAGTTTTTTCGGCCGTCACCCGCATTGAACCCATCCAGCACAAAAAACTCATGGAAATGGAGGAACAGCTGGAAAGAGAAATCCAGAGTCTTTTCGAAGACGTCGATATTCCCTACAAAGTCCAATTGAGGGTCGATGATGCGGAACGTGGCGAGAAGATTGTGCAAATCGCTGAGAGAAGCGAGGTGGATCTTATCTTTATCAGCATAAAAAAGCATTCCAAGGTCGGCAAGCTGCTGTTTGGCTCGACAGCGCAATATGTGATCTTAAATGCACCCTGCCCGGTTGTTTCCATCAACTAAAGCATTGCTTGTGTGAGTCAACCCAACTGCTATCAAAGGAGGAGGTCATTTGAATGATTATTGTGGGAGAATTGATAAACGCCAGCCGCAAGGCCATAAGGACAGCAATCGAAAATCACGATGCAAATATAATAAAGCAAATCGCTATCGATCAGTTTGAAGCGGGCGCGAATTATATTGATGTCAATGCCGGCGTGTTTGTAGGAAAGGAACCGGAGTACCTGACGTGGTTGGTTGAAACGGTGCAGTCCGCTGTTGATGTCCCTTGCTGTATCGACAGTCCCGACCCCAAGGCCATCGAAGCGGCCCTTGCTGTGCATAGGGGAACAGCCATGATCAATTCTATATCTCTGGAAAGGGAGCGGTATAAAGCGTTGCTTCCGATTGTCAGCGATACCGACTTCAAAATTGTTGCGCTTTGTATGGGCGATGAAGGCATGCCGGAGTCCACGGACGATCGATTGAAAATCGCGGATAAGCTTATCAATGGACTTTTCCAGAAAAACATCCCAGTTGAGAATATCTATGTGGACCCTTTGGTTCAACCTGTTTCCACCAATAATATATTCGGTGTAGCGTTTTTAGATGCCATCCACCAGATAGTTACCACCTTTAAGGGAATTCACACCATGTGTGGTCTATCCAATATTTCCTTTGGTCTTCCCAACCGGTTATTTATAAACCAGACCTTTATGAGCATGGCTATTGCTAAGGGGCTTGACGGGGCCATTGTCAATCCACTCGATAAAAAGATGATGGCCAACATCATTGCGGCGACAACCCTGTCGGGCAAGGACGTTTATTGTATGGCGTATCTAAAAGCCTTTCGTGCAAACAAATTGGATGTTGCTTAACGCGCGCTTTGATAAAAGATGTGCTGGTTTACGTTCATCAATGGCAGCTATGACCTTCTCGTCCCCATGATCAACGCATTGTACGGGTTGAATTGGGATCAGCAACGCTATCTGGAAATGGGAAAGGAGATAAGTAAGCGATCAATAAACCACACTACGCATTCAGCTTCAGCTGATCGGGGCTCACATTCTGCGGCAGCAGGGATTTGTAATCTTCAGTCGTCTCAGCCATCGGCAACTTTTCAAATAGGTAGCGCAGGTATCGATAGGGTTCCAGCCCATTAGCCTTGGCGGTTTCAACTAGACTGAAAAGAGCGGCACTCGCCCTGGCGCCTTCCGGGTTTCCTGCAAAAAGCCAATTTTTACGACCCATTTTCCGGCATCCGCAAAAGCAGATCTTTTCTTCGTCGCTTAAATCATGAACAATCTCAATGCGCGGCAGGTCGGCAGGTAACGGCTTCCGGCCCCTTTTCCTGCGTTTGTGGCCGGGTACATCGATTGTATCTTCAGGATCAATGTCCTGGGATTTATCTTCAGCAACTTCATCAAAAAGCAGAAGCTGACATTCATCTGAAGTGCTCTCGATTTTTTCTGATTTGCGGCCGAATAGTTTGTTTTGAAGCAGACGGATCTGTTCTTTTAATATCTTTATTTCCGATTCGTAGAATCGCTCTTTTTCAGCAATTTTATCAACAAGACAGGCGTTGATTTGCTGCAGTTCTAAAATGTCTTTTGAAGGATTACAACCACTTGATATCATGCAATTAACATAGCATAATTATACTATCTTTAAAAGCTTTTTTTGCAGTAAATTGAACTTTTTATACCCTAAAATAAGACTGAATAGGTAAGCTTGTCATGAGCCTTTTGCTGATTGATTTCCAGACCGTCCATAAGCCACATCAACTCGCGTTGTTCGATTTTCATGACATCGTCATGGGACTCCGGCCACCTGATAAAATGTTTTTCAAGACGCTTACTCCACAAACAAAAACCGTTGCGATCCCAATATAGAATTTTCACTATATTTCGTTTCCGATTGCAAAAACCGAAGAGATGACCGGAAAAGGGATCGAGGTCCAGACTTTCCTGAACCAGAATCGACAGACCGTTGATGGCCTTACGCATGTCCGTATAACCGAGAGCAAGGTAGACTTTCGTTTGGGCGGATGACAACAGCATCATATCCGCTCCAAGGCATGCAGCAGTCGCTGAAGTGTAAGCTCAGAAAAATCATCGCCTACTTCAATACGGTATCGCTCATGGAGCAATAGGCAAAGAGAGGCCCTCCCCATATTATTACTGACATCCATTGCCGGCGGTAACGGCACTGGCACAAACGATACAAAATCGTCTTTGACCGGTTTATGTTTTTTCTTCCAGTAGGTGAAGGATTTTGGTTTGAGCCCGTTCCGGCGGCAATACTCGGCCTGGCTTATCTCGGTCTCATGCCAGGAAGCTATGTGTTTTTTCCAGAGCTTTCGCTTTTGTTTCTGGGCGTGAATTGATTTTGCTCTTGCCATACCGAACCTCCTTGTTTTTTGGTCCGGTCCAATATGGCATGGCTGCTGGCTTATGTGAAGATGCGGTTGATTGATCGCTTACGTTAATATTACGTATGATCTGTCATTCTTACAATCTCAGTCCTCAGTCCTCAATTCTCAGTCCTATCTCGTTTCCCATCTCACATCTTACGTCTCACGTTTTCCATTTTTGTCTAATTAGTCAAGGACGTCCCCAAGCCTTGAACATTGAGATTGACTCCATGGTATCAAAATAGTACCATAATTAATGCCCAGGAAGATAAGACAACTCATCAAAGAACTTGAACAAGCCGGTTTTGTCAATCTGGGTGGAAAAGGAAACCACAGGAATTT